>Ga0308168_1000362_pt1 | contig 59990 bp, 40 predicted proteins | sample PhyCR2_FD_202133 | JGI IMG/M metagenome (GOLD analysis project Ga0308168, IMG submission 202133) | Phyllosphere microbial communities from UC Gill Tract Community Farm, Albany, California, United States - DLSLRC.R2 | ecosystem: Host-associated > Plants > Phyllosphere > Unclassified | place: USA...
CGGCGCCGGCCAGGGACGCGCCCGATATCGAGACCGTCTTGTTCAACCCGGCGTTCCTGTCGTCGAACAGGGCAGTGCCGCCCAGGCTGACCGTGTCGCCGGCCAGAACGCCGGACAAGTTGCCCGACAGGCCGGCAGTGCGGGTGCCGTCGTAGACCTTGTCCAATGCCGTGATACCGGCGCTCGAGATCGGGCGCGGCGTGATCGACGCCTGCAACGTGCCCGCACTGGTCAGCGCATAATTGCCAGCATCGGCGCCAGCCAGGGACGCGCCCGATAGGGACACCGTCTTGTTCACCCCGGCATTCCTGTCGTCGAACAGGGCAGTGCCGCCCAGGCCGACCGTGTCGCCGGCAAGAACGCCGGACAGGCTGCCCGACAGGCCGGCAGTACGGGTGCCGTCGTACACCTTGTCCAGCGCCGTGATGCCGGCGCTCGAGATCGGGCGCGGCGTGATGTCGGCCAGTGCGGAACCGATGCTGTCCAGCAGGTAGTTGCCGGCGTCGGCGCCGCGCAGCGTGCCTCGGGTTAGCGTGACGGTCTTGCCGGTGCCGGCATCCCTGGTGTCGAACAGGCCGGTGACGCCGTCCAGGCGGATGTCGTCGCCCGCGATGGCGCCGGACAGGCTGCCGGATACGGTGGCCGTGCGGGTCGCGTCGTACACCTTGTTGGCCGCGGCCAGGCTTGCCGAGAGGGGCCTCGGGGTGATGTCGGCCACGTAGGTCTGGTTCGCCCCATAAACCGGCTGGCCGGTGGCGGTGACGATGGCAAACGGTGCGCTCGCGCCGTCGATGGCGACGAGCTTGCCGGTGCCGACGTTCTTGTCGGCGAAGCGCCCCTGTGCGATGCCGTCGCCGGCTTGCAGGGCGAACGCCGGCGCCAGGTCGCTTGCCAGTGCCGTCGAAAACGTCGCCTGCGTCGTGCCGTCGTAGACGCGCGTCGCGTCCACTTGCACGCGCACGTCCATGGGCGCACGCACGATGACGCCGTTGGCGCCGCGGCCGGACAGCGCCGGCGCGGCCGTGGTGCCCGCACCGGCCTGGACGAAGGTGTAGCCGAGCGTGTCGAACAGCGTGGGCGAGAAGCCCTCCAGCGTGTCCAGGTAGGCCAGCCAGCGGCCGTCCGGCGCCGCCAGCCGGCTCCCCGTCCCCGCCAGGCGGGCGGTCGAGAGCACGATGGCGTCGCCTTGCTCTTCTGCCGACACCATGGTGTTGTCGAGCGAAATGGCGCTGACGCCGGTGATCCGCGCGCGGCCCTCGACAATCAGCTGGGCACGCGCGAGGTCCACGGTATTGCCGCTGAATTCGATCAAGCCCGACCGGCCGGGGACGCGGGCGAGCACGGTGCTGTCCTCCAGCGCCAGCGCGCCCCCGGCAACGGCGACCACGCCGCCGTAAAGGTGACTGTCTGCGCCGATGTCCACAGCCGACGCGGTTAGGGAGAGGGTGCCGGTGCCGGCGTCGAGCGTATTCCCCGTCAGCGAAATCCGCTGCGCGGTGCCGTAGCCGGTGCTGTCTCCGCCCATGACCAGGTCGGCACCGCCGGTGAATACCCGCGTGCCCGCGTCCAGCCGCAAGGCGCCGGCGCCACTGTGGTCGAGATCGGCGATCAGGGTCACCGGCAGCGGCCTGGCGGTGCTGCCGATGTCGACGGCCCCGTTTGCCACCAGGTCGTTTTGCGCCGCCAGCACCAGCCCGGCGCCCGGCCGCGCTGCCTGCGGCACGAAGATGCCGGCGGTGACCCTGAGGTTTCCCGTCTGGGGCGGGGCGCCGGGACTGCCCGCCTCCAGGCGCACGCGCCCGCCCTGTTCCAGCACTTGGCGTACCAGGGCGTTGGAGACGACCGTTTCTTGCTCGGCGGCCGGGGTTTGCCCGCACAGGGGACAGGTGGCATCGACGACGGCGACGTTGTTTGCCGTGAGCAGCCAGCTGCCGCCGTCGCCTTTCGCGGCGCCAACCGCGAGCGCCGACGGCCGCGCATCGACGAACGCGCCGGCGGTCTCGATCCGGCCGCCCTGGCCGCCGGACGGGCCTGCCGTAGCTTCCAGGCTTCCCCGGACCTCCGTGCTGCCGCCCGAGCGGACCACGATGCTGCCGCCGTTGCCCGTTGTGGTGGCATTCGCGCGGATGTGGCTGCCAACCTCGATTCGTACCGCATTCGCATCGGGGACGGCCGGGTTGGCGGCTGCCTGCGCGGTACCGATCAGGATTTCGCCGCCGCCGCCCGTGCCCGAAGCATCGACCGCGCCGGCGCCGGTATCGACGGACACGGCGCGCCCGAGCAGGTGGATCTGCCCTCCCGCCTGGCCGGCGCCGGTGGCCGACACGCTGCCCCGGATCGTGCTGGTGCCGCCGACCGATTCGACCACGACCTGGCCGCCTGCCGCATCGTAGCCGCCGTCGGCGCTGGTTTCGCTGCCGTCCGCCAGCATGACGTCGCCGCTGGCGCGGATCAGGATGCGGCCGGCGCTGCCGCCCTCGAGGCTGCCGGCGCGGACGATGCCCTGCTGGTTGACGATGGCGCCGTGCAGGTCGATGCTGCCGCCCGGCGCCAGCAACTGGCCGAGATTGAGCGCGCCGTCGCCCGGCGCGCTGACGCGCACGGTGACGTTCGGGGCCCCGGAGTCGACCAGGTCGATGCTGCGCCCGGCCGCGAGGACAATTTGGCCGCCCGGGCTGTTCACGATGCCGGGGGCAGTCTCCACGCCGTTGCTGTCCACGGTCCGCTGGTTGCGTACGGAAGCGCCGATCAGCCAGACATGTCCGCCGAAGCTGGTGGAAAGCGTGCCCTGGTTCACGACCTGCCCGGCCGGCGCGCCGGCGTTGCCGAACGCAAGCCGCCCGTCCAGGAAATTCTGGTTCGAGACGGCCAGCGTCGATGCCACCAGCGCGCCGACGTCGACGCGCGCATCGGCGCCGAACAGCACCCCGTTCGGGTTGACCAGCCATACCTGGCCGTTCGATTGCAGGCTGCCCATGATGTTGCTCGGGTCGTTGCCGGTCACGCGGTTGAGCACCTTGCTGTTCGCACTGGGCTGGATGAACTGCACGGTATTTTCCCGGCCGATCGAGAACGCATTCCAGTTCAGGATCGCATTGGCCGAGTTGGCGATCACCATCCGCTCGCCCGACCCCTGCAACTGGATGTCCGCCGTGCCGTTGACGACCGTGGGCCCGCTCGGCAGCACTTGGGACTGTGCCCACGCCGCGCCGGGCGCGTGGCTGAAGGCGGCGGCAAGCGCGGCCGCGAGGACGCGTCTGGCGAGGCGGGCGGGGGGCAGGTTCATGGCAGGATGCTCCGGATGTCAGTAGGCCAGGTTGAGTGCCAGGTGCGCGCGCACGTCGCCGGGGCGCGAACCGGTGCCGCGTTCCATGGCGCGGGCCACGTCCAGGCTGGCGCTGGCGCGCCGGCGCAGGGCCAGGCGCAGGCCGGCGCCGGCGCCGCTCAGTCGGCACGCGGTGGCAGCCAGTCCGAGGCAGGGCAGGTCGCCGCGGTTCTGCACCCGCCCGTGATCGACGAAGACATAGGGCTGCAGGCGCGCGCCGCGCGGCCAGTCGATGCCGGCATACGCCAGCTCGGCGCGCAGCAGGATGCCGTGGTCGCCGCTGAGCTCGCGCTCTTCGTAGCCGCGTACGCTGTTGCTGCCGCCGATGCCGAAGCGCTCCGCCGGGATCAGGGCATCCGCGCTGGCCTGCAGGTCGACGCGCGCATTCAGGCTGAACCCGGCCGCCAGCGGCTTGTCGAGGAAGGCGCTGGCGCGTGCCAGCCGGTAGCGCCGTTGCGCGCCGGGCCGGGCGGCGGCGAAGGTCGCCGCGGCGCTGCCGCCGGCGTTCACCGCCAGGGCGGCGTTGAAACCGTATGCCAGCGCGGCGCCGCTTTTCTGGCCGGTGTACGACAGGCTCAGCGGCAGGGTGGTGACGTCGGCCGCCGCCGAACCGCAGGCGGCCGCGCCGAAGTCGCCGATCGCGCAGTCGTCCTTGTAGTGGCGCCGGTCCAGCCCGAGCGTGAGGTAGTGGTCGTATTCGCCGACCCGGTCCAGGTAGCGGTTGGCGCGCAGCCCGGCGATGGTGCCCCTGCCGGTGAAGGACAGCGGCCCGGCGGTGGTGGCGGTGGTGCCGATGCGCACGGTGGAGTGGGCGACAAAGGCGTCCAGCGACGCCGCCTGCCGGTACAGCGGCACGCGGTAGCCGCCGCTGAAGATCCGTACGCGCCCCGGTTCCTGCGGCGAGGTCTGGAACTGGAGCGTGCCGACGTGGTCGCGGTCGAACAGGTTGGCGTGCTCGATCCCGAAACTGATGCGGCCGCGTCCCGTGGACGCGGTGCCGGTGTTGTTGTAGCCAGCCAGGTATTGCAGCGGCCGGGTGTCGGTGACGCTGACGTCGGCATCGATGTCGCCCGGGGCGGCGCCCGCCGTCAGGCTGACGTTCACGTGCTTGGCGCTGTTGTTGTTGGTGAGCTGGATGTCGCGGTCGATCGCGCGCACGGGCGGCGTGCTGCCCTCGCGCAGGTGAGCCAGGCCGGCGCGCACGTTGGCATCGGTGAAGTAGCGGTTGCCATTGACGCGCACCCTGGCCAGCTTTCCTTCGACCACCCGGACCGTGACTGCACCGTCGATGGATTCCTGTTGCGGCAGGTAGGCCACGACGCCGCCGTAGCCGGCCTCGCGGTAGGCCGCCTGGATGCGCGCGGCCAGGGCGGTGAGCGCCGGCAGGTCCTGTTTCGAGCCCGCGACGCCGGCCGTCAGCCGCGCCAGCGCCGCCTCGGACAGCAGCGTGTTGCCTTCGACCCGCACGCTGGCCACGTCGACCGACCGCGGCTGGGCACAGGCGATGGCGGGCAGCAGCAGGAATGCCATTCCACCCCGGCTTATGAGACTGCGAAAGCACGAGGCCATCGGGTTCCTATTTCTTATATTAAAAATATTAGCCGAGAACAATCTACGTGATTGTTTGTAAGCGATGCAAGATAAATTTTGGTTGTGGTGTTGTTGCAACCATGATCTACGGCTACGCCGGATTGTCGTGAATCGTGCTTAGAATGCTGGGGTAGCCATCCACGAGGAGCCATCATGAAGACCCGATTACTGCTGGCCGCATGCGTCCTGACCATCGCACTGCCTGCGTTCAGCCAGGAAGACGCCGCGAATCCGGACAGTGCTGCGGCCCCGGACAATGCCGTGATCAAGCAGGGCCAGGAAGACATGGGCACGCTGGTGGATGCATTGACACCGAAACCCCCGGTGCGCATGCGCAGTATCAAGATCATGCGCAACGAAGCCGGCTTGCCGGTCGCCGCGCAGCCGAAGGTGTCGCTGCTGATCACCTTCGAAACCAATTCCGCGACGCTGACGGCGCGCTCGCGCCAGTCGCTCGACGTGGTCGGCCAGGCGCTGGCCTCGGGCAAGCTGGCGCCGTTCCGCTTCGCCATCGAGGGCCATGCCGATCCGCGCGGCAGTTCCGCCGCCAATCTCAAGCTGTCGCAACTGCGGGCCGAATCGGTACGCGCCTACCTGGTCGATACGATGCACATCCAGCCGGCGCGCCTCGATGCAGTCGGCAAGGGCGATCGCGAACCGATCAACACGGCCAGCGTCGACGCGCCGGAAAACCGCCGCGTCACCATCGTCAACCTGTCGCGCTGAATCTTTCCCACTGCATGCACCCCGTCCCGCTTCAGGGCGGAACTTCGTCGATGACGAAGGATGCCGCGCCGTAGGCGGCCGGGCAGGGCGATCCCTGGCAGGCCGGCACGCCCGCGAACAGCGGGGTGGTGCCGCGGTAGGCGCGCTGCAGCTGCACCGCGCGCGCAATCGGGAAGGTCCCGAACGCGTCGTCCTTGACCAGGCCGGCCGCCTGGAAGTCGCGTGGCGTATCCGATACCATGACGATGAAATGGTCGGAGCCCACCGGTCCGGCGGCGGTGATCGTGAAGGTCTCGCCCAGGTGGAGCGTCTGGCCGGGCTGGATGTGGTTGTCCTGGTCCAGATCGTTCGGGAACACCAGGTTGAAATCCGTGCGCCTGCTGCCGACCATCTGCACATACACATACCCTGCGTGGGTCGCGGTGATCGAGAAGCGCATGCGATCCTGGCCGATCCTGACCCGCGGGGTGTCCACGCGCACCGCGACCTTGCGACTGGGATCGGCACCGGCCCGCACCGCGTCCAGCGCCGCCACCGGGTCGAAGGATGCCTCGGCTGCCGGCGCCGGCGGCGCGACAGCTGCGCCGGCCGGCGCGGGCACAGGTGCGAGCACAGGCGCGCCTGCCGGCGCATCGCGCCTGCCGCCGACGAAGACAAGCACCAGCGCCGCGGCCACGCCGGCGGCGCCGAGGCCGGCCAGCAGCGCCACCCGCCGGCGCGGCCTGGCTGCCACGGGTGCAGGCACTACCGGCGGCGCAGCATCCGGCGTGGCGGCTGCCGGGGCCTGGACTGCGGCATCGATGCCGAGCAGCGTGCGCATGGCGGCAACGTTCTGCGGACGGTCGCCCGGCCGGAAGGCGAGCGCCGCGTCGAGCGCCTGCAGGAAGCCCGGACTGAACTTGCCGTCCTGGCGCGCCGCAAGGGGGACGTACGGATCGGCCATCGTGCGGCGCATGGCCGGCGGCGGCGGCACGCCGTCGATCGCGAAGTGCACCACCGAGGCCAGTGCGTACAGGTCGGTCCACGGACCCTGGCTCATGCCGGGCATCTCGGCGTACTGCTCGATCGGCGCGTAGTTCTGCTTGAGGATGACGGTGAAGGCCTGGTTGGCCTCGCCGACCGCACGCCGCGCCGCGCCGAAGTCGAGCAGCACGGGACGCCCATCCTCGAGCATCAGGATATTGTCAGGCGCGATGTCGCGGTGAAAGCACTGGTCCTGGTGGATCGTCTCGAGCGCATCCAGCAGCGGCGCCAGCAGGGCTTTCAGCCAGCCCTCGTCCGGGCGCGCCGGCTGCGCCAGCAACTGCTGCTTGAGCGTCTGCCCGCGGTAATAGGGCATGACCATGTAGGCGGTGCCATTTTCTTCCCAGAAGCGGTACACCTTGACCAGCGAGGGATGATCGAACTTGGCCAGCAGCCGCGCCTCGTTGACGAAGCTGCGCCGGCCGGCCTCGAAGCTGTCGGCATTTTGCGTCGACTGGACCGTGACCTGGACGCCGGCGCCGCGGCGGGCGAACGACGGCATGTATTCCTTGAGCGCGACCTGGCGTTCGAGCAGGTGGTCATAGGCCAGGTAGACGATGCCGAAGCCGCCTTCGCCCAAGACGGCCGTGAGTTCGAATTCGCCCAGGCGCGTGCCGACCGGCAGCGCATGCGTGCTTTCCGCGGCCGGCGGCATCGGCGCCGCACCGGTTGTGTGGCCGTTGGAAAGTACCGTAAGGTCATTGTCGTCAGGCGGAAGGCTCATGGTCGCGCTCACAGGTGAGGTTGCCTATTATCGTTCGCGCCATGTCATCCCGCTATCGGTTATTTAGAAGGGAACATGGAATTTCGGCAAAAAAATGCGGGATGACTTGCAGTTTCATAGCTAAATGTATTACCAGTTGTAATGCATGATGTAACAAAGAGTATCAATCCAGCAACGCTTTGAAAAAAATAAATTTTTCCGTTGTATTTGTTTTTCCTCAGTACGTATAGTGCTTCTCTGTTTGATGCAGTCGATGCAACTCTTTGGTCTGGTATGCGTTCTCTCAAGGACATGCATGCCAGTCTGTGGCTGGTTTCCTTATCAATCGATAACTATAAAGAAGCGACATATGTTGCTGGGGAATCAATGAGCACGATCGATATCGAGGCCCTGCTGGCGCCGGTCGCCGACGGCCAGCCCTGCGGCCCCAACCTGGAATACGATCCCGCATTCGTCGCGCTCGAGCAGGAGGCGCTCGGCAAGCCCGAAGTCCAATACGGCGGCACCGTGACGCCGGCTGTTCCCCCCGACTGGAAAACCGTACTCCGGATGACTACCGGGCTGCTGGCGCGCAGCCGCGACCTGCGCCTGACCGCCCACCTGATCCGCGCGGGACTGGCGATGCACGGTATCGCCGGCCTGGCCGACGGTATCGAGCTGACCGAGCGCCTGCTCGAACAGCGCTGGGACAGCCTCCATCCCGAGCTCGATCCGGACGACGACCTCGATCCGACCCTGCGCATCAATTCGCTGGCGGTCCTTGCCGACGGCACGACGCTGATACGGGAATTGCGCGATGCCGCCCTGGTCCGCCTGCCCGGACTGGGACCCTTGAGCCTCAAGCTGATCGAGATCGCCAACGGTGAAATCGCGCCGGGCGCCGATCAGGAAAAAATCGCCCTGAGCTCGATCGAGCAAGCCGTGGCCGACATGGACAAGGACGAACTGGCACGCAGCGTCGACGCGCTCGACCGCGCCTTCAAAGCCGCGGTCAACATCGAGGTGGTGCTGGTGCGGAAGGTCGGGAGTTCGCAAGCGCTGAACCTGGATGCCTTGACCCGCCCATTGCGCAAGGCCCACGAATTCCTGCGGCGCCAGCAGGGCAGCGTCGATGTCGCAGCCGATGAGGGCGGCGGCGAAGCGGATGCGCCGGCGGGCAACGAAACGGCTGCACCGGCCGCCAGGGCCGCGATCAGCGGCGAGATCGCCAGCCGCGACGACGTCCTGCGCATGCTCGACAAGCTGATCCAGTATTACGCGCGCCATGAGCCGTCGAGCCCGATCCCGCTCGTACTCGAGCGCGCCAAGCGCCTGGTGCCAATGAATTTCCTGGAAATCCTGCAGGACCTGGCGCCGGCCGGCATTGCCCAGGTGGCGGTGATCAGCGGGCAGGAAGCATAGGGAGCAGGCTCACAGGCAGGCCGCATCGGCCAATCGTGTCGTTTCATTTCAGGGAGTGTCCATCGTGGGTAAAGAAAGTAGCCAGAAGTTCATCGCGCGCAACCGCGCACCGCGCGTGCAGATCGAGTACGACGTCGAAGTCTACGGCGCCGAAAAGAAGATCCAGCTGCCCTTCGTCATGGGCGTAATGGCCGACCTGAGCGGCCAGCCGGCCAATCCGCTGGCGCCGGTCGCCGAACGCAAGTTCCTGGAAATCGACGTCGACAACTTCGACGAGCGCCTCAAGGCGATGAAGCCGCGGGTGGCGGTGCAGGTGCCGAACACGCTCACGGGCGAAGGCAGCATGGCGGTCGAGATGACCTTCGAGAACATGGACGACTTCACCCCGGCGGCGATCGCGCGCAAGGTCGCGCCCCTGGCCAAGCTGCTCGAAGCGCGCACCCAGCTCGCCAACCTGATGACCTACATGGATGGCAAGACCGGCGCCGAAGACCTGATCGCCAGGCTGCTGGACGAGCCGGCGCTGATGCAGGCGCTGACCGCCGCACCCAAGCCGCAAGAATAAGACTGACTGTCCTGGAGAATGACGATGGCCGATTTTCAAGCACAAGCAGAACAGGGTGGCGCGACGCTCGAGATGAGCGATTTCGGCAGCCTGCTGCAAAAGGAATTCAAACCGCAGTCGGACAAGGCCAGGGAATCGGTCGAGAACGCCGTGCGCACCCTGGCCGAGCAGGCACTGGCCGGCACCAACCTGATCTCGGGCGACGTGCTCGGCACCATCGAGGGCCTGATCGCGGCGCTCGACAGGAAGCTGAGCGAGCAGGTCAACCTGATCCTGCACACTCCCGAATTCCAGTCGCTCGAAGGCGCCTGGCGCGGCCTGCATCACCTGGTCAACAACACCGAGACCGACGAAACGCTGAAGATCCGCGTGATGAACATCTCGAAAAACGAGCTGGGCAAGACCCTCAAGAAGTTCAAGGGTACGGCCTGGGACCAGAGTCCGATCTTCAAGAAGATGTACGAAGAAGAATTCGGCCAGTTCGGCGGCGAGCCGTTCGGCGCCATCGTGGCCGACTACTATTTCGATAACAGCGCGCCGGACGTCGAGCTGCTCGCGAACATGGCCAAGGTGGCTGCCGCCGCCCACGCGCCGTTCATCTCGGCCGCCGCGCCGTCCGTCATGCTGATGGATTCCTGGCAGGAGCTGTCCAATCCGCGCGACCTGACCAAGATTTTCCAGACGCCGGAACACGCCGCCTGGCGCTCCTTCCGCGAGTCCGAGGATTCGCGTTACGTCGGCCTGGCGATGCCGCGTTTCCTGGCGCGCCAGCCCTACGGCGCCAAGACCGACCCGGTCGAAGCCTTCGACTTCGAGGAAGACACCTCGGCCGCCGGCAGCAAGAACTACACCTGGGCCAATGCCGCCTACGCGATGGCGGTGAACATCAACCGCTCGTTCAAGGAATACGGCTGGTGCTCGCGCATCCGCGGCATCGAGTCCGGCGGCGCGGTCGAAGGCTTGCCGGTGCACTCGTTCCCGACCGACGACGGCGGCGTCGACATGCAGTGTCCGACCGAGATCGCGATCTCCGACCGCCGCGAAGCGGAACTGGCCGCGAATGGCTTCATGCCGCTGGTGCACAAGAAGAACACCGATTTCGCCGCGTTCATCGGCGCCCAGTCGCTGCACAAGCCGGCCGAGTACGACGATCCGGACGCCACCGCCAACGCCAACCTGGCGGCGCGCCTGCCCTACCTGTTCGCCACCTGCCGCTTCGCCCATTACCTGAAATGCATCGTGCGCGACAAGATCGGCTCGTTCAAGGAAAAGGACGACATGCAGCGCTGGCTGACCAAATGGATCAAGCAGTACGTCGATGGCGATCCGGCCAACTCCAGCGAAGGCACCAAGGCGCGCAAGCCGCTGTCCGCCGCCGAAGTGGTGCTGGAAGAGGTCGAGGGCAATCCGGGGTACTACACATCCAAGTTTTTCTTGCGTCCGCATTACCAGCTCGAAGGCCTGACCGTGTCGCTGCGGCTGGTTTCCAAGCTGCCATCGGCGAAAGCCGGCTAACTACCAACTAGGAGAAAAAACATGGCACTTGATATGTTCATCAACATGGGCGACAAAATCAAAGGCGAGTCGGCCGATAAAGCCCGGGGCGAGAAAGGCGATATCGATGTCCTGGCCTGGAGCTGGGGCATGTCGCAGTCGGGTACCACCCACATGGGCAAGGGCGGCGGCGCCGGCAAGGCGAATTTCCAGGACCTGTCGTTCACCAAGTATGTCGATTCGGCATCGAACGCGCTGATGATCCAGCTCGCCAAAGGCACGCACATCAAACAGGTCAGCCTGATGGCGCGCAAGGCCGGCGCAGGGCAGATCCCGTACATCAACATCATCATGGAAGAAGTGATGGTGACCTCGGTGGCGACCGGTGGCAGCGGTGGTGAAGACCGCCTGACGGAAAACGTGACCCTGAATTTTGCCAAAGTCACATTCTCCTATACGCCGCAAACCGGCGAGGGCGCAGCCGACACGACGCTGGACTTTGCCTGGGATATCGCAGGCAATGCCGAAGGTACCGCTGCGAAGGCGGCTGCGTAAGACGGCTGTCCCGGGCGGCCGTCGCCGGCCGTCCATTCACCTGCCCACAGGACGTTCATGAACCCGCACACGCTGATACGAGAAGGCAAACCTGGCGACGCACTGGCTGCCGTCCAGGACCAGGTGCGCAAGGATGCTGCCAACCCGAAGCACCGGATCTTCCTGTTCCAGCTGCTGTGCGTGATCGGCGAATGGAAGCGCGCCTTGAACCAGCTGAACGTCGCCGGCGAGCTCGATGCCGCTGCCTTGCCGATGGTGCAAACCTACCGCGAGGCGATCCAGTGCGAAGCCTTGCGCCGTGAAATTTTCAAGGGGGCGCATGCGCCGCTGATCTTCGGCCGGCCGCCGGCGTGGCTGGCGCTCCTGGTCGACGCGCTCAGGCACGACGGCGCCGGCGACCGCGAACGCGCCGCCGCCATGCGCGCGCAGGCGTTCGAGGCTGCGCCGGCCGCCGGCGGCAGCATCGACGGCCAGCGCTTCGCCTGGCTGGCCGACGCCGACGGCCGTCTCGGGCCGGTGCTGGAAGCCATCATCAACGGCCGTTACTTCTGGGTGCCGCTGCAGCATCTGCGGCGCATCGCCTTCGATGCGCCGAGCGACCTGCGCGACACGGTCTGGACGCCGGCCTCGTTCATCCTGGCGAACGGCGCCGAGACGGTCGGGCTGGTGCCGACCCGGTATGTCGACACGCTGCCGCACGGCGACGACGCGCTGCTGCTGGCGCGCCGCACCGAATGGCGCGAGGACGGCCACGGCCTGGGCCAGCGCATGCTGGTCACGGACGCCGGCGAGTACCCGCTGATGGACGTGCGCGTGATCGAGCTGGATGACGTCGGCGCCGCCGCCGACGAGGATGGCGCCGTCCATGGCTGAACTCGCGCCGCGCGAACGCCTGCAGCCGTCGCTGCTCGACCGCCTGACCGACCACGAACCGGGCAACACGGTCGAGCCGCGCGAACGGCGCGTGATGTCGCTGCGCACCCTGCGCGACGGCGTCCTGCGCGACCTGGCGTGGCTGCTGAATACCACCAACCTGCTGTCGGTCACCACCACGCCGGCCTTGCCGCACCTGGCCGACTCGGTGCTGAACTACGGCGTGCCCGGCCTGGCCGGCAACGCCGTCTCGAACCTGGACGTCGCGGCGCTCGAACGCGCCATCCGCCAGGCGATCTGGGACTTCGAGCCGCGCCTGATCCGTCCCTCGGTGTCGGTCAAGGCGCGCGGCGCGGACGTCGACGGCAACAAGCTCGACTTCGACATCGAGGCCGACCTCTGGGCCCAGCCCTATCCAGAACGCCTGTACCTCAAAACGGAACTCGACCTGGAACGCGGCGCCGTGCTGATCACCGAGTCGAGCGGGCGGAGTGCGCCATGAATCCGCGCTTTCTGCGCTACTACAGCCAGGAACTGCAGCATCTGCGCGAAGCCGCGGGCGAGTTCGCCCACGACTACCCGAAGATCGCCGGGCGCCTGGGACTGGACAGCTTCGAGTGCGCCGACCCCTACGTCGAGCGGCTGCTGGAAGGCTTCGGCTTCATGGCGGCGCGCGTGCAGATGAAAATCGACGACGAGTTCCCGCGCTTTACCCAGCACCTGTCCGAGCTGGTGTATCCGCAGCTGCTGGCGCCGACGCCGTCGATGGCCATCGTGCAGCTGCAGCCTGACCTTGCCAACCCGGCGCTGCAAAAGGGCTACCGCGTGGCGCGCGGCAGCGCCATGCGCAGCGTGCTCGGGCCGGGCGACAACACCGCCTGCGAGTTCCGCACCGCCCACGCCCTGACCCTGTGGCCGCTCGAACTGGTGGAAGCGAAGTTCTTCACCCACGGCGGCAGCCAGGCCGGCCTGAACCTGCAGTGGCCGCCGGCGGTCAAGGCCGGCGTGCGCCTGCGCCTGAAAAGCAGCGGCGCCGCGTTCAAGGACCTGCCGCTCGATGTGCTGCCGCTGCACCTGCGCGGCGCCGACGAGATGCCGGTGCGGATCCTCGAAACCCTGCTGGCCGGCGTCGAAGGCGTGCTGGTGACGCCGGTGGCGCGCCCGGCCGCGTGGCACCGGCTGCTGCCGAAGACGGCGCTGCGTCCGCTCGGCCTGGCCGACGGCGAGGCCCTGCTGCCGGCCGACCGGCGCAGCTTCCAGGGCTACCGGCTGCTGCAGGAGTATTTCGCCTTCCCGCAGCGCTTCCAGTTCGTCGAACTGGCCGGCCTGCTGCCGGCACTGCGCCAGTGCCAGGAACGCGAAGTCGAGATCACGATCCTGCTGAACCGCGCCGACGCCCAGCTGGAGCGTGCGCTCGACGCCTCCAACTTCGCGCTCCACTGCACGCCGGCGATCAACCTGTTCCAGCGCCGCGCCGACCGCATCAACGTCAGCGGCGAGCAGCTCGAATACCACGTGCTGGTGGACCGTACCCGGCCCATGGATTACGAGGTCTATCAGGTCGATTCGGTCACGGCCTACGGCGCCGGCCCGGATTCGCAGCGCGCCTTCCAGCCCTTGTATGCGGCCAAGGACATCGCCGCCACACAGCAGGAGCAGGCGTTCTACCAGGTCCGGCGCGAAGCGCGCCAGGTGTCGCAGCGCCAGCGCCGCGACGGACCCCGCTCCAGCTACATCGGCAGCGAAACCTTCATCGCCATCGTCGATGCGCTGGAAGCCCCGTACGGCGCCGACCTGCGCCAGCTGGGCTTGAGCGTCTGGTGCACCAACCGCGACCTGCCGCTGGCGCTGGCGATCGGTGCCGGCAAGACCGATTTCATCCTCGACGACGGGGCGCCGGTCACGGCGGTGCGCTGCCTGGCCGGGCCGAGCCAGCCGCATCCCTCATTCGCCGAAGGCAGCATGGCCTGGCGTCTGCTGAACCAGCTGTCGCTGAATTACCTGTCGCTGCTCGACACCGACGCGCAGCAGGGCGCGGCGGCCTTGCGCGAACTGCTGGCCGTGTACTGCCATCCGGCCGACCCGAACGCCCGGCGCCAGGTCGACGGCGTGCGCTCGATCGAGGCGAAAGCGATCACGCGGCGCATGCCGTCGCCCGGTCCGATCGCGCTGGGACGCGGCATCCAGGTCACCGTCACGCTGGACGACGCGGCCTTCGAAGGCAGCGGCGCCTTCGTGCTCGGCGCGGTGTTGAGCGCATTCTTCGCCCAGTACGTGTCGATCAATTCGTTTGCCGAGACCGTGGTCCGCACCGTGGGACGCGGCGAGATCATGCGCTGGCCGGGCAGGGTGGGTGTATGCGCGATCCTGTAGAACTCGCACTGCAGCTCGAAGCGCAAGCGGCGCGCATGGATTTCTTTCAGGTGCTGCGCCTGCTGGAAAACGCCCGGCCCGACCTGCCGCGCATCGGCACCTCGCTGCGCCCGCGCGACGACGCGGTGCGCTTCGGCCAGGACCCATCGCTGATGTTCCACCCCAGCGCGCTGGCCCGCTTTACACGCGCCGACGGCGACGCCAAGGCGCGCCTAGCGGTCAACTTCTTCGGCCTGCTGGGTGCCAACGGCCCGCTGCCGCTGCACATCACCGAATACGTGCGCGACCGGCTGCGCCACGGCGGCGACGGCACCATGCTGGCCTTTCTCGACGTGTTCCACCACCGCATGCTGACGCTGTTCTACCGCGCCCGCGCCAGCGCCGAGCCGGTCATCAGCCTGGACCGGCGCGATGGCGACCGCTTTTCGGATTTCGTCGGCAGCCTGTTCGGGATCGGCGCACCGGCGCTGCGCGAGCGCGACGCCATCGGCGACTTCGCCAAGCTGCACTTTGCCGGCCTGCTGGCCAACAAGACGCGCCCGGCCGCCGGCCTGGTGACGGTCCTGCGCGCCTACTTCAAGCTGCCGTTCGAGGTCGAACAATTCGTCGGCCACTGGATGCGCATCCCGGCCGAGGTCCAGAGCCGGCTCGGCGCGGCTGAGGATGGCAACCGCATCGGCAGCTCGCTGATGCTGGGCCGCAGCGTGTGGGATGTCCAGAACAAGTTCCGCATCGTGATCGGCCCGCTGGACTACGCCGACTACGAGCGATTCATGCCGGGTGGCGACAGCCTGGCGCGCCTGCTGGCCTGGGCTCGGCTCTACGTCGGCCTGGCATTGGACTGGGACGTGCGCCTGGTGCTGAAAAAAGAACAGAGGCCGCCGCTGCGCCTGGGCGGCGCCACCCGCATGGGCTGGAGCACCTGGCTGGCGAGCGCCCCGCCGCGGCGCGACCTCGACCAGATGGTGATCCATCCGGTCAACCATCACACTAATTAGGGGAAGCCATGGCAGACATCAGCCGCGTCGCATTGTTTGGAAAACTGAACAGCCTGTGTTATCGGGCCATCGAAAGCAGCACGGTGTTCTGCAAGCTGCGCGGCAATCCCTACGTCGAACTGGTGCACTGGCTGCACCAGATCCTGCAGCTGCAGGATTCGGACCTGCTGCGCATCGTGCGCCAGTACGACATCGACCCGGCGGCGCTGGCGCGCGACCTGACCGCGGCACTGGACCGGCTGCCGCGCGGCGCCACGGCCGTCACCGATTTGTCTGCGCAACTGGAAGAGTCGGTGGAACGGGCCTGGGTGTACGGCACGCTGATGTTCGGCGAGTCGCAGGTCCGCTCGGGCCACCTGGTGGTCGGCCTGCTCAAGACCACCGGCCTGCGCAACGGTTTATATGGCATGTCGAAGCAGTTCGAGAAGGTCAAGCTGGAACACCTGACCGACAATTTCGGCAAGTTGCTCGGCGAGTCGCCCGAATCCAGGCTGGTGGCCACCGACGGCTTCAGCGGCGGCGGGGCGGCCCCGGGTGAAGCGTCGGGCGCCATTGCCCCGGCGGCGATGGGCAAGCAGGAAGCGCTGAAAAAATTCACGGTCGACCTGACCGAACAGGCGCGCAGCGGCAAGATGGACCCGATCGTCGGCCGCGACGACGAGATCCGGCAGATGGTCGACATCCTGATGCGGCGCCGTCAGAACAACCCGATCATGATCGGCGAGGCCGGCGTCGGCAAGACCGCGGTGGTCGAAGGCTTTGCCCAGCGCATCGCGCGCGGCGACGTGCCGCCCTCGCTCAAGGACGTGGAACTGCGCACGCTCGACGTCGGCCTGCTGCAGGCCGGCGCCAGCATGAAGGGCGAGTTCGAGCAGCGCCTGCGCTCCGTCATCGACGAGGTGCAGGCCAGCCAGAAGCCAATCATCCTGTTCATCGACGAGACGCACACCTTGGTAGGGGCAGGCGGCGCGGCCGGCACCGGCGACGCGGCCAACCTGCTGAAACCCGCGCTGGCGCGCGGCACGCTGCGCACCATCGGCGCCACCACCTTTGCCGAGTACAAGAAGCACATCGAAAAGGACCCGGCGCTGACCCGGCGCTTCCAGAGCATCCAGGTCGACGAGCCGGACGAGGCGCGCGCCATCCTGATGATGCGCGGCGTGGCGTCGACCATGGAAAAGCATCATCAGGTGCAGATCCTGGACGAGGCGCTGGAAGCGGCCGTGCGGCTGTCGCACCGCTATATCCCGGCGCGCCAGCTGCCCGATAAGTCGGTGAGCCTGATCGACACCGCGTGCGCGCGCGTGGCCGTAAGCCTGCACGCGACACCGGCCGAGGTCGACGACAGCCGCAAGCGCATCGAGGCGCTGGAGGTGGAGCAGGGGATTATTGCGCGCGAAGGGGCGATTGGGATCGAGGTCAGCGCGCGCGCGGGCGAGACCGAGGCGGCGCTGGCGCTTGAAAAGGAGCGCCTCGCGGGCCTGGAGCAGCGCTGGAACGAGGAGCGCGAATTGGTCGACGAGCTGCTGTCGCTGCGTGCGCGCCTGCGCGATGGGGCCAAGCCGGTCGACACGCCTGACGCGCCGCTCGATCCACGCCAGTTTCACGATGCGTTGGCGGCGAGTCTCGACGAGCGCGCGGCGCTTCGCGAGCAGCTCAAGGAAGTGCAGGCGAAGCTGGCCGACCTGCAGGGCGAACACCCGCTGATCCTTCCCACCGTCGACTACCAGGCGGTGGCATCCGTGGTTGGCGACTGGACCGGCATCCCGGTCGGCCGCATGGCGAGGAACGAGATGGAGACCATCCTCAACATCGCCTCGACGCTGTCCAAGCGCGTGATCGGCCAGGACCACGCGATGGAGATGATCGCCAAGCGCATCCAGACCTCGCGTGCGGGCCTGGACAACCCGAGCAAACCGATCGGCGTGTTCATGCTGGCCGGCACCTCCGGCGTGGGCAAGACCGAAACCGCGCTGGCGCTGGCCGAGGCACTGTACGGCGGCGAGCAGAACCTCATCACCATCAACATGAGCGAGTACCAGGAAGCGCACACGGTATCGACGTTGAAGGGGGCGCCGCCGGGCTACGTCGGCTATGGCGAAGGCGGCGTGCTGACCGAGGCGGTGCGGCGCAAACCGTATTCGGTGGTGCTGCTGGACGAGGTGGAGAAAGCGCATCCCGACGTGCACGAGATGTTCTTCCAGGTGTTCGACAAGGGCTTCATGGAGGATGGGGAAGGGCGCTTCATCGACTTCAAGAATACCTTGATCATCTTGACCACGAATGCCGGTACCGAGCTGATTGCCGGGCTGTGCAAGGACCCGGACCTGATGCCGGATCCGGAAGGGATGGCCAAGGCGCTGCGGCCGGCGCTGTTGAAGGTGTTCCCGCCGGCGCTGCTGGGGCGCATGGTGGCGATTCCGTATTACCCGTTGTCGGACGAGATGCTCGGTTCGATCGTGAAATTGCAGCTGGACCGGATCAAGAAGCGGGTCGAGGCGCGGTACAAGATTCCGTTCACTTATTCCGAGGATGTTGTGAAGCTGGTGGTGTCGCGTTGTACCGAGAGCGAATCGGGTGGGCGGATGATCGATGCGATTTTGACGAATACGATGTTGCCGGATGTTTCCAAAGAGTTTTTGGAAAGGATGATGAAGAATGAGCCGGTTGAAGGGGTTCACGTCGGCGTTGCCGATGGCACGTTCGAATATGGTTTTTAATCCGCTGCCGATGCCCGCGCTTGCTGAATCGGTGACGCCGGACCATATTTATAGCGAATCAGCGTCTGGCTGGTTTCAATCCGAGATCGGCACCAATAATAGGGATAGGAGAAGGAAATGTTGGCGGATCATCTAACTATTGGCATGAAGCTCTACGGGTTGCGTCAGTATCTGATGGTGAGTCCCGATGCAACAGCCGGCGCTTATCGGGTGGTTAATGAAATGGGGATGCGCTATATCCAGTTCTCGGCGGAGCGCGTTCTCGGGCGCAGCAATATCATCATGTTGCCGTATCGGCCTGGGCAGATAAATGCCACGCGGATGAAAGGCGAGGAAGTCATCAGCGGAGAATTTACTGGCTGCATAATGACAACATTTAATAACGATGGCGTGAGAATGTGCGCACACGTTTGTACCCAGCAAGGCTATACCCGGCGCCAGGATTGGAATGAGATCAAGGGCAGTGGGGTTTACTCGGATGTGATAGAGCGCGATACCCTCGGCATGGTGGCAAATTTTGTTGGAGCGACCATGAATACCTCGGTTTTATGTGTTGCCGAGCCTGCTAATGGCCAGATTCGGCACGTCTATGTCGAACGCGCCCAGGAACAGGAATTTCGCAATGGTGGAATGGTCACCGAGCAGGTTTATCGGGTTGTCCAGGTCGGCTAGCCGTGGCGGCTTTGCGATTGGCTCTGGTCAGTCCTGCATTAACGAATGGGGCTTACTTTGACTGGATCTGGTCCGATAACGCTTCGCCGTATGGTTTGCGTTTCTTGCAAACGTTGTTGGAAATCGAGAGATCAGGGCGTGGTAATTATTAATGTGGTCATTTTTGGAGGAAGCGATGTGCAATATTTGCGAACAGGAAGCCAGGAATGTCGCGGACCGTTTGGCGGAAGTGAATGCCAGCCGATTTGCCGGGCATGGCAGGGCGCCGCACGGGAGAGATGCTGGCAGAAGAGTAAGAAATGCGGAACGTGACCATGCTCGCAATGTCGAAGACGCGTGGCAACAACTTTACCAGCAAACCTTGGCGACCAACTTGCGTCGTCCTCATCCTTTGCCATGAGGCGATTCGTCGGGGGGAGGCCGTCGCTGCGTGTGGCGCATGCGGATCGGGTGAGTGCATGGCGAGGCCCGGCAAAGCATTGCATACGCCCACAGCATTCTCCATACCTGTTGAACAACAGCACGCGGCCGTGCACGGGGGACTGGACATGCCGAACCAGGTATCAATGGGCGCGATGATGACCTGCACTTTTGGCGTAGCGCCATCCTCCCTGGTGGTACTCCCGAAAAACAAGGTCCTGACCGAAGGCCCGCCCGCCGCCAACATCATGGACCACATCCCGATGACCAACATCATGCCCTTCGGGATGTGCAACTCGCCGGCGAATCCGACGGTGATCGCCGCCACCGCCGCGGCGCTGGGTGTGCTCACGCCCATGCCCTGCATCCCCGCGACGTCCGCGCCGTGGGTGCCGGGCGCGCCCACGGTCATGATCGCCAAGATGCCCGCGCTCGACAACGTCTCCAAGTGCATGTGCAATTGGGGCGGCGTGATCGGCTTCACGAATGCCGGCACCGTCAAGACCATGATCCCCTGACCCGATGACCGGCGGCCGACAGCATCCATGAAACAGACCCAATCCAAGCGCGACGTATCCGTCAAGACCGCCCTGGCCGATGACGTGCTCCTGTTCGCCGGCATGGAAGGCACCGAGCGGCTCGGGCGCCTGTCGGCGTTCACGGTCAAGCTGGCGTCGACCGATGGGGCAATCAAGATCGCGGACGTGCTGGGCAAGTCGCTGACCGTGACCGTGACGCTGGCCGACGGCAGCGCCAAGCGCCATCTCAACGGCATCGTGACGCGCTTTCGCAGCACCGGCCTGGCCGGCGATTTCGCCACCTATGAGGCGACGGTGCACCCGAGCCTGTGGCTGCTGACGCGCGGGTCGAACTGCCGGATCTTCCAGGACAAGTCGGTGACGGACATCGTCAAGGAAGTCTGCGGCGCCTATGGCAGCGCCGTGTCGCTGTCGGTCGACCTGTTGAGCGGCACGTATGCAGCCCTGCCGTATTGCGTGCAATACCGCGAGACCGACTTCGACTTCGTCTGCCGCCTGCTGGAGGAGGCGGGCATCTACTTCTATTTCACCCACGATGCCGCCAGCCATACGATGGTGCTGGCCGATTCATATGGCGCGCACCAGCCGATCGCCGGCTACGACGCGCTGAAGTACATCGGCAGGATGGCCAGGGCGTCGGACAGCGGGGAGACGGTATCAAGCTGGTCGGTGGGCGGCCACATCACCTCCGGCAAATACGTACTGGACGACTTCGATTTCGAAAAGGCGGCGGCCAGCGCCAGCGGCGGCCTGGTGACGACGGCGTCGATCGACGCGGCCTATGGGCAAACCACGTACGAGATGTACGATTACCCGGGCAACTACAGCAAGGCCGACGCCGGCAACGCGCTCGCGCGCGCGCGCCTGGAGAGCCTGCACGGCGAGGGCGAGCACATCGCCGCGACGACCAGCGCGCGCGGCCTGTACCCGGGCGGACTGTTCACGCTGGCCGAGCATCCTCGCCCCGACCAGAACCGCGCCTACCTGGTGACGGCGGCCAGCTACACGCTCACCGGCAACGACTACGCCAGTGGCGGCGAAGCCTTCACGTTTGCCTGCACCTTCGATGCCATCGGCAAGGAGCATGCCTTCCGGCCCATGCCGGTCACGCCGCGCCCTAGCGTGCAGGGACCGCAGACGGCGATGGTGGTCGGCAAGGCCGGCGAGGAGATCTGGACCGACAAGTATGGCCGCATCAAGGTGCAGTTCCATTGGGATCGGCTGGGCAAGGACGACGAGAACAGCTCATGCTGGGTGCGCGTGGCGCAGGGCTGGGCCGGCAAGGGCTGGGGAGCGATGGCCATTCCCCGCATCGGCATGGAAGTGGTAGTCAGTTTCCTCGAGGGCGATCCGGACCGGCCGCTGGTGACCGGCTGCGTCTACAACTCGGACGCCATGCCGCCGTATGCGCTGCCGGACGAACAGACGATTTCGACGGTCAAGTCGCAGTCGTCCAAGGGAGGCGACGGCTTCAACGAACTGCGCTTCGAGGACAAGAAGGGCGAGGAAGAAGTCTTCCTGCACGCCGAGCGCGATTTCCTGCGCGTGGTAAAGAACAACGATGCGCTGAAGGTCGGCTTCGAGACCGCGGACAAGGGCGACCAGACAATCGACATCAAGAACGACCAGACCATCAAGGTCGGGCACGACCAGATCGAAAACGTCGACAACAACCAGACCCTCACCGTGAAGGTCGACCAGAAGATCGACGTCGGCGGCGACCAGGCCGTCGGCATCGACGGCAAGCAGGCGGTGAAGGTTGGCACCACCATCGTCATCGAGGCCGGCACCTCGATCGAATTGAAGGTGGGCGGCAGCAGCATCAAGATCGAGGCGTCCAAGATCACGATCAAGGCGCCTGAAATCGAGGTCGCCGCCGATGCCAACGCCAAGGTCAAGGCCGGCGCCATGATGGAGATAAAGGCCGGTGGTGTGATGACGATCGGCGGTTCGCTGGTGCAGATCAACTGATGAACATACGGAACCTACATTGAGCACGACGCTGACACTGCGCATTCTGACTTACCGGAACCAGCCCGTGCCGCCGGCGGCGCCGGTGCGCTTCGGCGCGGACGGCGGCCATGTCGGCCGCTCGCCCGACAACGCGCTGGTGCTCGACGACCCCAGCAAATACATCTCGCGCGTGCATGCGCGCGTGTTCGCGCGCGACGGCGCCTTCATGCTCGAGGACCTGGGCAGCAATCCCAGCGTGGTCAACGACCGCCCGGTCGGCAAGGGCAACCAGGCCGTGCTGGGGCAGGGCGATCGGGTGATGATCGGCGACTACCTGCTGCAAGCCGCGTTCGAGAGCGCGCCGCCGCAACCGGCGCTAGCGCCGGCGCAAGCCAACAATGCGGCGCTGCCGCTGTTCGAGCCGCCGCCCCCGGCTGCGCCGGCCTATTTGCCGCCGCTCGACTTCGCGCCGGCGGCGCCCGCCGCACCTGGGCCTGGGGCGCCGTTGCAGCTGGACGCCATGCCCGACCTGCTGGCCGGCGCCAGCATCCTCGACGTCGCGCCGGGCCAGGCCGGTATCGGCGCCGACGATCCGCTCGGGCTCAACCTGTTCGCGCCCGCCGCGCCGCCGCGCGCCGCCGAGAGCGACCATGTGTCGCCCGAGCTGATGGCGTTTTCGCGGGTGGGGCCGGCGCCTGGGCCGGCACCCACGCCGGCCGCGCCACCTGGCCCGCCGCCGGCGTTGTCCAGGAATGCGTTCGCCATCCCCGACGACTACGATCCGCTGGCCGACCTTTTTCCGCCCGCCGCGCCGCTTGTCCCCGCCGCGGTCGCGCCGCCCCCGCCAGCGCCCGCAGCGGTGCCACCGGCAACGCCTGCGGCGGCGCCGCCCGACGCGCCGCGGACTCCCCCGCCCGATGCCACGGTGTTCGTAAGCGAACCGGCACCGGTATCCGCCTCACCCGCGCCGCTATCGGCACCGCCCGCGCCGGCGCCTGTGTCCGCTCCTGCGCCTGTGCCGGCACCGCCCGACACGGCACCCGCGACCGACGACGCTGTCCTGCAAGCCCTGCTGCGGGGCCTCGGCCTGCCCGGCCTGCAGCCCGGGCGCCCTGCCACCGAAGTCGCCGAACTGGTCGGCGCCATGCTGCGCGAAGCCACCGCCGGCACCATGGACGTGCTGATGGCGCGCGCGCTGACCAAGAAGGAAAGCCGCATCGACATGACCATGCTGGCGGTGCGCGCCAACAATCCGCTCAAGTTCTTCCCGCATGCCGAGGGCGCGCTGACCCAGATGCTGACCGGGACCATGGCCGGCTACATGCCGCCGCTGGAAGCGATGGCGGGCGCCTTCGATGACCTGCGCGCGCACGAATTGGCGGTGATCGCCGGCATGCGCGCCGCGCTCGGTGCGGTGCTGCAGCGCTTCGACCCGGCCGCGATCGAGTCGCGCCTGGCCGTGCCGAGCGTGATGGACAAGATGCTGTCGTCCAGCCGCAAGGCCAAGCTGTGGGACCGCCTGGTCGAACTGTACGGCGAGATCGCGCGCGAAGCCGACGACGACCTGCAGCGCCTGTTCGGCGAAAAATTTTCGGAAGCCTACGAGGAGCAGGTGGCGCGCCTGCGCCAGGCAAAGCATCAGGAACGATAATCGAAAGAGGCCTTATGGCGTGGAAGAACAAGGTGGTCTGGTCCGAGGGCATGCTGCTGCAGCCCCAGCACCTGCAGCAGCACGACCGCTATTGGCAAAGCCAGCTCGAAAGCCGGGTCGCGGCGCTGCGCCCGTACAGCTGGGGCTTTTCCGAGCTGGTGCTCGACGAGCACCAGCTGGCACTGGGCAAGCTGGCGCTGGCGTCCTGCGCCGGCGTGCTCCCGGACGGTACGCCGTTCACGCTGCCGGCCGACGACGATCTGCCGCTGCCGCTGGACGTCGCGGCGGACGCGCGCAACGTGCTGGTGGTGCTGGCGCTGCCGCTGCGCCGCCATGGGGTAGCCGAGGTCGGCGACGGCGACGGCTCCGACAACTTCGCGCGCCACCGCAGCGGCGACTACGAGGCCTGGGACAGCAATGGCCTCGACAACAGCGCGCTGATGCAGGTCGGGAAGCTGCGCGTGCGCCTGGCACCGGCGCCCGAGGTGGCGAACGCTTACGCGACGATGGGCGTGGCGCGCGTGGTCGAGCGGCGCGCCGACGGCCGGGTGGTGATCGACCCCGACTACAGTCCGGCCTGCCTGGACTTTCGTGCGGCGCCGCGCCTGGCCTCGTTTGCCGACGAACTGGCCGGCCTGCTGCATGCGCGCGGCGACCTGTTAGGGGCGCGTTTGTCGCAGCCGGGTGCCGCCGGCGCCGCCGAGATCGCCGACTTCCTGCTGCTGCAGCTGGTCAACCGGGTCGAGCCGCTGGTGATGCACCTGGCGAGTGCCAGCGGTATCCATCCGGAATCGCTGTACCGGGTGCTGGTGTCGCTGGCCGGCGAACTCGCCACCTTTACCGATCCCGGCAAGCGCGCCGCCGCCTACCCGGTCTACCGTCACGACGCGCTGGCCGAGACCTTCGCGCCGGTCGTCGCCGACCTGCGCCGCGCGCTGTCGACGGTGATGGATGCGCAGGCGGTGCCGATCCCGCTCGACGAGCGCCAGTTCGGCATCCGCGTCGCCGTGGTGCCGGACCGCGAGCTGCTGCGCTCGGCCAGCTTCGTATTGGCGGTGAACGCGCACATGCCGCCGGAACTGCTGCGCACGGGCTTCCCGGCGCAAGTGAAGATCGGTTCGGTCGAGAAGATCCGCGACCTGGTCAACCTACAGCTGCCGGGCATCAAGCTGCGCCCGCTGCCGGTGGCGCCGCGCCAACTGCCGTTCTTTGCCGGCTACACCTATTTCGAACTGGACAGCGGCAGCGAATACTTCCAGCACCTGCACCAGTCGGCTGGCTTCGCGATGCACGTGGCCGGCGACTTCCCCGGCCTGCAGATGCAGTTCTGGGCGATCCGGAGGTAATCCGCCATGAGCACACCCGACCCGAACCCGGCGCCGCCCGACCCCGACGCCACCATGCTGGTGCTGAATCCGGGCGGGCGGCGTCCGGCCGCCGCCGGTGCGGGCGGCGCGGGGCCGGCCACGGCGGCGCCTGCACCCGCGCCCACGGTGCCGGCCGGCAGTGGCCTGAACCCGCTGGTGCGCGCCGCCAATCCGCTGCTCGACCTGGTGGTGCCGCTGCGCCACACGATGCAGCCGCCGGATCTCGAACAGCTGCGCGAGCGCCTGGCCCAGGCGATCAGGACTTTCGAGACCGAGGCGCGCGATGCCGGCGTCGCGCTCGATGCGATCGCGGCCGCGCGCTACGCCTTGTGCACGCTGCTCGACGAGACGATCGCCGGCACCGCCTGGGGCAATGGGGTGTGGGGATCGCGCAGCCTGCTGGTGGCCTTCCACAACGAAGCCTTCGGCGGCGAAAAATTCTTCCTCGTACTGCAGCGCCTGAGCCAGGATCCGGCGCGCCATCTGGATTTGCTGGAACTGATGTACCTGTGCCTCGCGCTCGGCCTGGAAGGGCGCTTCCGCGTGGCCGAGCAGGGCCAGGCCCAGCTGGCGACGCTGCGCGAGCGCCTGCTGGCGCTGATCCGCCAGCATCGCAGGGCCGCCGAGACCGGACTGTCGCCGCATTGGCGCGGCGCCCAGGCGCCGGCGCCGTCGCCGCTGCGGCGCACGCCGGTGTGGGTGCTGGCCGCGGTCGGCTGCGTCCTGCTGCTGGCGGCGCAGCTGATCGCCTCGGGTGTCCTGAACAGCGCTTCCGACCCGGTGTTCGCGCGGCTGTCGGCGCTGCGCCAGGCTGCCCCGCAGGCGGCTAGCCCGGCCGCGGCGCCGCCCGCGCCCGGACGCATCGCCGGCTTCCTGGCGCCGGAAGTGGCGCAGGGACTGGTGACGGTCAGCGAGACGCCCGGCCGCACCACGATCACGCTGCGCGGCGAAGGCATGTTCGCGGCCGGCAGCGCCGAAGCCGACGCCCACCGCGCCGACCTGCTGGGACGCATCGGCCAGGCCCTCAACACCTTGCCCGGCAAGGTGCTGGTGATCGGCCATACCGACGACACCCGTCCCGGCCTGTCGGCGCGCTATCCGTCCAACTACGACCTGTCGAAGGCGCGGGCTGCCAGCGTGATGGCGCTGCTGGCCGCGCGCGCCGGGCCTGCGAGCCGCTACAGCGCGGAAGGGCGCGGCGACACCGAACCGCTGGTGCCGAACGACGGCGTTGCAGCACGCGCGCGCAACCGCCGCGTCGACCTGGTGGTGCTGGCACCGGCCGCCGCACCCTGAGGAGCGAGAGCACATGAAACGTCTGTTGTCCTGGCTGTTCAAGCGTCCGGTGCTGGGCTTCATCGGCGTCACCCTGTTTGCCCTGGTGTTCTGGTTCGAGGCACCGCTGCTGGCCTTCGACGGCAAGGAGCCGTTCGCCGGGCGCCGCGCGCGCGCGTGGTGGATCCTGCTGATGTATGCAGCCTGGGCCGCCTGGTTCGGCGGCAAGGCGCTGCACGCGTACCTGGCCAACCGGCGCCTGATGGCCGGCCTGGCCAAGGCGGATGCGCCGGCGTCCTCGGCAACGGCCTCTGCGCCGGCGACGCTGCAGGAACAGGCGGCGCTCAAGGCGCGCATGGACGCGGCGCTGGCGGTCCTGCGCAAGGCGGCGCCCGGGAAACGCCGCTGGGGCGGCGCCTGGTTGTACCAGCTGCCCTGGTACCTGCTGGTGGGCGCCCCCGGCAGCGGCAAGACCACCACGCTGCTGCATTCCGGCCTGCGCTTTCCGCTGGCTGACACGCTCGGACCGGGCGCCATTGGCGGCGTCGGCGGCACCCGCCAGTGCGACTGGTGGTTCACCGACGAAGCCGTGCTGCTCGACACGGCGGGGCGCTACACGACGCAGGACAGCGATGCCGAAGTCGATGCCGCCGGCTGGCACGGCTTCCTGGGCCTGCTGAAGAAGCAGCGGCCGCGTCGTCCGATCGATGGTGTGATCGTCGCCCTCAGCGTGTCCGACCTGCTGCAGCAGGGACCGGCGGCGCGCCAGGCGCAGGCGGCGGCGATCCGCGCCCGCATCAAGGAACTGCACGAGAAGCTGGGCAGCAGCTTTCCGGTCTACGTCACGGTCACCAAGTGCGACCTGCTGGCCGGCTTCATGGAATACTTCGAGCCGTTCGCCCGCGAAGAGCGCGAGCAGGTCTGGGGCATGACCTTCCCGGTCGGCGCCGGTCCGGCGCAAGCGCTGGCTGACTTCCCCGCACGCTTCCTCGAACTCGAGCAGCGCCTGCAGGGCCGCGTGCTGGAACGCATGCAGGCCGAGCGCGACCTCGGCCGGCGCGCGCTGCTGTACCGCTTCCCGCAGCAGTTCGGGGCGCTGGCCGACACCCTGGGCGGCTTCCTGGCGGCCGTGTTCGCGCCGACCCGCTTCGAGCGCGACGCCCTGTTGCGCGGCGTGTACTTTACCAGCGGCACCCAGGAAGGCAGTCCGATCGACCGCGTGATGGGCGCGCTGGCCGCGTCCTTCGGACTGGACCGCAAGGTACTGCCGCCGAACGCCGTGAGTGGACGCAGCTACTTCATCACCACCTTGCTGCGCGGCCTGATGTTCCAGGAAGCGGGCCTGGCCGGCGGTGACGGCCGCGTCGAGCGGCGCCAGCGCCTGCTGCGCCGGGCCGCTGCCGGCGCCGCGCTGCTGGCGGCGGCGCTGCTGGCGGCCGGCCTGGCGGCCAGCTATATCAGGAATGCCCGCACCGTGGACGCCGTCGCGCGCAGCACCGGCGCGCTGGATAAACTGGTGCGCAGCGCACCGCTAGCGGGTAGCGTCACCGGTGTGCTGCCGATGCTGGATGCGGCGCGCGCGCTGCCGGGCGGCTACGCACAGCGCGATGGCGGCACGCCGCTGCTGGACCGCTTCGGCCTCAACCAGCGCGACAAGCTCGGCGCCGGCGCCCAGCTGGCCTACCAGCGCCTGCTGCAGTCGGCGCTGCTGCCGCGTATCCAGGCGCGGCTGGAGGAAGTGCTGCGCCGCGGCGACGCCAACAACCAGGAACAGTTATATGAAGCGCTGCGCGTCTACCTGATGCTGGGCCAGCCGCAGCACCTCGATCCGCAGTCGGTGCTGGCCTGGCTCGACTACGACTGGCGCCGCAGCCTGCCGGAGGCGACGCCGGAACAGCGCGACAGCCTGCTGGCGCACACCGATGCGCTGCTGGGCGGCGCCGCCACGGCCGGGCCGCCGGCGCTCGACGCCGCGCTGGTCGGCAAGGTGCGGGCGACGCTGGCGATGATGCCGCTGCCGGAGCGCGTCTACAACCGCCTGAAGCGCCAGGTGGCGCAGCAGCGCCTGCCTGACACCAGCGTCAACCGCGCCGTCGGCCGCGACGCCTCCGCCGTGCTGGCCCGCAAGAGCGGCGAGCCCCTGAGCCGCGGCGTGCCCGGCCTGTACAGCGTGGCCGGCTACCGCGCCCTGCTGAAGGAAGCGCCGCTGGCGCTGGCCGACATCGCCAAGGACAGCTGGGTGCTGGACCGGCGCGAAGCGGAAGGCGCGCTCGGCGCGCTGACCGGTCCGCAAATGAACGCCGCCGTGCTGCAGCTGTATTTTGCCGACTACATCCGCGCCTGGGACGCGATGCTGGCCGACGTGCGGATCGCGCCGTTCTCCAGCCTGGACCAGGGCGCGCGCATCACCAATGCGCTGGCCGCCGCCGATTCGCCGTTGAAGGGCTTCCTGGCCGCCGCCGCGCGCGAGACCACCTTGAACGGCGCGGCCGGCAAGCCGGCGGCGCTGGACGTGGCGGTGCTCGGCAAGCTGGACGAAGCGCGCAGGAAGATCGAGGCGGCGCTTGGCGGCGACGACGCGCCGGCCCCGGCCGCTGCGGCCGGTACGCCGGTCGACCAGCATTTCGCGCCACTGCATGCGCTGGTCGGCACGGCCGCCGCGCCCGGCCCGCTGGACGCCCAGCTGGCGCTGCTGAAGGAAGCGTCCCAGTACTTCGACGCCGCCGACGGCGCGCGCCGGGCCGGCACGCCGGCGCCCGGCGGCGAGACCCTGCAGCGCATCAAACGCGCCGCCGAGGGCGTGCCGGCGCCGCTCGGCGAGATCCTGCAGAACGTCGACAGCGCCGGCGCCGGCCTGACGCTGGGCAGCGAACGCGCACGCCTGGCGGCGCTGTGGACCGCGGAGGCGGCGCCGTTCTGCCGCGATGCCATCGCCGGCCGCTACCCGCTGGTGCGCGGCGCCGCGCGCGACGTGACGCTGGACGACTTCGGCCGCTTCTTCGGCCCCGGCGGCATCATGGACGACTTCTTCGGCAAGCACCTCGCCAGCCAGGTCGACATGGCCGGCGGCGCCTGGAAATGGCGCAGCACCGGCGCGGCGCCGCTCGGCATCGGGCCCGACGTGCTGGCCGCCTTCCAGCGCGCGGCGCGCGTGCGCGAGACCTTCTTCGGCGCCGGCGGCCGCCAGCCGTCGCTGCGCTTCGAGCTGGCGCCGCTGGCCGCCGATCCGGCGCTCACGCGCGTGCTGCTCGACATCGACGGCCAGCAGGTGGTGTACGTAGCGGGCACGGCGGCAGCAGGCACAGCGGCTGCCGGCACAGCGGCGCGGCCGGTCGCGATCGTGCTGCCGTCCGGGAAAGCTGGCGGCCAGGTACACATGGAGGCCACGCCGGCACTGCGCGCCGACCTGCGCACCGAGGGGCCGTGGGCCTGGTTCCGCATGCTCGACAAGGGCGTGCTGCAGCCCGGCGCCCAGGGCGAACGCTATACGCTGGCCTTCGACCTCGACGGCCGCAAGATCAGCTACCAGCTGACCGCCAGCAGCGCGATCAATCCGTTCCGCCGCGAGGTGCTGGAAGGCTTCCGTTGTCCGGCGGGCTGGTAGGCGCGGCGTGACGGGGCAGGGACCGGGTTTCTTCGGCAAGCTGCGCACGCACGGCGACTTCGTCGGCCGCCGCCTGGCGCCCCCGCTGCGGCTCGCGCTCGACGCCTGGCTGCAGGGCGCGCTGCTGCGCAGCCGCCAGGACCTGGGCGCCGCCTGGCTGCCGGCCTGGCTGAACGGGCCCTTGTGGCGCTTCGTGCTGGCGCCCGGCGTCGGCGGCGAGCAGGCGTGCGCCGGTGTGATGATGCCGAGCCTGGACCGCGTGAACCGCTGTTTTCCGCTGGTGCTCGCGCTGACGCTGGAGGGTGCTCCTTCGCTGGCCGAGTGCCTCGGCGCGCAAGACGCCTGGTTCACCCGACTCGAAGACCTGGCCCTGTCGACGCTCGAGCCGGGGTTTTCCATCGATGCCTTCGATGCCGCCCTGGCTGCGCTGGACGGGGCCCCGCGCGCGCGCGCGCGCGAGACGACGGCCGGCGCCGGTGCGCTGCCCGCCGGGGGGCGCTTCGCCGCGCTCGACGGCCGCGAAGCGCCGGCCCTGGCGCATGCGCCGCTGGCGGGGCAGAGCGCGTGGTGGACCGCAGGCGCGCCCGCCGTTGCACCCTGTCTCGCGGTGTGCGGCGGCCTGCCGGCGCCGGCGGCGTTCGCGGCCCTGCTCGACGGCGCCTGGGAAGCGCACGGCTGGCGCCGCGCCTAGCTGGGACCGACGGCATTCTTCCGTCCCTGGCTACCCCTGGCCAGGCTGGCAGGCCGCCAGCACCACCGTGATGTTGTCGCGCCCACCGTACTCGTACGCCAGCTCGACCAGCCGCGCGCAGGCCGCATCCAGCGTGCCGGCGATGGCGCCGCGCATGGCGTTTTCGATCTCGGCATGCGGCACGCTGCCGTGCAGGCCGTCGCTGCACAGCATCAGCAGGTCGCCCGGCAGCACCAGGTGCGCGCGCACTTCGGCGGCGACCGACGGTGACGGCCCGACCGCCTGCAGCAGCACGTTGCGTGCCGGCAGGGTGTCGAACATGCCCGACTCCAGCGCCTGCTGGTACAGCGTCTGGTCGCGCGACAGCTGCTCGAGGATGGCGCCGCGCAGCCGGTACAGGCGGCTGTCGCCGACGTGGAACATGACCAGCTGCATGCTGCCCGGCGGGTACCAGAACCCGGTCAGGGTGGTGCCCATGCCGTCGCCGTCGGCGCGGCCGCGGGCGCGGTTCTGCTGGTACAGGCTGGCGTTCGCGTGCGCGGCCGCCGCATGCAGCAGGCGCACCGCGCCGCCGGCGGGGTCGGGCCACGTGGCATCGGGATCGGCGCACAGGGTAGTGTCGCCGCTGGGGAGGCGTAGGGCGCCGGCGTGGCGCGCCAGGTAGTCGCGCACCGCCACAAGTGCGCCGGCGCTGGCCACCTCGCCGGCCGCATGGCCACCCATGCCGTCGGCTACCATGGCCAGGCCGAGCGTTTCGTCGAGCAGGAAGTTGTCCTCGTTGTCGCGCCGGACCGGGCCGATATCGGTGGCGCCGGCGGCCAGCATCGAAGGCAGGGGCCGGGTGCGCCGGGTGGCAAGTTCGGGGTTCATGGTGTCTCCGCGTCGCCCAGGAAGCGCGCACGCTCGTCCGGATCGTCGATGTGGCCGGCGAGCAGCTGCAGGAATGCCGCCCGGTCTTCGGTCTGCTTCAGCGCACGCCTGGCCACGACGCGTCCGATCGGGCCGATCAGCGCAACCAGTTTTTGGGTGGCCGCGTCGGCATAGGTGTCGTCGAAGGGCCGCGGCGTCGCCGCCGCGGTGGCGCCGCTGCCGGTCCGCATGCCGGTATCGGCGCCGGTTTTGGTCCCGGTCCCGGTTCCGTTCGCTGCCAGCTTCCTGCCGATCTGCGCCAGCGCCTGCCCGAATTCGATGCGCCCGCCGTCCGACGGAATATGCGGCAGCAGCAGTTCGGCCAGGCCGTCCAGGCTGGCGGCCTGCGCCGCCGTCTTCCTGATCAGGAACCTGGCCACCGGACCGATCTGGCGTGCCAGCGCCGCCTCGACCTCGGGAAGGGCCTCGCGCTTCCAGGGTGTCATGGTGACGATGGCGCTGGTGTCGGGGCCGGTGCCCGCGCTCGTCCCCGTTCCTGCAGGCGGGCGTGCAGATGACGGCGCGAGCGGCGGCAGGCCGCCGGCCAGCAGCGTGCGGTCGTCGCCGGCCAGCGTGGTGGCGTCCGGGTCGGCGCCGCCGGCCGCGGCCAGCAGCGCCTCGTGGAAGGCGCGCGCCGACGGGAAGCGCTCGGCAGGCGCCTTGGCCAGGGCCCGCGCCAGCACGGCGTCGAAGCGCGGCCCGAGCGCGGCCAGCCGCTGCGACGGCGGCTGCGGCGCGTCGTTGAGGATGCGCTGCATCACGGTCGAGGCGGTGCCGGTGAACGGGCGGGCGCCGGTCAGCAGCTGGTAGCACACGATGCCGGCCGAGAACACGTCGCTGCGGCCATCGACCGGTTCGCCGCGGAACTGCTCGGGCGACATGTAGCTCGGCGTGCCGATCATGGCGCCGGCCTGGGTCAGCGTCGACGATTCGATGCGCGCGATGCCGAAATCGCCGATCTTGACGCGGGCATCGCGCGTGATCAGGAGGTTGGCCGGCTTGACGTCGCGGTGCACCACGCCGCGCGCATGGGCGAACTCGAGGCCCTGCAGCAAATCGCCCATCCAGGCCAGAGCGCGCGCCAGCGCGGTCGGGCGATCCGGCACCAGCAGGGTGTCGAGCGCCGTCCCGTCGACGAATTCCATGGCGATATAAGCCGTTTCGGCATCTTCGCCATAGTCGTACACCGTCACGATGCCGGGGTGGACCAGGCGGCCGGCGGCCTGGGCCTCGTTCTTGAAGCGGCCGATCAGGTCGGCCTGCTCGGCGGCGCCGAACAGGTCCTTGCGCATGGTCTTGATGGCCACCACGCGCTCGATTCCGGGATCGAAGCCTTTATAGACGATACCCATCGCGCCCTTGCCGAGGACGCCGTCGATGCGGTACTTGCCGAGCCGTTCGATCATGGGTGGCCGTCCCGCTTCATTCTTCCAGCATTTTCATCGCGCTGGCGAGGCTGGAGCGCATGCGCGCGAACGAGCGCGCCAGCGTGGCCAGCTCGTCGTCGCCCCTGACGTCGAATGCCTCGTCGTTGAACTGGCCCAGGCTGACCTGGTCGGCCAGGCGCGACATGCGCACGATGCGGCGCGTGACGAAGATGTGCACCATGACGTTGAGCGCGACGAACAGGAAGGCGAAGATGCCCAGCATCGACAGCATGTAGGTGCGCAGCATCGCGCCCGCGCGCCGCAGCGGCACTTCCATCGGTACCGACACCACCTGGGCGCCGATGATTTCCATGTGCTTCCAGCCGAAGCCGTTGTTGCGGCCGTAGATGTCGGTCATGGTCCGGGGCGCGGCATCGGGCACGCTGTGGCAGCGCAGGCAGGCGGCATCCTTGATCTGCAGCGGGCGCGCCACGTACAGGGCCGGTCCGGTGGAGGTCTCGCGCTGGCCGACCAGTTCGGCGAGCGCCGGTTTGGCGCGCAGGGTATTCACCAGGTCCGCTTCCCAGTCGGCCGCGCGGTCGCGCAGGTTGGTCGGATTCAGGGTCGCTTCCTTGTACGAGAAGTCCGGATACTGCTTGAGCAGCTGGCCGAGCTGCTCGGTCGCGGCGAAGGAGGGGATCGATTGCGGCAGGAACTCGTATTTCAGGCGCGTCTGCAGCAGCGGGACGATCTGCCCGGCGGTGTAGCCGCGCGCGGCCATGGCCGACTGCATCAGCACGCGGGCATTCTGCAGCGTTTCTTCCCGTGCGTTCTTCTGCAGCAGATAATTGGCCACCGCCGTGGCGGCGCCGAAGCCGGCCGCGAAGATCAGGATGAAGACGACGTTGAACTTCGTGGCGATCGAGATTTTCATGGGCAAACTCAGTGCTGGACGGTGGGGGAGTGCGGCGGCGCGCGATGCGCCGGGCGCGCCGGGACGAAGCGGCGTTGCACCTGGCGGCGCAGCGCGGAGTGGCCGTCGAGCCAGCCGGCCAGCTCGGCGAATCCGATCGCGCGCTCGCGCCTGGGCGCGGCGGCCGGCGCCGGCGTGGCGATCGGCACCAGGGCGTCGCGAAACGGTTCGGGCATCGCCGCAAGGAAGGCGGCGGGCGGGCGCGCCGCCAGCCGCAGCGCCTGGGCGCCGCTGCGTACCCCGAACTGCTCGGGAGGGAGCGACTTGCGCGGTCCCGGCTGGCCGGCGCCGAGCTCGCGCAGCGCCAGCGCGCCGGCTTCGGCGAAGACCTCGGTCACGGCGCCGCCGGCATGCAAGGTAGCGCTGGCGTCCTCCGCGCTGAGCTGGAGCAGGCTGGTGGCCACGCTGACCGGCGCGCCCGCGTGCGCCTGGACCTTGAGCCAGCCGGCCAGCAGCACCAGGTCGCTGCTGCTCCTGATATAGACCCGCGAGAGCGGACCGAGGGCAACGATCGAGCGGCCGGCGCCGAGCTGAATCGTGCCCTTGCCCGTCTCCAGCATATCGCCGGCCTGCAGCACGGCGCCACGCGCGGCGCTGTAGAGGGCGGTATCGCGCACCAGGCGCAGCGGCTGTTCGCTGAAGGCGATCGTCATGGCGTCAGGGGCGACGGCAGGTGCAGATGCGGGCACGCCCGGCGCCGCCTGTATCGTCGGCGCAAGGCATGCAAGCCACAGCGGTAGCCATGATGGAAATCTCGGCACGGGTGATCGTCGCGTTTGAAGGTAATGCGCACTGCCGGCACATGGCGCAACGCGCGGGACATGTATTTATTCTACAGAAACTACCTTTAGTAAAGAATCCTTATCGACCAGTTTGGAAGAAATGCGACAGGTGCGTGGATTGCCTGCCGCTAAGTTCTCCTGGCAGCCGGCCTGCTAACCGGTACCGCATCCGCAGCGCAAGCGCGCGTGGCCGATGCAAATCGCGTACGCGCGCGGCTGGCCAGTCTCGATCCCCGGGCACGGAATCAGGGGCAATCTCGGTTAAGATGGACCGCTATGGAATTCCGCCAAATTAACTACTTCATCGCGCTCTACGAAGAAGGCACCGTGACCCGCGCCGCGCACCGGCTCAACATCGTGCAGCCGGCCCTCAGCATGCAGATCGCCAAGCTGGAAGAGCAGCTCGGGCAGCAGTTGTTCGAGCGCTCGAAGCAGGGCATGGTGCCGACCGCGGCCGGACGGCAGATGTACCGCCTGTTCCTGCCGATCATGCGCGACTTCTCGAACGCGCACGCGCAGCTGCTCAGCAGCGACGGCGCCATCCGCGGCGAGGTCAACGTCGGCCTGATCGCCTCGGTGACGGAAGGTGTGCTGGTCGATACGCTGAGCGAGTTCTCGAACCGCTATCCGGAGGTCGACGTCTCGGTGGCGGACGGCTACACCAGCACGCTGATCGACTGGGTCACCGCGGGGCGGCTGGATGCGGCCATCATCAACAAGCCGCGCCGTCCGCTGGCGCTCGACGTCGAGCACATCGTCGATGAAGAGATGGTCCTGATCACCAGCGGCGCGTCGGACCAGGGCGTGCCGCAGAGCCTGGCCCTGCGCCAGTTGTCCTCGCTGGGCCTGGCGCTGGTGTTGCCGACCCGCGGGCACGGCCTGCGCGGCACCATCGACGCGTTTGCGGAAAGCGAGAACATCGAGCTGACGCCGAAGTTCGAGATCGATTCGCTGGTGGCGACCGTCAAGCTGGTCGAGCAGGCCCGGGTGGCGACGATCGTGCCGCGTATCGCGGTGCACCGCCAGCTCAGCAACGGCACCCTGCGCGAGCATGCGATCACGGCGCCGCGGCTGGTGCGGCGCATGGTGAGCGTGTCGCATCCGCGGCGGCCCTTGAGCCCCGCGGCGCGGCTGTTCCTGTCGATGCTGGCCGCGAACCTGCGCCTGCGTGCGCCGGCGGAGGCGGCGGGCCCGCCGGCACCGGCGCCTGCATCTGCGCCGCCGCCGGCCTGAAAGTCAGACCAGGCCGACGCTGCGGTAGATGTGCTTGGTCTCGAGGAAGTCGTTCAGGCCCTCGTAGCCGTGCAGGCGGCCGACCCCGCTGCGCCGGTAGCCGCCGGTCTCCGCTTCCGCGAACAGCCGGTTGTGGTCGTTGATCCAGACGGTGCCGTTGCGCAGCGCGCGCGCGACGCGCATGCCGCGGTCGCCGTCGAGGGTCCAGACGCTGGCCGACAGCCCGAACACCGTGTGGTTGGCGCGCGCCACCGCGTCTTTTTCGTCCTCGAAACGCTCCAGCACCACGAAGGGGCCGAAGATCTCGTCCTGCACGAAAAAGGCGCTGCTGTCCTGGTGCGCCACCAGCGTCGGCGTGAGGAAGTGGCCGTCCGCCAGCCGGCCGCCCGGACGGCCGCCCTGCAGCACGACCTCGTCGCAGATGTCGAACGCGCGCTCGGCTGCACCGGCCACCTGCGCGAGCGCCTGGGCGTCGATCAGCGGGCCCATGCCGGCACCCGGCGTGTCGCCCGGCGCCACCACGATGCTGCCCAGGGCATGCTTCAGCGCCTGCTTCATCTCATCGTAGCGCGACGCATGCACCAGCACGCGGCGCGCGGCCGTGCATTGCTGGCCGGAGATGACGGTCGCGGCCGCCGCGATGCGCTGGGCGGTCGCGCCGACGTCGGCGTCGGGGAACACCAGGCAGCAGGATTTGCCGCCCAGTTCCAGCGACAGCTTCTTCATGGTCGGCGCGGCCGCCGCCATGATGCGCTGGCCGGTGCCGTTGGAGCCGGTGAAGCTGAGCACGTCGACATCCTCGGAGGCCACCAGTTCCTGGGCGGCCTCGCTGCCGGTTTCCAGCACCAGGTTGAGTACGCCGCGCGGCAGGGTCTCGACCGCCGCCAGTTCGCGCAGCACCTGGGCCGTGATCTGGGCGGTCTGGTGCGCCGGCTTGACGACGACGGTGCAGCCGGCCGCCAGCGCCGGTGCCAGCGAGCGGATCAGCAGCACGACCGGCGCGTTCCAGGGAATGATCAGTCCCGCCACGCCGGCCGCCTCGCGCAGCGTCGCCGAGTAGGCGCCGGGCTCGACTTCGGTGAAGTTGCCGGGCATGTGGCGCGCCAGGCCGGCGTAGTAGCGGATTTCCGAGATGGCGGCCGCCATCTCGCCGCGCGACTGCGCCATCACCTTGCCGTTTTCCTGGGTCAGCAGCGCCGCCAGCTCGTGGCGCTTTTCCAGGCGGTCGGCCCATTGCAGCAGCACGTTCTGGCGCAGGCGCGCGTCGTATGGCCACAGCGAGGTGTCGAAGGCGTGGCGCGCGCTGGCGATCGCCGCGCGCGCGTCCGCCAGGCCGCCGGCCGCGAGACTGCCGATGACGCTGCCGTCGGCCGGATTGCGGCTGGTGGCGACGCCGCCGCCGGTCGCGCCCTGCCACTGGCCGTCGATGTAGTTGAGGGCACTCAGCGGAATCAAACTCGGTTGGGTCATGCTCAGCTGCCCGTGAACTTCGGTGCGCGCTTGCTGTGGAACGCTTCCACGCCTTCGCGGAAGTCGTCGGAAGAGCGCAGGCGGCTGTAGCAGTGGCCTTCCAGTTCGATCGCGATCGACAGCGGCGAATCCTCGGTGTCGTTCAGCAGCTTCTTGGCGGTGCGCTGGGCCAGCGGCGAGAAGCCGCGCAGTTCGTCGACCAGGCGGTCGGTGGCGGCTTCCAGTTCCGCATCCGCCACGAACTCGGTGGCCACGCCCCAGTCGTAGGCCTGCTGGCCCGGGATGCGGCGCGAGCGCATCACGATGTCCTTGGTGCGGGTGATGCCGACCATCTTCTGCAGGCGCGCCGAGCCGCCCGAGCCCGGGATCTGGCCGAGCTTCTGCTCCGGCAGCGCGTAGAAGGTGGTGTCGGTGACGATGCGGAAGTCGCAGGCCAGCGAGATCTCGAAGCCGACGCCGAAGCAGAACCCGCGGTTGGCGGCGATCACCGGCTTGCTGCAGCGCGTCGGCGCGGCGATGTTCCATGCCAGTTTCGAAACGTGTTCCGGCGAGGCTTCCAGGAAGCCCTTGATGTCGCCGCCGCTGGAGAAGTGCTGGCCTTCGGCGCGCAGTACGATCACGCGCACGCGCTCGTCCTCGTCGAGCGCCTCGAACACCAGGCGCAGCTGCTCGCGCTGGCGCATCGAGATGATGTTGAACTGGCCATTGGACAGGACGATGTCGGCGCGCTGGCGTTCGGCATCCACGTCCACGCGGAAGCCGTCGAGGTTCTCGAGCAGGTCGTGGGCAGGGTGTTTCAGTTGGGTCATGCTGTTCTCCTTGGTTATTCTGTGGTGTCGTTTGCTTGCTTGGATTCGGTGGTGGCGCCGCTGCGCGGCATGCCTTCCCAGCGCCGGACCAGGCCCTCGTGCGGCAGGTCGAACAGGTCGAGCAGGCGCCCCACCGTGTGGTCGACCAGGTCGTCGAGCGAATCCGGACGGGTGTAGAAGGCCGGCACTGGCGGGAAGATGATGCCGCCCATTTCGGTCACGCTGGTCATGTTGCGCAGGTGCGCCAGGTTCAGGGGTGTTTCGCGCGCCACCAGCACCAGCCGGCGGCGTTCCTTCAGGATCACGTCGGCGGCGCGCGCCACCAGGTTGTCGGCCAGCCCGTGGGCGATGCTGGCCAGCGTCTTCATCGAGCACGGCGCCACCACCATGCCGGCCGAGCGGAACGAGCCGCTGGCGATCGTGGCGCCGATGTCCTTGACGTTGTGGACCACGTCGGCCAGCGCCTCGATGTCGGCGCGGCGCATGTCGAGCTCCTGCTGCGCCGTCATCACGCCGGACGACGACATCACCAGGTGGGTCTCGCAGGCGCCGGACGTGCGCAGCGCCTGCAGCATGCGCACGCCGTACACCGCGCCGCTGGCGCCGGTGATGGCGACGATGAGGCGGGGCTTGCTCATCGCACATCCACCCCGTGCCAGTCCACCACCGCGCCGGGCACGATTTCCTGCCCGAGGTCGATCTCGAGCTCGCCCGGGATGCGCACCTTGGTGAAGATATAGCCGCGGTAGGACACCGGCCGCGTCGCGTCCAGGCCCATCTTGGCGCCGACGCCCTGCAGGTGCGGCGGGGCCGGTTCGTCGATCTCGTGGTGGCCGGTGGCGACGGTGGTGGACGGATCCAGCACCGAGCCCTGGGCGCCGCTGATGACGATCAGGTCGCGGTCGGCCTGGAAGCGCGTGGCCACCGCCCACTCGACCTGCTGCGGATCGTGCACGTCGACGTCGTCGTCGACCACGATCACCTGCTTGATGTCGTAGTGGGCGCCGAACGCGCCCAGGATCACGTTCTTCGGCTCGCCCTCGCGCGCCTTGCGGAACTTGACGAACAGGTGGTAGCGGCCGACGCCGCCGACCGACAGGTGGACATCCAGCACGCCCGGGAAGCTGCGCTGCAGGTGGGCCAGCATGGTCGCCTCGCGCGGGATGGAGCCCAGCAGCAGGTGTTCCATCTCGGCCGGCACGATGGTGTGGAAGATCGGGTTGGTGCGGGTGGTCACCGCATCGACCACGATCACTTCGCGTTTCTCCTGCGCGCTGTAGTATTTCGGGAATTCGCCGAACGGGCCTTCGGCTTCGCGCACTTGCGGCAGCAGCCGGCCTTCGATGACGATTTCCGCATGTGCCGGCACGCGCACGGCGTTGGTCGTGCACTTTACGACCGGCAGCGGGGCGCCGTGCAGGGCGCCGGCGATTTCCAGTTCGTCGTGGTCGATCGGCGTGATCGCCTGCGAGGCCAGCAGCGTGAGCGGATCGGCGCCGATGACGACTGCGACGTCGAGCGCCTGGCCTTCGGCTTCGGCCGCTTTGTAAAAGGCGAGCAGGTGGCGCGGCAGCATCAGGATCGCCATGCGGTCGCGCCCGTGCACCTGGATGCGGTTGATCGAGACGTTCTGCACGCCGGTCGCCGGATTGCGCGCGATCACCAGGCCGGCCGTGATGTAGGGGCCGTTGTCATGCTCGCTGTGGGTCGGGATCGGCAGCATCGCGTTCAAGTCCTTCGATGCGTCCATCGGCGTCACCACCTGCTGGCAGGGCGCCTCGCCGGAGGCCACCTCGCGCCACGGCAGCGGGTGCTCGGCGGCGTGGCGGAAGGCGGCCAGCAGGCCGGACTGTTCAACGCCCATCGCCTCGGCGATCCAGCCGCGTTTCGACACGAAGCCCGACACCACCGGTATCGTGTGGCCGGCCGGCTTCGGGAAGTAGGCGGCCTGGGTGCCGTCCAGGCGCTTGGCGATGGCGGCCAGGCGGTGCTGCAGCGGCACGCCCTCGCGGATCACGGCCAGGCGGCCGGTGGCCTGCAGGTGCGCGAGCCAGGTGCGCAGGTCGGTCGCCTTCGGCGTTGGCTTGTTGTTCTCGACTGCGTTGTTCATTGTTGTGCCTTTCCTTCGTCATGGGCCGGCAGGGCGTCGTACTCGCCGGCGATCAGCTTGCGCCGCAGGATCTTGCCGACCGGCGACTTGGGGATTTCGCGCACGAACACATAGTCGCGCGGACGCTTGAAATTCTGCAGGTCCGACTGGCGCACGTGTTCGTTCAGCGCCTCCGACGTCGTATCGCCGCGCGGCTTGACGAAGGCGACCACGCGCTGGCCCCAGCGCTCGTCCTGCAGGCCGGCCACCGCCACCTCGTCGACGTCCGGGTGCAGCGACAGCACCGATTCGATGTCCACCGGCGAGATGTTTTCGCCGCCGCTGATGATCATGTCGTCCACGCGTCCGGTGACGAACAGGTCGCCGTCCGGGTCGAGGTAGCCGGTGTCGCCGGTGAAGTACCAGCCGGCGCGGATCGACTTGGCGTTGGCGTCCGGGCGGTTCCAGTAGGCCTCGAAGGCTTCGTCGCCCTGCAGTTCGCAGACGATCTGGCCTTCCTCGCCCGGCGCCACGGTCTGGTCGGCCGAGTCGGCGCCGAGCGCCACCACGCGGATGCGGGTGTTGATGCCGGCGCGTCCGGCGCTACCGGCCTTGCGGGTGGCGTCCTGGTCGAAGGCGAAGGTGAAGACTTCCGACGAGCCGTAGTGGTTCACGAACAGCTCGGGCTTGAAGATCTCGTTAAGGCGCTTCAGCAGGCCGTCCTGCATCGGCGCGCCGGCGAAGCCGAGCTTGGTCACCGAGGCGATGTCGGCGCCGTGCTGCGCACGCCAGGCCAGCATGTCGTGGTACAGCGTCGGCACCAGGTACAGCGCGGTGATGCGCTCCTGCTCGATCGACTGGAAGGCGGCGGCGCAATCGAACTTGGGCACGCACACGAACACGCCGTCGACCAGCGCCATCGCCAGCAGCGAGCGCACGCCCATCGTGTGGTACAGCGGCATCACGCCGAGCGTGCGTTCGCCGCGGCGGTACAGGTTCTGGGCCACGTGGCCGAGGGCGGCGGCGCGCTCGGCGCGGTGCTTGCGCGGCACGCCCTTCGGCTTGCCGGTGGTGCCCGAGGTGTACAGCATCAGCGAGATATCTTCGCTGTTCGCGACCAGCAGCGGGACGGCCGGGGCGTGCTCGAGCAGCTGTTCGTAGCGCACGGTGCCGTCGGCGCCACCCACGGCGATGCGGGTGAGGCGGGCCGCCGTCGGGCTGGCGGCGACCGCTTCCGCGCTGACCGGTTCGTAGACGACGGCCTTGGCCGCCGAGTCGGTCGCGCAGTATTCGACCTCGTCCGGCTTGGCGCGCCAGTTCAGCGGCGTGACGATCGCCCCCAGGAACTGGCAGGCCCAGTGGATGGTCGCCATCTCGATGCGGTTCTGCAGCACGACCATCAGGTGGTCGCCGCGTTTGATGCCGAGTACGGTGAGGCCCTCGGCGACACGCTGAATGCGCTCGTACCATTCGGCATACGTCAGGCGCTGCGCGCCGTCGACCACGGCCAGCGCATGCGGGCTGCGTTCGACGCTTTGCAGGAAGGTGCGTCCTAGATCCAGCACGGTGTTCTCCTCTATTGTCGTTGTAGTTAGATGTCGGTGTCGGGCGCCAAGTCAGGCCTGGTCTCAGGCGTTCACCAGCCTGGCCTGCTCGGCGGCGCCGACGCCCGCATGGCCGGGCTTGTCCGCCTCCGGCGTGGCGGCGACCGGGCGGCCCAGGCGCGCGGCGGCGGTCTCCAGCACCGCCTTGACGATGTTGGTGTAGCCGGTGCAGCGGCACAGGTGGCCGGACAGCATCTCGCGCACTTCCTGTTCGCTCGGATCCGGCTTGCGCACCAGGTAGTCGGCGCAGGACATCAGGATGCCGGCCGTGCAGAAGCCGCACTGCAGCGCGTGGTTGCGGCGGAAGGCTTCCTGCAGGTCGGATAGGCGATTTTGCCCAGGCTCCTGTCCGCGGTTGAGACCTTCCACGGTCTCGATGCTGCGGCCCTCGGCCTGCACCGCCAGGCTCAGGCAGGTGCGCGAGGCCACGCCGTCGATGGTGACGGTGCAGGCGCCGCATACGCCGTGCTCGCAGCCGACGTGGGTGCCGGTCGCGCCCAGTTCGTGGCGCAGGAAATCGGACAGCAGTGTGCGCGGTTCGCAGGTGCCGCTGCGGCGCTGGCCGTTCAGCACCAGCGCGATGCGCACGACGTCGTTCTTCTGGTAAGTCTTCATGACATGGCCCTGTCGATCGCGGTGCGGCCCAGGTGGCGCACCAGTTGTCTACGGAACTTGGCGGAGGCGTGGTGATCGTCCTTGGCGCCCAGTTCCCATGCAAAATCGTTGATTGCCGCGTCCAGGTCGGCCCGCGACAGGCAGCCCCAGGACTTGAGGCGTGGCCGGTCGGACACGCCGCCGACCGCCAGCCGGATGCCGTCCGGACGCACCACGGCGGCCACCGCGCAGATCGCGAAGTCGCCGTGGCGGCCGGCGAATTCCTCGAAGGCGTAGCGCATGCCGGATTCGGCCAGCGGATAGCGCACTTCCTCGACCAGTTCGTCGGGGCGGCGCGCGGTCATCAGCATGCCCTGGAAAAAGTCGTCGGCGGCGACGGAGCGGCGCCCGCTGCGGCTGCGCAGCACCACCTGGCCGCCCAGCGCCAGCAGGCACAGGGGCAATTCCGCGCTCGGGTCGGCATGGGCGACCGAGCCGCACACGGTGCCGCGGTTGCGGATCTGGAAGTGCGAGATGTGCGGGAAGGCCTGGGCCAGCAGCGGCACTTCCGTGGCCAAGCCGGGGCGCCACTCGACGCTGCCCTGGGTGGCGGCGGCGCCGATGGCCAGCACGCCGGCCTCGCTGCGCACGTAGTCCAGGTCGGGCACGCGCGAGATGTCGATCAGCACGCTGGGCTGGGCCAGGCGCAGGTTGAGGACCGCCATCAGCGACTGGCCGCCGGCGAGGATGCGCGCGTCTTCGCCGGCATCGGCCAGCAGCGCGACCGCTTCGGCGGCGCTGTCGGGGCGGGCGTAATCGAAGGCTTGCGGTTTCATGCTTTGACTCCAAACAGGGCTTTCAGGCGCTGCCACAGGCCGCGTGGCGGCGTTGCGGCGGGGGCGGCGGGGGCGGCAGACGGTGCGGCGGCGCCGTTCTCGTCGCGCTTGCCGACGCCGCCGGCTTCGCGGCCGAGCTGCTCGAACAGCTGGTTCAGCACGATCTTGGCCGCGCCTTCCAGCATGCGGCTGCCGACCGCCGCGACCTTGCCCGAGACGTCGGCCTCGTAGTCGTAGCGCAGCAGCGTGCCGGCACCTTGCGGTTCGAGCGTGACCAGGCCGCTGCCGCTGGCGCTGCCGACCGAGGACAGGCCGGAACCGGCCAGGCGCAGGCTGCGCGGCGGATCGAGTTCGGACAGGGCGACTTCGGCCGAATAGCGCGCCTTGATCATGCCGACGCCGACCGTCACGTCGGCGCGGTAGCGGTTCTCGCCATTCGGTTCGAGCGCGTTGCAGCCGGGGATGACCTTGGCCAGCGCGGCCGGGTCCAGCAGCACGCGGAACACGGCTTCCGGGGTCGCATCGAGCACGACTTCGCCGCGCGCGCCGAGGGACTTGCCCTTGCCGGCCTTGGCGCCCTTGACGGCGCCGATGGCGGCCGTCGACGGGATCGCATCGCCGCCCGCGACCGGCAGCGCGGCCGGTGCCGGCGCCAGCATCTGCGCCACCGCCTTCGACGGCGGCGGTTCGTCGGCGCCGATCAGGTCCATCACCTTCGACGGCGTCAGCGGCAGCGTCAGGTCGGCCACGCCCAGAGCGTCGGCGACGGCATTCGCGATGCACGGCGGCGTGCTCATGTTGTTGCCTTCGCCGAGGCCCTTGGCGCCGAGCGGCGTGAACGGGGAGGGCGTCTCGATGTGGATGATCTGCGGTTCCGGCACTTCGCAGGTGGTCGGCACCAGGTAGTCGGCGAAGGTGCCGGACTGGAAGCTGCCGTCCTCGCCATAGCGGAACTCTTCCATCAGCGCGGCGCCCAGGCCCTGGGCGAAGGCGCCGCGGATCTGGCCGTCGGCCAGCGCCGGATTCAGGATCTTGCCGGCATCGTGGGTGGTGACGTACTTGTCGATCGTGATGCGGCCGGTGTTGCGGTCGATCTCGATGCCGCAGACGTCGAAGGCGAAGCCGTAGGCGGCCGAGGTGTTGACGCGGTCCTGCTCGTCCGGCGCGCCCAGCGATTCGGCGGTCCAGAACGCGGTTTCGCGCAGGCCCGGCTCGACCCCTGCCGGCAGCAGCGCCGGCGCCCAGTGCGGGCTGGCGGCCATGCGCAGGAAAGGCAGCGACTTGCCCGGATTGGCTGCGGCGAACACTTTGCCATCCCTGAACACGACGTCGGCGGCGGCGCAGTCCAGCTGCGGCGCGGCGATCAGGGCCAGCTTGTCGCGCAGCTTGACGGCCGCCAGGTGCAGGGTGCCGGCCACGGCGCCGGCGAAGCGGCTCGAGTAGTTGCCGGCGGCGACCGACCAGGCATCCTTCTGGGTATCGAATTCGACGTTGACCGCGACCTGGTCCGGCTGCATCCCGAACACGTCGGCCACCACCTGGGTGCACACGGTGCGGTGGCCCTGGCCGGCCGGCGCCGATGCGATCACGACGTTGATGCCGCCGAGCGGGTCGATGCCGACCGTGGCGGAGGCGATGGCGCCGTTCTTCGGACCGGCCTTGGCGCGCGCTTCCTTGGGCAGCACGGTCGTGATGTAGCCCATGTTCGAGATCGACGGCTCGACGATGGCGGCGAAGCCGATGCCGTACAGCCGGCCCTCGGCGCGCGCCCGTTCCCTTTTCGCGACCAGGTCGGCCAGGCCGCCTTCGCTCTGCACCAGTTCCAGCGCGCGCTGGTAGTTGCCGGAATCGATCAGGGCGCCGGCGGCGGCGCGGTAGGGGAAGGCGTCGGCCGGAATGAAGTTGCGGCGGTAGACCTCGAGCGGGTCGAGCTTCAGTTCGACCGCGATGCGGTGCATCAGGCGTTCCAGCGCGATGTACACCTGCGGGCCGCCGAAGCCGCGCACCAGGCCGGCCGGGGTCTTGTTGGTCAGGACCACGCGGTTGCGCACCGCCAGGTTCTGGATCGCATAGGCGCCGGTGAGCACGCCGTGCATGCGGTAGAAGGTTGCCGGTTCCGGAGCGCGCAGGTAGCCGCCGACGTCGTCGAGCTGGTCGTAGTCGAGGGCCGTGATGCGGCCGTCGTCCTCGACCGCGGCGCGGATCGTCGACAGGCGGTTGGTGGCCGACGTCAGGCCGACCAGGTGCTCGAGGCGGTCTTCCACCCACTTGACCGGGGCGCCGGCCTTGCGCGAGGCCAGGCACATCAGCACCGCGTACTGGAACACCGCGTGCTTGACGCCGAAGCTGCCGCCGGAGTCGCGGAAGTAGCGGTGGCGCAGCTTGTGGCCCGGCACGCGCAGGGCCAGCGCCATCACGGTGTGCAGCGAGAACGGCCCCATGAAGTTGGAGCTGACGTCGTAGCCTTCTTCCGCGGACAGCCAGTCGGCGATGACGACCGCGCATTCCATCGGCGTGCACGAGTTGCGCGGATAGTGCTGGGTCAGCGACACCACGTGCGGGGCCGCCGCGAATGCCGATTCCGGGTCGCCGTAGCGGAAGCTGCGGTCGCTGACGACGTTGCTGCCGACGCCCTCGTGCAGTACCGGTGCGTCGGCCAGGATGGCGTCGTCGATGGTGGTGACCGCCGCCAGCGGTGCATAGTCGACCAGGATCAGGTCGGCCGCGTCTTCGGCCAGGTAGCGGGTGTCGGCGACGACGACCGCCACCGGTTCGCCGACATAGCGCACATGTTCGCGCGCCAAGGCCCACATCTCCATCTGCGCCTTGACGCCGACGACGAAGGGTTTCGACCAGTCGGCCAGGTCGGCGCCCGTGAGAACGGCGCGTACGCCCGGGGCGGCATCGGCGCGGCTGCTGTCGATGCGGGTAATGGCCGCATGCGCATGCGGCGAGCGCACGATGGTCGCATGCAGGGTGCCGGGCTTGACGCCGGCATCGTCGCCGAATTCGCCGCGGCCGGTCAGCAGCGCGATGTCCTCGATGCGTTGCAGCGGGCGCCCGACAAACGGGCCGTCCTGTACCGCCTGACCTGATGGCGCTGCCTGCGCACCGCCGCCGGCGGCGGCTGGGTGGGTTTTCATTTCCATGTTATTGGCCTGTTGCTGGTGCCTGTCTCCGTAAAACCAGTATAGGGAGACAGGCACATCACGACAAATAATGTTTGTTTATCTTATCTATCAGTGTTTGAGATACACCAGAGTGGATCAGTGCGCCTGTGGCTCTTGCGGCGCATCCAGCTTGCCCACGGTTTCCGGAATCACCATTGCACCGATCAGGAACAGCACGCTGATCGCGCCCAGGAACAGCGCCAGGGTGTATGGGATGTCGGTGGAGGCCGGCGAGGCCAGCGACACGAAGGTCGGCATGATGCCGCCGAGTGCGAAGCCGATGTTCCACGACAGCCCGGTGCCGGTGGCGCGGATGGTGGTCGGGAAGCGCTCGTTCAGGAAGATCAGCAGCGGCGCATAGCCGATGCTGCCGAGGGCGCCGAACGCGATCACGCACAGCGCCAGCTGCACCGTGTCGGTGACGCCGGGCATGTACAACGCCAGGGCGGGCAGCGCGAACAGGCGCAGCACGCCGGTGCCCAGGAAGGCCTTCTTGCGGCCGATGAAGGTGCTGAGGTGGCCGACGGCGACCGAGGCGACGATCACGCCCACGCTCGACAGCATCAGCATGAAGCCGGCGGTCTGACTCGGGGTGTGGTTGACGATCTTCAGGTAGGTCGGGAGGAAGCCCGAGGTCAGGTAATAGCCGCTGCCGCCGCCGATGGTCAGCAGCAGGTTCACCAGCAGGATGTTGCGGTACTGGCGCGAAAACAGCGTGCGCACCGGCGACACCGTTTTACCTGCGGCCGCTGGTATGCCGGCGTTCGCGGCCTTGGCGCGTGCCTTGGCTTCCTGCAGTTTCTTGAACATCGGCGATTCTTCGAGCTTGCTGAAGATGGTGATGCCCAGCACCGCGCTGATGATCCCGGTGAAGAACATGCAGCGCCAGCCCCACTCGTCGAACGCGTCGCCCGGGAACAGGGCCGACATGCCGTAGAAGGTCAGCGACGCGATCAGCGCGCCGATGCCGGCGCCGCCGCCGCCGATCAGGCCCGATACGGCACCGCGGTAGCGCGGCGCCACCGACTCGGTGCCGATGGTGTGCGTGGCCGCGACCACGCCGCCGACGAACACGCCCTGGATCAGCTTCAGGACGATGAACAGGACCGGGGCCAGCACGCCGATCGTATGCACGGTCGGCAGCACGCCGAAGGCGGCGGCCGAGACGCCGACGCCGACCATCGCCGCGATCATGGCGCGCTTGCGTCCGTGGGTATCGGCGTAGGAACCGAACAGCCCCGAGCCGAGGGGGCGCATCAGCAGCGTGACGCCGAACGACGCATACACGGCCGCCAGCGACAGCATCGGGTGTTCGGAGGGGAAGAACAGCCTGCCGATCACCGGCGCCACGAACAGCAGGATGAACAGGTCGTACAGGTCGAGCGCCCAACCCAGGCAGGACGCGACCACGGCCCTGAGCACGTGGCGCTGCTCCTCGCGGTCGCTGATTGCTTCTTGATTCGTTACTACAGCCATGATCGTCTCCTTGTCATTCCCGGGGATATGGCGGTGCCCCGGGTGGGGTGGGGGACCGGTTGCCGCTGTGGTTCAGCGGTCTTGTGCCAGCGCCGTCGGGCGCTGGATACCGGCGGAATGCCGCTGCGCCAGGATGGCGCCGGCGATTTTTTCGGCCATCATGATGGTCGGAATATTCGTGTTGGCGGAGGGCAGGCGCGGCATCAGCGAGGCGTCCACCACGCGCAGGCCGCCGACCTTGTGCACGCGTCCTTCGCTGTCGGTGACGGCGCTCCGGTCGTGCGCCGGCCCCATGCGGCAGGTGCCGCTGGCGTGCCAGACGCCGAACACGCTCTTGCGGATGAAGGCGTGCAGCGCGGCCTCGTCGGCCACCAGCGAGGCGACGGTCTGGCCCCCCGTCAGGAAGCGGTCGACCAGCCAGCGCCGCAGCGGCGCCGGGGTGTCGAGCCCCAGGCCCAGGAGCTTGGTCAGCCAGGCGTTCGCCGGCGTGTAGCGGCTCAGCGCCTTGACGCGCGGCGAGAACGCGGCCGGGAAGAAGTCGGCGTCGTGCCGGTGCAGGTCGGTCTGCTGCACCACCTCGGCCAGGCGGCGCACGCCGATCGCCATGCGCTGCAGGTCGCGTTCGTCGTCCAGCAGGTTGAGCGCGATGTCGGCGGGTGCCAGCGGGTCGTTCGAGGCCAGTTGCACGCGGCCGCGCGAATACGGCCGGTTACACCACAGGAAGAACAGGCCAAGGCGGTTGCCCAGCGCATGCCAGGCGGCGCGGGTGGCGCTCGACATGTACATGTCCGACGCTTCGGAGGCCGCCAGCCCGGACGAGAAGCGGGCCGCGGTCATGCTGGCGCGGCGGCGCGCCAGCGGCATGCGGAATTCGGGGTCGAGGAAATGGCAGAAGGTCAGCGACGGGTGGTCCTGCAGGTTGCGCCCGACGCCGGGCAGGTCGGCGGCCACCGGGATCGCGAGCCGCTGCAGCATGGCGCCGTCGCCGATCCCTGCGTGCATCAGGAGCACCGGCGACTGCAGCGCGCCGGCCGAGACGATGACTTCGGCGCCATCCAGGCGCAGGCGGTTGCCGTTGCCGTCGACCGCCATCACGCCTTGCGCGGTAGGGCCGTCCATCAGGATGCGCTCGACGCGCATGTCGGCGAAGATGCTCAGGTTGGGACGGGCGCGGGTGGCGCTGTCGAGGTAGGCCGAGGCCGTCGTCACGCGGGTGTCGTCGATGTTCGAGAACGCCGCCGGGAACATGCCGTCACCGAACTGGGCGTTCTGGTCGTCGAAGTAGGGCAGGCCGCTGCCGCGCAGGCCGTCCGCGAACGCATGGCAGAAGCGCGGCCACTGGGCCGGGAAGATGCGGCGGATGGCCACCGGGCCGGCATCGCCGTGCAGCGGCGAGGTGCCGAAATCGAGGTCGCGCTCGAGCCGGCGGAACCACGGCAGCACCTCCGACCAGGACCAGCCGGCGGCGCCGGACGCGGCCCAGTCGTCGTAGTCGCGCGGCAGGCCGCGGTTGGCGGCCTGGACGTTGATGCTGGAGCCGCCGCCCATGACGCGGCCCTGTTCGTACACCTTGAGCTGGGCCGCGGCGGTGGCGCGCGCCTTCAGCTGCGGCCAGATGAAGCGTTCGCCGCAGAATACCGGCATCGGGTAGCTGTCGCGGATCTCGGCGGGCACTGCGCCGGGCGGCGTGTCGGGGCCGGCTTCGACCAGCGCCACGCGCAGGGCCGGATCCGCCGACAGGCGGTTGGCCAGCACGCAGCCGGCGGAACCACCGCCAATAATCACATAATCGAAGCGCTCGTGGGCAGCCTGCATTCTTGTCTCCTGCTGTTCTGATGCGCAGCCGGTGAATGCCCGGATTGCCACGCTGTTGCCATAGCGTAGCGTAGATCAACCATCTATTCTAATAATGTTTATTTATGCCAAATATCAGAATAGTTGATAACCCGATGTCATCCGGAAACAGGCGTGTGCTCGGCAATAAAGTGGCCGGTAGCCTCGATGACGCGGGCCGGGGCGTCGCGGTGGGGAGAATGGCCGCAGGCGGGCAGCACCAGCACCTGCGCCTGCGGCACCAGGCGCGCGATCCCTTGCACCTGTTCCAGCGTGCCGTACTCGTCGTCTTCGCCCTGGATGGCGAGCAGCGGCACGTCGATGCGTGCCACCTCGGCACGGATGTCCCAGCTGCGGAAGGCCGGGTCGAGCCAGGCCTCGTTCCAACCCCAGAACGCCGAGTCGACGTCGGCATGATGGCGCGCCAGGCGTTCGCGCAGCGGGCCGGCGAGATAGGCGGTGCGGGCCTCGCCGATCGAGGCGATCGACAGGTCCTCGACCAGGATGTGGGGCGCGGCGACGATGACGCCGCTCAGCAGCCCGCCATGGCGGGCCGCCAGCAGCAGGGCGATCGAGGCGCCGTCGCTGTGGCCGAACAGCCAGGGTTTCACCAGGCCCAGCCTGGCCAGTAGTGCCGGCACGACTTCCCAGGCCTGCTGCTGCATGAAGTCGACCGGCCAGCGCTCGTCATGCGGGCGCGCGGTGGAACGCCCGTAACCGTAGCGGGAAAAGACCAAGCCGCTCAATCCATGGGCCCGGCACAGCTGTTCCGGGAAATCCTTCCACAGCGACACCGAACCCAGGCCCTCGTGCAGGAACACCACCGGTGGATAGGCGGAGTCGGCCACGCCTACCCAGTCGAGTTCCAGCTGCAGCAGCTTGTCTCTCCAGGGAAGTTCTACGGTACGGGGGCGGGCGTCGCTGGCGGAGGTCGGCATGGCGGGCAAGGGCGTGAACGATCGCCCTAGTGTACCCGAGATGAATAGCGCCGCATCGTGCCGGAGCGGCGCCCCCGCGTTACCGGCGCGGCAGGTTGCGGTCGAGGAAATCGAGGATCAGCGGCGCCATTGTGTCCAGCTGGTCTTCCAGCGCGAAGTGCCCGCTGTCGAGCAGGTGCAGCTCGGCCGCGGGCAGGTCGCGCAGATAGGGATGGGCGCCCGCTTCCGGGAAGATCACATCGTTTTTGCCCCAGACGATCAGCGTCGGCGGTTGGTGCTCGCGGAAAAAGGCCTGGAACTCGGGGTAGAGCGGCACGTTGGTGCCGTAGTCGTGCAGCAGGTCGAGCTGGATCTCGCGGTTGCCGGGCCGGTCGAGCAGGGCCTGGTCGACCAGCCAGTTGTCGGGGCTGATGCGGGCGGGGTCGCTCATGCCGTCGGTGTACTGGAAGCGGGTCAACTCGAGCGTGACGAGCCTGCCGAGCGCCTCGCGGTTGGCCGGGGAATCGGTTTCCCAGTACGCCTTGATCGGATCCCAGAATGCACCCAGGCCCTCGGTATAGGCGTTGCCGTTCTGGACGATGAGTGCCTGGACGCGTTCGGGGTGGGCCAGCGCCAGCCGGTAGCCGATCGGGGCACCGTAATCCATGACGTACATGCTGTACCTGGCCAGCCCCAGCGCCATGGTGAGCTTGTCGATGACCTGCGCCAGGTTGGCAAAGGTGTAGGCGAACGCGGAACGATCGGGTGCGTCGCTGTGGCCATAGCCGGGATAGTCCGGCGCAATCACGCGGTAACGGTCGGCAAGCAGGAGAATCAGGTTGCGGAACATGTGTGACGAGGTCGGGAACCCGTGCAGCAGCAGCAGGACCGGCGCGTCGAGCGGGCCTGCCTCGCGATAGAAGACGTCGACGCCATCGATATTTTCCTTCTTGTAGTAGATGACCGGCAACGTTCGCGCTGCGGGTCGCTCGAGCTGGTTCATGGCTGGCTCCATAGGGGAAGGGAAGGGGTCTTCACTGTAGGGCAGGCCAGCGGTATTGCAATGGCCACGGCGGCTTGACTGACGTGGGTCTGGTTTCGAGCGCGCTGCCGGAACTTGCTGTCGATTGGTCCTGTGGGCCCTGCGCATGACAAGTACCATCGCGTCCGATACCTGTATCGATATCGCAACGGATAAAAAAGTTATTGGGCGAGTATTTACTTCTAACTTAGAATTATTGGCAAGTTAGCGCTAACAAAGTGTTTCCAAACCTGTTTATAAGGAGGTCCAGACACCCAACAATCGATTCGCGATCAATGGAAGTCATCGACAGCCTGGCACCGGTGAGCCACACCGGGCCATGTGGACCACTATAAGAACGGAGACACGATGCATACGCCATTCCAGAAATCCCTGGTCAGCCTCGCGGTGGCCAGCGCCTGCGCCATCCTTGCCCTGCCGGCCCATGCCCAGCAAGCCCAGGACGCCCAGCCTACGCAGCAAACTGATGCGGCGGCCGCCAACGCCGCCACCCCGGCGGCCGAAGCGGCCGCCCCGGCACCCGCCACCGTTGCGCGCGATACCAGCCGCGACACGGGCGGCGGCGTGAACACCGTCGTCGTTTCCGGCTCGCGCATCGCGACGCGCGGTTTCAACCAGCCGACGCCGACCACGACCCTGTCCACCGCCGACATCGAAAAGGCCGCCAAGCCCAACCTGTTCGATACCCTGACCGAACTGCCGGCCCTGCAGGGCAGCACCGGCCGCACCACGAATACCTTCAGCACCTCGAGCGGCATCCAGGGCCTGTCCTCGCTGTCGCTACGCGGGCTGGGCACGATCCGGACCCTGACGCTGCTCGACGGCCAGCGCGTGGTCGGCGCCAACGTCACCGGCGTCACCGACGTCAGCCAGTTCCCGCAGCTGCTGGTCAAGCGCGTGGACGTGGTCACCGGTGGCGCCTCGGCGTCCTACGGTTCGGATGCCATCGGCGGCGTGGTCAACTTCATCACCGACAAGAAGTTCACCGGCTTCAAGGCCAATGTCGAAGGCGGCATGACCAAGTACAAGGACGACAAGAACGGCACCCTGCAGGCCGCCTGGGGCAAGGGCTTCCTCGACGACCGCCTGCACGTGACGGTCAGCGGCGAATTCACCAAGCACGGGGGCATCGATGCGCCGCGCTTCGGCCAGGTGAATGCGGGCGGGCGCTCCTGGTACGACAATCCGGCGCTGCAGGAATCGACGCCGGCGATGCAGGCCGCCGGCGCGCCGCGCTACAAGTACATCCACAACGCCCAGCACATCCAGTACGCAAAATATGGCCTGATCACCAACGGCCCGCTGCGCGGCACCGCGTTCGGGCCAGGTGGCACGCCGTACCCCTTCGAATACGGCACCGATTGCATGGGCAATTTCTGCGTCGGCGGCGACCGCTCCGGCAGCGTCGGCAACGGCACCAACCTGGCCATGAACTTCAAGCGCCAGGTGGGCTACACCCGCATCTCCTGGGACCTCGACGCCGACAATGAAATCTACGTCACGGGCAACTGGGCCCAGGTGAAGTCGGTGTTCCAGCCGAATCCGGGCGCTGCCAAGCAGGGCAATCTGTCGATCGCCTGCGACAACGCCTACCTGCCGGCCAGCCTGGTCGCCGGCTGCCTGTCCGGCTACCCGAGCGGCGCGATGTCGGTGGGCACCGCCAACGCCGAGTTCCCGGCCGATATCAACGTCCATCCGACCCGCACCCAGCGCCGTTTCGTGGTGGGCGCCGACGGCCGCTTCGGCCTGTTCGGCAAGGACTGGCGCTACGACGCCTACGTGACCCACGGCGAGAACACCACCGTCATCCACGTGCAGGACATCACGCTCAACCGGCGCTACAACTTCGCCATCGATGCGGTGCGCGACGCCGCCACCGGCCAGATCGTCTGCCGCAGCGCGGCGGCGCGCGCGGCCGGCTGCCAGCCGATCAACGTGCTGGGCGACGTCCCGATCAACCTGGCGGGCTGGAACTATATCGCGCCGGTCAACGGGCCGATGCAGCATACCGATTCGAGCCAGGACGTGGCCAGCCTGAACATCAACGGCGAGGTGTGGCAGGGCTGGGCCGGGCCGGTGTCGATGGCCTTCGGCGCCGAATACCGGCGCGAGAAATATGCGGTGTACGGCGACCCCTACGGCGCCGGGGTGGCGCTCGAGTCGCCGTACAGCCCGAGCTACCCGTTCGATCCGACGCTGTCGGCCACCGGCGACAACTGGTTCGCGGGTAACTATCACAACGGCAGCGGCACCTTCAACGTGCGCGAAGCCTACGTCGAGTTCAACATCCCTTTCCTGAAGTCGGATACCTGGGGTGAAGCCAACCTGAACCTGGCCGACCGCGAGGAGAAGTACAGCACCGCCGGCAAGGCGAGCGCCTGGAAGATCGGCGCCACCTGGAAGACCCCGCTCGACGGCCTGCGCCTGCGCGCGGTGAGCTCGAAGGACGTGCGCGCGCCCAACCTGTCCGAGCTGTATGCGGCCATGACCGTCACCAACCAGGCGGTCAACAACAGCCAGGGCCAGTCGGTCCAGATCCAGCAGCGCAACGTCGGCAACCCGAACCTGAAGCCCGAGGTCGCGCGCAACAATTCCTTCGGCATCGTCCTGAGCCAGCCGAGCTGGGCGCGCAACTTCAACTTCTCGGTCGACTACTTCGACATCAAGGTCGACAACGTGATCAGCTCCCTGAACCCGCAGCAGGAAGTCGACCTGTGCTACGCCGGCAACCAGGAAGTGTGCGGCTCGGTCTCGATCAACGGCCCGGCCGGCAGCAACTACGTGCTGGCGCAGAGCTTCAACTTCGCCTCGCTGCACACCCGCGGCATCGACTTCGAGACTGCCTACCGCCTGAACATGGCCGGCTGGGGCCTGCCGGGCAACGTGACCCTGCGCGGCCTGGCCTCGCGCACGATCCACGCGATTTCCGATCCGGGCGTACCAGGGACCACCCCGAGCGAAGGCGCCGGCAACATGACCGGCGCGACGCCGAAGTGGAAGGCGCTGGTGTCCCAGTCCTGGGACGGGCTGCTGGACGGCCGCCTCGGGCTGACGCTGAGCGAGCGCTGGATCGGCGCCGGCGTGTTCAACAACGAGTACATCGAGTGCCGCACCAACTGCCCGCGCCCGACCGCCGCCCATCCGACCATCTACGACAACCACATGCCGGGTGCCGTCTACATCGACTTCGGCGGCAACTACAACATCTCGAAGCAGGTGACGGCCTACTTCAAGGTGGACAACCTGGCCGACCGGGCCCCGGTGCTGGTCCCGCAGACCAACCTCAGCCTCGCGCTGAACCCGGCCGTGTACGACGCCATCGGCCGTACCTACCGCGCCGGCGTGCGAATGACCTTCTAAAGGCGGCCGGCACAATGCAGATGACATTGAAACGCAAGCCGAAGCAGGTGTCCGGGGCGGCGCTGGCCATCGCGCTGGCGACAGCCGGCATGGCGGCAGCTGCGGCGGCGGCCGCCGCACCGCCGCCTTCGGTATCGGCCTACCAGTCGATGCCGGAGGATGCGCGCGCGGTGGTGGTGCAGGCTAGAGGCGACGGCGTCGCCGACGACAGCGACGCCATCCAGCGCGCCATCGACCGCGCCGCCAACAAGGGGCAGGGCGGCATCGTGTTCCTGCCGTCCGGGCGCTACCGCATCACGCGCAGCCTGCTGGTGCCGATCGCCGTGCGCATCTACGGCGTCGGCAGGACGCGCCCGGTGCTGGTGCTGGGACCGCGTACGCCGGGCTTTCAGAAGGGCGTCGCCAACATGCTGATCTTCACCGGCACCGACACCTACAACATCGGCGGCGTGGCGATGCCGGTGCCGGGCGCGGTGCCCTTCGATCCGGTCGACAAGCCGGTGCGCGACGCCAATTCCTCGACCTTCTATTCGGCGCTGTCGAACGTCGACTTCGAGGTCGGCGACGGCAACCCGGCCGCCGCCGCCGTGCGCATGCACACGGCCCAGCACTCGAACCTGTCGCACATCGATTTCCGCATGGGCTCGGGGCTGGCCGGGGTCTACCAGGTCGGCAACATCGCCTACAACCTGCGCTTCTTCGGCGGCCGCTACGGCATCCTGGCCGAGAAGACCTCGCCGGCCTGGCAGTTCACGCTGCTCGATTCCACCTTCGACGGCCAGCGCGACGCCGCCATCCGCGAGCACGAAGCCGCCCTGACGCTGGCCAACACCGAGATCCGCAACACCCCGGTCGGGATCGAGATCGACCGCGGCTACGGCGACTGGCTGTGGGGGCAGGACCTGCGCCTGGAAAACGTGTCGAAGGCGGGCGTCGTCATCAGCAACGAAAACAACGTCTACACCCAGGTCGGCTTCGAACGCGTCAGCGCGCGCAAGGTGCCGACCTTCGCGCGCTTCCGCGACAGCGGCAAGACGCTCCCCGGCAGCGGCAGCGACTACCGGGTCGGCGAATTCACCCATGGCCTGAAGGTGGCCCAGGCCGGCCTGCCGGGCGCCTTCGACACCCGCTTCGTGACCGCGGCGCTGCCGGCCGGGGACGGCACGCGCCAGGTGATGCGCACGCTGCCGGCCACGCGCGACTGGGCCAGCGCGCGCAGCTTCGGCGCCAAGGGCGACGGCGTCAGCGACGACACCGCCGCCATCCAGAAGGCGATCGACAGCCGCCGCACGGTCTACCTGCCGCTCGGGATCTATGTCGTCAACGACACCCTCCGCCTGAAGCCGGACACGGTGCTGATCGGCCTGCACCCGGGCCTGACCCAGCTGCGCCTGCCGAACGGCTCGCCGCTGTACCAGGGCAGCGGCACGCCGCGCGCCGTGATCGAAAGCGCGCGCGGCGGCGACGCCATCGTGACCGGCATCGGCATCAATACCGGCGAAGTGAACGACCGCGCCGTGGGCCTGCTGTGGCGCGCCGGCGAACGCTCGCTGGTGGACGACATCCGCTTCCAGTGGAGCGCGGGCGCCGCCACCGATCCCTATAAAAAGGGGCCGCGCTTCGACACCAGCGCGTGGTGGGACCGCCAAGGCCCGAACCTGTGGGTCGACGGCGGCGGCGGCACCTTCACCGGCGTGTGGACGCCGGCCGGCCACGGCCAGGCCGGTTTCTACGTGACCAATACCAAGACGCCGGGCCGCGTGTACGAGCTCTCGGCCGAGCACCATATCCGCAACGAGATCGTGCTGGACGGCGTCGAGAACTGGGAATTCCATGCGCCGCAGACCGAGGAAGAGGTACACGACGGCGCCGACTCGGTGGCGCTGGACATCCGCAATTCGAAGAACATCCTGCTGGCCAACCTGCATTCGTACCGGGTGACGCGTTCGATCAAGCCGGCGCCGAGCGCGGTGCGGATCGCGAATTCGAGCGGCATCCGCTTCCGCAACGTCGCGGTGAACGCCGAAAGCGGTTTCCCCACCTGCGACGAGAACGGCTGCACGGCCTACCTGCGCGCCTCCAAGTACGCCTACGAGAACGCGATCACGGACGTCACCAACCGGCTGGAAGTGCGCGAACGCATGTTCTCGGTGTTCGACTACGACGGCACGCCGCCGGCGGCGCCTTCGCCGGCGTCGGCGACCGCGGCCAAGGTCGACAAGCTGCAGGACGGCTTCTATTCGATCGCCGGCGGCGCGGTCGACGCCAGCGGGCGCCTGTATTTCATCGACCGCCATTTCAAGCGCATCTTCAGCTACGCCGCCGGGGAGGGCTTGAAGACGGTCAGCGATGCACCCATCGATCCGGTCAACCTGGCGGTGGAGCGCAGCGGCAAGCTGCTGGTGCTGTCCTCGAGCGGCAAGGATGCCACGGTGTATGCGCTCGACCCGGCCATGCCGGGTGCGCGGCCGGTCATCGTCGCCGCCACGCCGGCGGCGCCGCGTGCCGGCGCGCGTCTGGCCCTGCCCGTCAACTTCTGGAACAACGGTGAATTCAAGGACCAGCTGAACCTCGACACCTACGAGTTCACCACGCTGGACGAGATGTTCGCACGCGACGTGGCGCAGGCCAAGGCGCGCGAGTACGTCTCGCCCGACGGCAGCCTGGTGCTGCCGGCCTTCCGCGTGGTGCGCCACGGCAGCCTGGACCACCTGGGCTACCGCTGGTCGGACACGCTGGACGCCAACGGCTTCGTCACCGCGCCGGTCGGCGGACGCGCGCTGTTCACCAACGCCTCGCGCAACATCACCTACAGCGCGCTGGTGGGCGAGGGCGGGGCGCTCACCGGGCTGGTCAAGGTGGCCGACCGCGGCGGCGAAAGCGCGGCGCAGGGGCCGGACGGCAAGGTGTACGTGGCCAACGGCCAGGTCTTCGTCTACGGCGCCGATGGCAAGCAGGTCGGCCGCATCGACGTGCCGGCGCGTCCGCTGCAGCTGGTGTTCGGCGGACGGGACGGGCGCACGCTGTTCATCCTGACGCACCACGCGCTGTATTCGACGACGATCTGATCGTGCATGGGGGATCCGGCACGCGGGCCTATAATGGCCCCGTGTCGATTCCTGCGCGCGCCCATGCACACCTTATTGGTCTTCGATTTTGAAACGACAGGCACGGATACGGTCCGCGACCGCCCCGTCCAGTTCGCATGCGTCCGTACCGACCTCGATCTCGAGATCGTCGGCAATCCCACCACGCTGCATTGCCAACCGACGCCTGATCACCTGCCCGATCCGGCGGCCTGCCTGCTGAACCGCATCACGCCCCAGTTCTGCCAGGAAGTGGGCTTGCCCGAACTGCAGTTCGTCGATGCCGTCCAGCGCGAACTGGCCGCGCCGGGCACGATCAGCTTCGGCTACAACTCGATCGCCTTCGACGACGAGATCGTGCGCTTTATGTTCTGGCGCAACCTGATGGACCCCTATGCCCGCGAGTGGAAGGAGGGATGCCGCCGCTGGGACCTGCTGCACCTGGTGCGGGCCACCTACGCGCTGCGCCCCGAGACCCTGGAATGGCCGCGCAACGAGGACGGCACGGTCTCCTTCAGCTTGGCGCGCATGAGCGCGGCGAACGGCCTGCTGCACGAGTCGGCGCACGACGCCTTGTCCGACGTCTACGCCACGCTGTCGCTGGCGCGCCGCATCCGCGAGCGCCAGCCGCGCTTGTACGCGCATTGCTTCTCGATGATCGACAAGAACCTGGCGCTGGGCGAAATGGACGTGGCGCTGCACAAGCCTTTCATCCACGTCGGGCGTAGTACCGGGCCGAATACCGGTCGCGCGGCCGGGGTGCGCATCCTGCTGCCGCTGGCCCAGCACCCGGTCAACCGCAACGAGGTCATCGCCTGGGACCTGGCGGCCGATCCGCGCCAGTTGCTCGACATTGATGCCGAGACCCTGCGCAGGCGGCTGGCACCCACGGACGACGAGCAGGAGGTCGAGCCGATCCCGCTGGCCTGCATCGCCGCCAACCAGTCGCCGCCGGTGTTCCAGAACCTGAACGTGCTGTCGCGCGAGCGCGCCGCCGAACTCGAGATCGACGTCGCCGCGGCGCTCGCCAACGTGCCGACCATGCTGGGCGTGCTCGAGACGGTCGATTTGCCGCGGCTGCTGCAAGCCGCGTTCGACCGCCGCGCGCCCGAATGCGATCCCGAGCAGGCGCTGTATGCCGGTTTCATCGGCAATACCGACCGGCGCGCGCTGGACATGCTGCGCGCCATGGACCCTGGCAACCTGGCGGCCTTCGAACCGGAATTCGGCGACCCCAGGCTGGGCGCGCTGTTCCTGCGCTACAAGGCGCGCCATTATCCGCAGGCGCTGTCGCGGCGCGAACAGGACAAGTGGGAAGAGTACCGCTTCGACAAGCTGGTCACCGGCGAGTGCGGCAGCCGCACGGTGGCGGCGGTGCGCGCGGCGGTGGCCGAGCTGAGGCGGGGGCTGGACGACCCTGCGACGGCCGCGCTCCTCGACGATGTCGTGGCCTATACCGACAGCCTGGCGGCGGCAATCGATCCTTTCGACACCGGCACGCCGGCGCCCGCGCCCGCGCCGGAAAGCACTGCAGCGCCCGAGGCCGCGCCGGTGCCGCCAGTGCCGCCGGCGCAGCCGGTCCAGCCCGACTTCTTCGGCGGCGTCGACACGGCCCCGGCGCCGGCCAAGCGCCGCGCTACGGCGCGCCGCCGCTGAGCAGGCGCTCGACGACCTGCGCCGGGTCGATCCCGTCGTCGAAATCGAAGCGCTGGCGCTGCATGTCGAACATGCCGCCGGCCTGTTCCAGCAGGCGCCGGATGTCGGCCAGCCGGCTCAGGTCCTGGATCGGCAGGTTCAGGCTGCGGCCTTCCGGTTCCAGCGCGGCCAGCTGTTCGCGCAATTCCTCGTCGCTGTGCGGCGCGGGCGCGGCCGGCAGGGAAGGGACGGGCGGCAGCTCGGGC
>Ga0308168_1000364_pt1 | contig 59925 bp, 39 predicted proteins | sample PhyCR2_FD_202133 | JGI IMG/M metagenome (GOLD analysis project Ga0308168, IMG submission 202133) | Phyllosphere microbial communities from UC Gill Tract Community Farm, Albany, California, United States - DLSLRC.R2 | ecosystem: Host-associated > Plants > Phyllosphere > Unclassified | place: USA...
CCGGCGGCTTGAGGGCGTTTTTGCCTTGCAGGCGGGCTTTTAAGGTCAACGTCAACGGCTATTTCGTTCTGCCTTGCAGGCGGGCTTTTAGGGTCAACGTCTTTAAGGTCAATGTCTTTAAGGTCAATGTCTTTAAGGTCAACGGCCATTTCGTACAGGCTAAAGCCTGCCCGAGCAGGGGCGGCATGCGCCCCGCCCCTGCACCCCGGCTATCCGGCAAACACAACCGCCCGCTAAAGCGGGTCCCTTCGTCGGTTCACATTTCTTCACGGACCGCTCGCGATTCGCTCCAAGCTCAACGCTCCCTTGTCCCGCCATCCATGGCGGGACATCCTAAAATGTTCACCTACTCAGCGGTGGTGATGCCTCCTCAAGGTCAACCCCCAGGTCAAAACCCAGGTCAAAACCCAGGTCAAAACCAAAATATCTAAGTCATAGGCACTTCAATTTTTTAGTTTGTTGGACTTAAGGCTTCACGCTTTGGACTTTGGACTTTGGACTTTGGACTTTGGACTTTGGACTTTGGGCTGTGGGCTGTGGGCTGTGGGCTGTGGGCTGTGGGCTTTGGGCTTTGGGCTTTGGGCTTTGGGCTTTGGGCTTTGGGCTTTGGGCATTTAACTTTAGGTTTTGAGTTTTGAGTTTTGAGTTTTGGTTTTTTTTGGTTTTGACCTGGGTGTTGACCTTTAGAGGCATCACAAACGCCGAGGGAAAAGTGTTTTCCAGGATGAGCCGCAGGGATGCGGCGAGAAGGCGCGCTGAGCCGGGAGCGAATCGCGCCTGGTCCGTCAGGAAAACGCTTTTGCTGAGGGCACCCGCGCAGCGGGCGGTTGTGTTTGCCGGATAGCGCGGGTGCAGGGCCGGGGCGACTGCCGGCCCTGCTCGGGCAGGCTTTAGCCTGTACGAAATGGCTGTTGACCTTAAGACATTGACCTTAAGACATTGACCTTAAGTCATTGACCTTAAAAGCCGCCTGCAAGGCAAGCCACCCGTTTTCGGGCAGCACTCCCCCGCTTTATGCCAGCAGGCGCAGCATCCGACGTAATGGCTCCGCCGCGCCCCACAGCAACTGATCGCCGACCGTAAATGCCGACAGGTATTCCGGGCCCATATTCAGCTTGCGCAGGCGGCCTACCGGCGTTGCGAGCGTGCCGGTCACCGCGGCAGGCGTCAGCTCACGCATGGTAATGTCGCGATCGTTTGGCACCACTTTCACCCACTGGTTATGCGTGGCCAGCATCTGCTCGATCTCAGCCAGCGGCACATCTTTTTTCAGCTTCAGGGTAAACGCCTGGCTGTGGCAGCGCAGCGCGCCAACACGCACGCACAGCCCATCCACTGGAATCACCTGTGAAGTGCCGAGGATCTTGTTGGTTTCTGCCTGGCCTTTCCACTCTTCGCGGCTCTGGCCGTTGTCCAGCTGCTTGTCGATCCACGGAATCAGACTGCCCGCCAGCGGCACGCCGAAGTTATCGACCGGCAAACCACCGGAACGGCTCAGCTCGGTCACCTTGCGTTCGATATCCAGAATGGCCGAGGCCGGGTTTTGCAGCAGATCGCCCACATGACCATGCAGCTGGCCCATCTGGTTCAGCAGTTCCCGCATATGACGCGCGCCGCCGCCGGAAGCGGCCTGATAGGTTGCAACCGACGCCCACTCCACCAGATCCTGCGCGAACAGGCCGCCCAACGACATCAGCATCAGGCTCACGGTACAGTTGCCGCCAGCAAAAGTTTTAATGCCTTGATCCAGACCCTGCTGAATCACATGCTGGTTGACCGGATCGAGGATAATGATCGCATCGTCCTGCATACGCAGCGAAGAGGCAGCATCAATCCAGTAACCCTGCCAGCCGCTGGCACGCAGGCGCGGATAAACATCGTTGGTATAATCGCCGCCCTGGCAAGTAATAATAATATCCAGCGCACGCAGCGCCTCAATATCAAAGGCATCCTGCAGCGTACCGGCTGATTGACCGCCAATCGCCGGCGCCGCCTCTCCGTGCTGCGAGGTGGAGAAAAAAACCGGACGAATAACATCAAAGTCGCGCTCTTCAGTCATACGCTGCATCAGTACTGAGCCGACCATACCGCGCCAGCCGATTAAGCCTACAGATTTCATTTATTGCCTCTTTAGCGGACGAAACACCAGCTGAGACCCTCAGCTGGACAGGCGAACATTAACCGAAATTCATGCTGAAAACAGAGCTGAAAGGGGCTGGGGCAAAAAGCCGCGCCTTATTTCGGGATATACGATTTACTAATGGGTATCAACTCTACAAAATGCTGCACTTCTGGCAAGTGAATTAATTCGATAGCGCTACGATTTTCAGCAGTAGCGCTAATAACCGCCTGAGCGGGCGATCACGCAGAGTAATACAAATGACTGAAATGATTTCGGCAACCATATTATTATTGTTAATCATGGATCCGCTGGGCAATCTGCCGATATTTATGTCGGTGCTCAAGCATCTTGAACCCAAAAGACGGCGCGTGGTGCTAATCCGCGAAATGTTGATCGCGCTGGCTCTGATGCTGCTGTTTCTGTTTGCCGGTGAAAAAATTCTGACCTTCCTTAATCTGCGCACCGAAACGGTGTCGATTTCCGGCGGCATTATTCTTTTCCTGATTGCCATCAAAATGATTTTCCCTTCGCATGAAAGCAATGCCAGCGGCCTGCCGGTGGGTGAAGAACCCTTTTTAGTGCCGCTGGCGATTCCACTGGTGGCCGGGCCATCGCTGCTGGCAACGCTGATGCTGCTGTCGCATCAATATCCCAACCAGATGTCTTATCTGGTGCTGGCGCTGCTGTTTGCCTGGGGGATTACGGTGGCGGTGCTGCTGATGTCAGGGCTGTTTATTCGTCTGCTGGGCGAGAAAGGGGTCAATGCGCTGGAGCGTTTGATGGGCTTGATTCTGATTATGCTGGCGACACAGATGTTTCTGGATGGCATTCGCGCCTACATGAAGTTGTAAAACGGCGGGCGACTGAGCGTCGCCCGCGCGTGATGTCAGGAGAGCAGCGTAAAGGCGATCATGCCGATTACCGCGCCGACCGTACCGAGAATGGTCTCCATCAGCGTCCAGGTTTTCAACGTTTCGCCTTCGGTGGCGCCGGTAAAGCGGCCAAACAGCCAAAAACCGGCGTCGTTAACGTGGCTCAGCACAATGGAACCGCCGCCAATGCAGATCGACAGCGCCGCCATCTGCGCGCCGTTGTAGTGCAGCGGCTCAATCACCGGCATCACTAACCCTACAGCGGTCAGACAGGCGACCGTGGCCGAGCCCTGAATCACCCTGACCGCTGCCGACAGAATAAAGCAGGCCAGCGCGATGGGTAAGCCCGCACCGGTCAGCGCATGGCCGAGCACCGGACCGACGCCCGAATCCACCAGCACCTGCTTGAACACGCCGCCCGCACCGATCACCAGCAAAATAATGCCTGCCGGTTGCAGCGCGCTGCCGCAGATTTCCATCACCTTCTCTTTTTCCATGCCCTGACGTCCGGCCAGGCCATAAATCGCCACCAGACAGGCGAGCAGAATGGCAATAAACGGATGCCCGATAAACTCCAGCCACTGATACAGCTGCGAGCCTTCTGGGGTAAAGCGCGCGCCGATGGTTTTCAGACCAACCAGTACCAGCGGGAAAAGGATCAGCGAGATGCTGAAGCCAAACGACGGCAGCTTGCTTTCATGCACATCGGGCTGATGATCTTCCGGCGGTGAGCTGAAGGTGACGTGCCGCGCAATCAGGTTGCCGAACAGCGGACCGGCGATCAGCATGCCCGGAATAGCGGCACAGAGGCCGAGCAAAATCATCCAGCCAAAATCAGCGTGCATCTGTGATGCCAGCAGCATCGGTGCCGGACCCGGCAGCAGAAAGGCAGCCGAGGCCGCCACGCCAGCAAACAGCGGAATCACCAGCTTCACCAGATTATCGTGGGTACGGCGCGCCACGGCGAAGGCGATGCTGATCAACAGTACCACCGCGACCTCAAAAAACAGCGGCAGTGCGCAGATCAGCCCGGCGATACCCATGGCGTAATGCGCGCGATTCTCGCCAAAAGCTTTGAGCATGCGAATGGCGATTTGATCGACCGCGCCGGTTTCATGCAGGATTTTGCCAAACATCGCGCCCAGCGCGACCACAATCGCCAGAAAGCCGAGCGTGCCGCCCATGCCTTTTTGCATGGTTTCCGCTATCTGATCCAGCGGCATGCCGGAGAACAGGCCCGCGCCAACCGAGACCATCATCAGCGCCACGAAAGCGTGCAGTCGTGCTTTCATCACCAGAAACAGCAACAACAGTACCGAGCCAGCAGCGGTTAAAATTAGCGTTGCCGTACTCATGCCTGACCTTTAGCGATCGCGTCCTTGATGGCAGCAACCGTATCGGCCACCACGTTTTCCACGGTTTGGTCGATATCGATGGTCAGCACGTCTGGCTCATCTGCACCCGGCTCTTCCAGCGTGGCGAACTGCGTTACCAGCATCTGCGGCTTGAAGAAGTGCCCTTTGCGCGCACGCAGGCGGGCTTCGATGGTGTCGAAATCGCCTTTCATATAGATAAATTTCAGGTTGTGGTTGCCCTGACGCAGGATGTCGCGGTACTGCTTTTTCAGTGCTGAGCAGACGATAATCGAAATCGGCTGAGTGCGCTGCATGGCGAATGCCGCGTCGTTTAACGCCTGCAACCACGGCTGACGATCTTCATCATTCAAGGGATGGCCATCGGCCATTTTCATGATATTGGCGCGCGGATGCAGGAAATCACCGTCAAGAAAGGCGGTGCTGAGTTGATGCGACACGTCGCTGGCCACGACGGATTTGCCGCTGCCTGAAACGCCCATCAGGATAAAGACGTGATGCGGCGGTAGATATGTGGACATAGGGTTTTCTCCGGCGAAGGTTGTATGCAATGTTACCGATAACAATATGAACAGCATTGTCAGGAGGTGCGCAAAGCGTAGCAACCGTTCAGCGGTGAAAAGTACGAAAGTGTGAGCCAGCTCGTAAAACTGGCAAATTCAGATGCTGCCACCTTCAAGAATGGAAAAGCCGATATCGCAGGGCTTAGGTTTACTGTTGTCGCCAGCGATGCGCGCCAGCAGCATGGTAGCTGCCTGCTCACCCATCTGCTCACGCGGTGTTAAAACCGTGGCCAACCGCGGATTGACCACCTGGCAAATATCATGGCCATGAAAACCGGCAATCGCCATATCCTGAGGAACCTGTAATCCCAGTCGCTGACACTCAAACATGGCGCCGACCGCCAGATCGTCGTTGGTACAGAACAGGCTGTCGGTCTCAGGATGGCGGCTGCGCGCCTCATGCAGCAGCATCGCTCCGGCGGAAAATGATGACGCTTTTTCCATCATCACGCTATGGGGCGTTAGGCCTGCTTCCCGCATCGCCTGCTCATAGCCCTGCTGCTTTTGCAGCGTACGTTCATCCAGGCGGGCGCCGAGATAAACGGTGTGCCGGTAGCCTTTGCGCAGGATCGCCTGCGTCATCTGTCGCGCCGCCTCAATGTTGTTAAAACCCACCGCCATATCCAGGCACGGCGACAGGCTGTCCATCATCTCAATCACCGGAATACCGGCGGTTTCCAGCATGCGCAGGCTGCCCGGCGTATGGCTTCGTTCGGTGAGGATCACGCCATCAATGTTCCAGCCCAGCAGCGAGCGCAGCTGTAATTCCTCTTTCTCCGCGTTATAGCCAAAGTGCGCCACCAGCGTTTGATAGCCCGCTGCGTCGGTGACCGTTTCAATGCCGCGCAGCACGTCGGCAAATACCTGATTGGTCAACGACGGCAGCAGCACGCCAATGGCGCGACTGGTGGCATTGGAGAGCATGTCGGGTGCACGATTGGGAATGTATCCCAGTTCATCCAGCGCCGCGGCAATCTTATCGCGCAGCGCAAAAGAGACCTGCTCAGGATTACGCAGATAGCGACTAACCGTCATTTTGGTGATGCCCACGCGATCGGCGACATCCTGCAACACAGGTCTTTTTTTCTTCATCGGAATCAGGCAGCTAAAGAAGTGATGGGCTGAGTCTATCAAAAAAGCGCGAGAACGCCTGTAAGAGAAGGTGGTTATCGACGGCAAATGCAGGGCAAAAAAAAGCCAGCGCAAGGCTGGCAAGAAATACTGGAAGCAATGTGAGCAATGTCGTGCTTTCACAGACGGCCAGCAGACCGGCTGAGAACGCACAGCAATAATAATCATTATCATTCGCACCTGTAAAGCGCTTTATGCGAATAGTTTTCATTTCGCGTTTACCGTCACGCGCCAATGTAATGAAGTGTCGTTTTGCACCGATTCGGGACGCTTCTTAACGCCACCTTTTAACGTTCTGAACAAGGATGTGCCACAGACGCATCATCATCTGATGCGCTTAATAAGGAACATCCCATGAAAAGAAACACCTTTAATCGCCCTGGCTCCCAGGAAAACCAGACCAACCGCTTTGAGCAACTGGCTATCGCGGCGCCGGTCATCAGCACCATTTATGAAAGCTCTGGCAGTCCATTAATGCCGGTCGGTGATGGCGTCACCTCCACCGATTCCACGCCAGTTTTTGAAGGCACCGCGGCGCCAGGCAGCCTGGTTTCGATCTGGGCTGATGGCGTCAAAGTTGGCGAAGGCTATGCCAATCAGTTCGGCATCTTCAATTTTGAAATCACCACACCATTGTCTGTAGGACCACAGCTGATTTCCGCTCGTGCCGAGTTGAATAACGAAACCAGCCTCTCTTCAGCGCCGCAGACGGTCATTTTCTGGAATGGCGAAGGCACTGTTGATCCAGTCCCGCCTGTTGAGCCGCCGGTCGATCCGCTGCCGCCGGTAGAACCACCGGTTGATCCACTGCCGCCGGTTGAGCCGCCAGTGGAGCCCACGGTGCCTTTCATTGCGCCGGGCGTTTACAACGTGGTCGATAACCAGGGTCCACGTCAGGGTCGCCTGCAATACGGGGCGTCTACCGATGATGCATCACCAACTTTGTACGGCCACGCCGATCGCAATGCGCTGGTTTATATTTTCGATAACGGCCAGCCAGCCGGTTCCGTGCAGGCCGATCGCAACGGTATGTGGAGCTATGAACCCGCTCTGAACAACGGCGAACATACGCTGACCTTTGGTGGCATCGACAGCACCGGTGAAATGCGTATCAGCCCGGAAAGCTTTGCGCTGACCGTAGCCGCACCGGTAGCCGCAGCCATTGTCGGCGCGCTGAACGACGCGGGCGACAATGTCGGTGCGCAAACTGACGACAGCCGTCCAACCCTGTTCGGCACCGGCGCGCCAAACGGCACCGTGTTTATCCTTGATAACGGCCGCATGCTTGGCACCGCCCCGATCAATGAAAAAGGCGAATGGTCATTTACGCCAGACGCGGATCTTGTGACAGGCGATCACATCTTCTACATCGAAGTGGCTGGCCCGGATGGCTCATTCAGCTCTGCACCACAGCCTCTGGAACTGAACATTGTGAACGGCGAACTGCCGCCGGTAGAACCACCGGTTGACCCGCTGCCGCCGGTTGAGCCACCGGTCGAACCGCCAGTCGATCCGTTGCCACCGGTTGAGCCACCGGTCGAACCGCCGGTTGATCCACTGCCACCTGTTGAGCCGCCGGTAGAACCAGAGCAGCCTGCGCCAGAGCTTTCTGTACCGGTCATTGAGGGCGCGTATGACAACCGTAGCGGTGAGGACGTACGCATTGAAGACGGTCTCACGCAAGATTCAACGCCTGTGCTGAAGGGTACCGCGGATCCTTTCGCCATTGTCGGCCTCTTTGATGCATCCAATAACCTGGTTGCACTGGCCGAGGCGAATGCTCAGGGCGAATGGGCAGCTGAACTGCCGGGAGTGGGCGGCAACCAGTTCTATGCAAAATCGATGGATCCTGACAATTACAGCAATAGCAGCGAAGCCAGCGACCCTATCGAAATCTTTTTTGATTTCTCTGGTGCCTTTACCCCGTTCTCTACCGAAACGCTGTTGCAGGACGGCAACGAGCTGCTGTTCCCACAGGAAGAGCAAGCTGTTAATACCGCACAGCCGGCTGAGCCAATGGCCTATGCGCCGGTGAATACAGGCTTTATCCAGCAGGATCTGGACGATACCGCCACCTGGTAATCGGTCATAAATCGTGCAGCGGCCTGTAACCTACCGCACACAGAGCAGGGCGTTGCGCCCTGCTCCTCTGGCCATGTTTTCATGGCCTTTTTTATCTCCGCCATCAGGCAAAATCAAAATAACCCTTTGATAATATTAATATCAACCCTGCCTTAATACCCCCCTCACCTTACCGTTTCAGGACGCTTCTCAGGGCATTCAGAAAACAGTTAATCGACTATGGCCCGGCACCATCCCTCTAAAAATATCCTCAATAAGGAAGTTTATGAACAAATCAATAAACGCTCCACGCACTGGCACAATACCTCATACCGACAGACTCCCTGTGCGCGATCTGCTGGCGTCCTCCATGACTGCGGCTCTTTATAATGATGATGGTTCAGGCGCCACCGTTGAGCGCCTGCAGCAGGCAGCCGCGCACGACGTTGCACAGGAGATCGCTCTCGCGGTAAGCATCAAGCATGCCGAAGATGATGTCGGCCCTGAAACCGGCGATTTATCAGCGCGCCAGTACACCGATGACAGCCAGCCGACGTTGCAGGGTGTCGGTACGCCAAACGCCATTGTGAAGATTTATACCGAACGTGGCCTGCTCGGTTCCGTTCAGGTGAATGAAAACGGTGAATGGCGTTTTACGCCAGAAATAGCGCTGCCGCCGGGCGTGCACCGCTTTCGCCCGGTTATCAGCCATCCTGATGCCGACAATTCACTCTCCGGTGCCTGGTTTGAGTTGACGGTGATTGCACCGGTGCCGCTGACGCCGGAAATCATGGACGTGCGCGACAATGAAGGACGTAGCAGTTGGCTCAACAGTGGCGCGATCACCGATGACACCACGCCAACCTTTACCGGCTTTGTCGATGCCCCAGGCATGACTATCCTGGTACGCGATCACGGCAAAATGATAGGTTCTGTTGAAGTGGAAGAATATGGCGACTGGACCTATACGCCGAATCCGCCGCTGGAAGCCGGCAGTCACAGCCTGACGTTTGAAATCATCGATAGCCAGGGCAACGTGCATGCCAGCGCGCCTTTTGTTCTGCAGATAACACCGCCGGTGAATGCCCAAACCGCAGGTGCCGATGAGCAGACTGGTAAGATTATTGAAGCGGCTGAGGCTGCAGTTAAGGCCGCCGCTGAGCAGGATGCCGCTGTGGAGACCGCGGCTTCGGCAAGCAGCACGCCAGATGAGGGCTCAAAGCTGGTGCCGTTGACTTCGCAGATACCGACCATTGAATTCATTCATGATGGCCAGGGCCGACAGGGCCTGGTTGCGCCGGGTGGGATCAGTGACGATACAAGGCCAAAAATCAGTGGTACAGGCACGCCAGGCGCAACGGTGATTATCCGCGATCTCGCTACTGGCGATTCCGCTGAAGTGAAAGTGGATAGCGAGGGTTGGTGGGCCTGGAAGCCAGTTGCTTCGCTCAGTGAGGGTGAGCACATTTTCACCGTGGTCGGCATTGATGAAAATGGCGATGAGCACGGCGATGCCAATGCGCTCTTTCCGATCAACATCGTCCACCCCACCGATAACGGTATTACCTCGGTTACCGATGATACTGGCGACACTGAAACCTTGCAGGCGGGCGCACAAACTGACGATGCCCGGCCAACGCTGCACGGTTTTGGCTTACCTTATGGGGATGTCTGGATCTATGACAATGGCCGCCTGCTGGGCACGGAAATTATCAACCGACACGGCGAATGGAGCTTTACCCCGGAGCAGCCGCTGTCAGAGGGCATCCACCAGTTCAGTGCCATGTCCACCGACCTGTTTTCCGGTGCCAGAACGCCATCCAGCCCGACATTTGAGCTGGAGATCGTCCCGGTCGCCGTTGAGCCTGAAAAGCCGGAGGTCCAGCCTGAGGCTGAGCAGGCTAATCAGGGATCGGTCCTGCGTGCATTATTGCAGGATGGCGATGCGCCACTGTTCGCAGAGCCTGAAGCTGAAACGCCTACCAACCAGCCGGTTGCGCCAACCGGCTTTATCCCGGCATCTGCACCACTGGCAGAAGAGTGGGAAACGACCGTCCATTACTATTAACAGGGCGATCTCCTGCGTAACAGGCGCGGGTTAACCCACAAAGGGCCATGTCGATCATGGCCCTTTTTTATGTCAGCTGTATCACCAGCGCTGTGATGACATGCGAGTAAATAAAGGTCAGTCTCACGGCTTCAAGACGCTTCTCAGGGTTTTTAAAAAAGCGGTAAACCACTATGGCCCACGGTTACACCACGCTAAAAAAAATCCTAAACAAGGAAGCATATGAAAGATTCACAGAACGTTCCCCACGCAGGCACGGCGCGTAGCAACGAGACGCTGGTTACGCAAAACACTTTATTTTCGGCCATGCAGCCGGTCATCCACGAAATCTACAGCGACTCAGGACGGACAATCGGTGCCGTGCTGCCCGGCCGCGCTATTTATGATGCGATGCCGCGTTTTACCGGACGCGCCGAGCCAGAAAGCCTGGTTGAAATCTTCTCCTGGGGCGTCAAGCTGGGTGAAGGCTATGCCAACGATGAAGGCATCTTCAGCTTTGTCACCACTACCCCCTTTGCGGATGGCCAGCAATCCATTTATATAAAATCTACGCTGGCCAGTGGCGAGTCTGCTGAATCGCCTTCTTTTAGTCTCCATTATCACGCCATTAAACACCCTGTTGATGCCGATCAGCCGGTTAATCAGGAACCTGTGCTTTCTAAGCCGGTAATTGAAGGCGCTTACGATAATCGCAACGGCGAAAAGCTGATTGAAAATGGCGTTACTGCTGATACCACCCCGCTGCTAAAAGGCAGTACCGACCCGCTGACGATTGTCTACTTTAGCGATTTCCTCGGAAATTCAGTAGGCAGCGTTCAGGCAAATGAAGAAGGCCGATGGGAGCTGGAAGTATCAGGATTTATCGAAGGACCAATATATGCCACGGCAGTTGACGCTAACAATCCGGCCAGCGTCAGCTATCAAAGCGTTGGCATAGCCATCCAAATACAGCCAGGGATCTCACCGGTTATTGACTCGATTTACGACGACGTAAATGTTAGTGGCTTTGTCGGTAAAGGCGGCGTTACTGATGATCCCCGCCCGACGGTCAGTGGCAAAGCGGATCCCTTCAGCCTGGTGAAGATTTACTCATCAAGAACGCAGAAGGTTCTGGGTGAGGGATATGCTGACAAGGATGGCAAGTTTAGCTTTGAGACCACCGAACCTCTGACTCCTGGTATAAACACACTTGTGGCTACCAGCACGCTTGATGGCATAACCAGTAATGCTGACTCAGTATTTTCACTAACCTTTACGCCGCGTTCTGGCGTGACGGATCCCTTTATTCCGCCGTATGCGCTGGAAGCCGCCATTGATGAACCGGGCCGGGAAACCGTTGGCGACGGTGCCACTACCACAGATTTCACGCCTACGCTGACTGGCAAGGCTAACGCTTTCGCCATGGTGGTAATTCGCATTAACAACAAGATAGTTAAAGAGGTCCAGGCCAATGCCAATGGCATCTGGATCTGGGAACCCACCGATCCGCTGGCGCCAGGTGAAAATATTTTTACCTTTGCGGCGATAGATAATGGCATGGACATGATTTCAGAGAAGAGCTTTACTCTGAACATCGCCCTTTCGGTCAGCATTGAGTACGCCGAAGACAACGTAGGCGAGAATATCGATAATCTGTCTGCGGGGCAGTCCACCGATGACAGTCAGCCAACGCTGCGCGGCATGGGCACGCCAAACAGCATCGTCAGGATCCATACCGAAAAAGGCCTGTTGGGTTCCGCTCTGGTCAATGAAAAAGGCGAATGGAGTTTCACACCAGAGAAGGCGATGGCTCCGGGCAAATACCGTTTCCGTCCGGTTATCGAACATCCCGACGTCGATCTGCCGATCGGCGGGGCCTACTTTGAGCTCACCATCACTCCGACAGTGTCACTGATCCCGGAGGTGCTGTATGTCACGGATAATGAAGGCTATGGCGGCGCACTGGAAAGCGGCGCGACCACCGATGATGCCACGCCAACCTTTGCTGGCTTTGTCGATGCCGCTGATGCAATGGTGATGGTACGTGACGGCGGCAACGTCATCGGTAGTATCAAGGTAGATCCATTCGGCGACTGGATCTATACGCCCGAGCCTGCACTGAAGCCCGGCAGCCACAGCCTGACCTTTGAAATTGTTGACCGACTGGGTGATGTGCATGCCAGCGAGCCTTACCTTCTGCAGGTGATTCCGCCGGTAGTGACGGCGATTCTGCACGCTGATGACAATGTCGGTAATGAGATGGCGCCCCTGGTTTCCGGCGCCCGCACCGACGATACCACGCCGACGCTGCACGGCAGCGGCACACCACAGGTTACGGTTAACGTCTATCACAACGGCAGCCGTTATTTAGGATCGGCAAAAATCAACGCCGACGGCAAATGGCAGTTTACGCCAGACCCGGCACTACCGGCAGGATCCTATAACTTTACCGTGCGCGAAGTGGATGCGCATGGCAATCAGCGTCCTGCCAGCCCGGTTTTTACGCTGGATATCGCGCCGCCGGTTGAGTACACCGTGCCGACCGTCAGCAACGTTTACGACAACGTGCTGACGCAGAAATACCTGAGCAGCGGCAGCATCACCGATGACACCACGCCGCGCTTCGCCGGACGTGGCACGCCGAACAGCACCCTCGAAGTGCGCGACAACGGCACCTTCATCACCGAGGTGCAGGTCAACGGCAGCGGCAACTGGAGCTGGACCGCCAACCAGCCGCTGAAACCCGGCGAGCACCGCTTCAGCTTCGTCACCGTCGGTGAGGACGGCGGCGAATACGCCAGCGCCGACTTTAACCTTGAGATCATCACGCAGCTTGCCGGCCGCATCGACTCCGCCGGGGACAACGTCGGCGCGGTGACCGACCCGCTGATCAGCGGCTCGCGCACCGATGACACCACGCCAACCCTCAACGGCGCCGGCACGCCGGGCGGCATCGCCCGGATTTACGACAACAACCGCCTGATCGGCTCGGCAAAAATCAATGAGAGCGGCGAGTGGAGCTTCACGCCGTCCTCCGCGCTGGCCGCGGGCGCACACAACTTCTACGCCAAAGTCACCGGCCCGGACGGCACCGTGCTGGCTAACAGCCCGAATTTCGCCCTGACCATCGCGCCGCCGGTGAGCTACACCGCACCGACCGTCAGCAACGTTTACGATAACGTGCTGACGCAGAAATACCTGAGCAGCGGCAGCATCACCGATGACACCACGCCGCGCTTTTCCGGCCGCGGTACGCCGAACAGCACTCTCGAAGTGCGCGACAACGACAAGGTTATCGCCGAGGTGCAGGTCAACAGCAGCGGCAACTGGACCTGGACCTCAACCCAGGGGCTGGAGCCCGGCGAGCACCGCTTCAGCTTCGTCACCGTCGGTGAGGACGGCGGTGAATACGCCAGCGCCGACTTTAACCTTGAGATCATCACCCAGCTTGCCGGCCGCATCGACTCCGCCGGGGACAACGTCGGCGCGGTGACCGATCCGTTGATCAGCGGCTCGCGCACCGATGACACCACGCCAACCCTCAACGGCGCCGGCACGCCGGGCGGCATCGCCCGGATTTACGACAATAACCGCCTGATCGGCTCGGCAAAAATCAATGAGAGCGGCGAGTGGAGCTTCACGCCGTCCTCCGCGCTGGCCGCGGGCGCGCACAACTTCTACGCCAAAGTCACCGGCCCGGACGGCACCGTGCTGGCCAACAGCCCGACCTTCTCGCTGACCATTGCGCCGCCGGTGAGCTACACCGCACCGACCGTCAGCAACGTTTACGATAACGTGCTGACGCAGAAATACCTGAGCAGCGGCAGCATCACCGATGACACCACGCCGCGCTTTTCCGGCCGCGGTACGCCGAACAGCACTCTCGAAGTGCGCGACAACGACAAGGTTATCGCCGAGGTGCAGGTCAACAGCAGCGGCAACTGGACCTGGACCTCAACCCAGGGGCTGGAGCCCGGCGAGCACCGCTTCAGCTTCGTCACCGTCGGTGAGGACGGCGGTGAATACGCCAGCGCCGACTTTAACCTTGAGATCATCACCCAGCTTGCCGGCCGCATCGACTCCGCCGGGGACAACGTCGGCGCGGTGACCGACCCGCTGATCAGCGGCTCGCGCACCGATGACACCACGCCAACCCTCAACGGCGCCGGCACGCCGGGCGGCATCGCCCGGATTTACGACAACAACCGCCTGATCGGCTCGGCAAAAATCAATGAGAGCGGCGAGTGGAGCTTCACGCCGTCCTCCGCGCTGGCCGCGGGCGCGCACAACTTCTACGCCAAAGTCACCGGCCCGGACGGCACCGTGCTGGCCAACAGCCCGACCTTCTCGCTGACCATTGCGCCGCCGGTGAGCTACACCGCACCGACCGTCAGCAACGTTTACGATAACGTGCTGACGCAGAAATACCTGAGCAGCGGCAGCATCACCGATGACACCACGCCGCGCTTTTCCGGCCGCGGTACGCCGAACAGCACTCTCGAAGTGCGCGACAACGACAAGGTTATCGCCGAGGTGCAGGTCAACAGCAGCGGCAACTGGACCTGGACCACCAACCAGCCGCTGGAGCCCGGCGAGCACCGCTTCAGCTTCGTCACCGTCGGTGAGGACGGCGGTGAATACGCCAGCGCCGACTTTAACCTTGAGATCATCACCCACGTTGCCGGTCGCATTGACATAGCTGAAGACAACGTCGGCCGCGTCACCGACCCGCTGACCAACGGCTCAAAAACCGATGACAGCACGCCAACGCTGAAAGGTGTCGGCACGCCGGGCGGCAAGGTAGAGATTTACGATCGCTATAACTACCTTGGCACCGCAGAGATCAACGCCGAAGGCAACTGGAGCTTTACGCCGCTGCGCAATCTGCAGGATGGTTCCTACAGCTTCCGCGCCCATGTCATCAGCCCGGATGGCACTCGCCTGTCACAAAGCGAGGCGTTCAATTTGATCATCGCGAAACCGGTTGAATATTACGCGCCGATTATTAACAACATTCAGGATAACGAGGGTTATCGATCCTCTCTGATGGGCGGCGGCATTACCGATGACACGACGCCAACCTTCACCGGCTACGGTGTGCCAAACAGCATCATTGAGGTACGCATTAATGGTGAGACCATTCAGACCGTGAACGTGAACGGCTCGGGTGGCTGGTTCTATACGCCTTCGCCAGCGCTGAAGCCGGGCAAGCATGAGTTTACCTTTGTCTCAACAGATGAAAGCGGTAAGGAGTTCAGCACCGCAATCATTCCGCTGGAAATCATCACGCATATTGCCGGAAACATTGAGTCCGCGGACGATAACGTCGGTGATAATACTGACCCGCTGCTTAACGGCGCCCACACCGATGATACTCAGCCCACGCTGCGCGGTGTCGGTACGCCAAACGGTCACGCGGAGATCTATCGCAATGGCATGTATCAGACCACCGTGTCGATCAATGAGAAAGGAGAATGGAGCTATACGCCGGTTAACGCGCTGGATAACGGTACGCATAAGTTCACCGCCACAGTTATCAGCCCGGATGGCGGACGCCTGAATCCGAGCCCCGCGTTCATGCTGACCGTTAAAGCCCCGGTGGACTACTTTGCGCCGATCATTGAGGTTGTATTTGATGATGTAGGCAGGATGGATGTTCTTTCCAACGGCGATACCACCGATGACACCAGGCCATCCTTTAGCGGCAAAGCGACGTTGGGTAGCAAGGTTGCGGTTTACGTCAACGGTATTTACCAGACTAGCAGTGATGTGAGTTGGTCCGGCAATTGGTCCTATATGCCGTCGCGCAGTCTGGAAAACGGCAAACACACCTTTAGCTTCGTGACCGTCGATGATGAAGGCAATGAATACCGTTCTGAAGCGTTCACGCTGACGATCGAGCCGCTGGTTCCGTCACGCATTCTCTCTGCCGATGATAACGTCGGCAACGTGACCGATCTGCTGGTGGATGGCAGCCGCACCGATGATACGCTGCCGGTTTTTCACGGCACTGGTGCGCGCAATGGCACGGTGACGGTTTATACCCATGCTGGCCTGGTCGGCACCGCAAAAATTCGGGCTGACGGCACCTGGAGCCTGACGCCGGAAACGCCGTTAGCGATTGGTAGCCACGAATTTAAAGCGCTGGTCACCGATGCGAATGGCTTTACGGATCTGCCATCCCCGGCGTTTCAACTGGTTGTCACCTCACTTGATGATTTCCAGGCACCGACCTTCCTCTACGGTATCGACACCGAAGGTAGACAGGAGATCGTTTACTCTGGCGGTATCAGTGACGATACAACGCCAACGCTGCGCGGCGCAGGACACCCGAACTCAACGGTGCGCATTCGTCACACTGCCACCGGCAACGAGGTTGAGGTGCCGGTCAACGCGCAAGGCTGGTGGTCATGGACGCCGGTTGCTTCACTGAGCGAAGGCGAACACAGCTTTACCGTGATTGGCATTGATGAAGACCTTAATGAGCACAGTGCGGAAAACGGCAACGGTTATGTCGTCAACATTGTCTACCCTACCGACAATAAGATCGTTTCGGCTACCGATGATATTGGCAGCACCGAAACCCTGCTGGCCGGTGCGCAAACCGATGATGCCACACCGACGCTGCACGGCCTGAGCGTGGCCAATGCCGACGTCTGGGTTTACGACAACGATAAATTCATTGGCATGGCAGTAGCCAATGAGAAAGGGGAATGGCACTTTACGCCGGAGGAACCTCTGCCGATGGGCGTTCACCATTTCAGCGCTCGTTCACACGATCCGCTGAGCACCAACATGACGCCAGCCAGCCCGACATTTGAGCTGGAGATCGTCCCGGTCGCCGTTGAGACTGAAAAGCCGGAGGTCCAGCCTGAGGCTGAGCAGGCTAATCAGGGATCGGTCCTGCGTGCATTATTGCAGGATGGCGATGCGCCACTGTTCGCAGAGCCTGAAGCTGAAACGCATACCAACCAGCCGGTTGCGCCAACCGGCTTTATCCCGGCATCTGCACCACTGGCAGAAGAGTGGGAAACGACCGTCCATTACTATTAACAGGGCGATCTCCTGCGTAACAGGCGCGGGTTAACCCACAAAGGGCCATGTCTATCATGGCCCTTTTTTATGTCAGCTGTATCACCAGCGCTGTGACGACATGCGAGTAAATAAACGTCAGTCTCGCCGCTTCAAGACGCTTCTCAGGGCATTAAAAAAAGCGGTAAACGACTATGGACCGCAGCTATACCTGCTAAACAAAATCCTAAACAAGGAAGCATATGAAAGATTCAAAGAACGATATCCGCACTGGCCCTACGCGCGATACGCAAAATCTTCTCGCGTCGGCTATCAGGCCGGTGATTACCGAAATCTACAGTGATTCTGGCACGAAGACTGGCCCGATTCGATCGGGTGACGTCACCGATGATGCCAAGCCGCGCTTTACCGGCACCGCGGCACCGAATAGCCTGGTCGAAATTCATTCTCGGGGAGTCAAACTGGGCGAAGGCTATGCCGATGAAAACGGTCACTTCAGCTTTCTGGCAACCACGCCGTTCCTTAGCGGATATCAGGAAATTTTTGCCCGCACTCTGCTGGATACAGGGTACACATATTCCGCGACCATCGGCATCGGATATAGCGGTATCAAGCATCCTGTCGATGCTGATCAACCGGTAGAACAGGTTCCGACCCTTTCCCGACCGGTGATTGAAGGGGCTTACGATAACCGCAACGGTGAAGTGCTGATTGAAGGCCGCTATACCGAAGACACCATGCCGCTGCTGAAAGGCACCGCCGATCCGCTGGCGATTATCTATATCACCAATTATATCGGCCAGCCCCTGGGCAGCGTTCAGGCCGATGCCGAAGGTCATTGGGCGCTGGAAATTGAGGCAACGCGCGGCGGGGGTCCTTTCCAGGCCATCGCGGTAGATGCGCAAAATCCGGCCAGCGTCAGCTATAAGAGCGAAACGATCGATATTCTGGTTGGCCAGGCACCAGAGGAACCCACCGATCCGGAAGAGCCAATTAACCCTGAACCCGTGCTTCGTCCTGCGGCTCCGGTTATCGAATCAGCTTACGATAACGTTGAATATACCGGCGACATTCGCAACTTCGGCATCACCGATGATGCTCATCCGCTGCTAAGCGGTACTGCTGAGCCAAACAGCCTGGTAAAAATTTACTCAGCAATCACGCGTCAACTGCTTGGCGAAGGCTATGCTGATGAAAATGGTCGCTTCAGCTTTGAAATCACGGAATCACTGAATGTCGGTGTGAATGCGCTTTACGCCACCAGCACGGTGAATGGCGTGGAAAGCAGAGCGTCGAATTTATTCGATATGACCTTTATCGATAGGCTTCATGTTCCGGATCCGTTCATTCCGCCTTATGCCTATGAGGCAGAGGTCAATGAGCCGTTTTACAACACCATTGGCGATGGCGAGACAACGTCAGATTTCACGCCGATGCTGGAAGGTAAAGCGAATCCTTTCGCTACGATCGTGATTCGCCTGAACGGCAAAGTGATCGATGAGGTTCAGGCCAACTATGCGGGCGTCTGGCATTATGAGCCTACAGTGGCCCTGGAACCGGGTGAAAACGTCTTTACCTTCGCCGGTATCAATGATGGCATAGAGCAGATATCCGACCGAAGCTTCACGCTGAACATCACCATTTCGGCGAGAATCACGCACGCGGAAGATGACGTTGACGAGCCGAATGACAATATGTCCTCGGGCTGGTATACCGATGATAACCAACCAACGCTGCGCGGCGTCGGCACGCCAAACGGGATTGTGAAAATCTATACCGAAAACGGCCTGCTGGGCTCAACCCAGATTAACGAAAAAGGCGAATGGCAGTTTACGCCAGAGGCTGAGCTGGCACCGGGCATTCATAATTTCCGTCCGGAGGTGGAATATCCGGGTGTGGAAACGCCGGTTTCGGGTCACGAATTTCAGCTGGAAATTGCCGCGCCGCGGCCGCTAACGCCGCAGATTCAGACCGTGTACGATAATGAGATCGATCAAGGCTGGCTCTACAGCGGCACCACCACCGATGACGCTACGCCAACCTTTAGCGGCAACTCGTATGGTAAAGGCATGACGATCATTGTGCGCGACAACGGCAACGTCTATGGACAGGCCGAAGTAGATCGCAACGGCCAATGGAGCTGGACTCCAGAGCCTGCGCTGGATATCGGTAGCCACAGCCTGACCTTTGAAATTGTCGACAGCAAAGGCAACGTCCATGTCAGCGAGTCGTTTAACCTGCAGATTACCACTCCGGTATTGACGCAAATTGTTTACGCTGAAGATAACGTTGGCGACGCCACCGATCCGTTGAAAAGCGGTGCCAGCACCGATGATGAAACGCCTACGCTGCACGGAACCAGTGCTGCGGATATGGTGATCAACATCTATTACAAAGGCTATTACTTCCTCGGCTCGGCGAAGAGCAACGCCAACGGCGACTGGAGCTTTACGCCGCGCACACCATTGTCAGCAGGCGCGCATGAGTTCTATGCACGACCGGTTAATGAATACGGCACCGAGCTGGCGGCAGGCCCAACCTTTACGCTGGATATCGCACCGGTTGTGCCACCAGTTGAGTATTTCGCGCCGACCATCAGCAGCGTTTACGATTATGAAAGAAAAGTAAATGCGCTAAATAACGGCGATATCACCGACGATAAAGCCCCCACCTTCAGCGGCGAAGGCATGCCGGGCAGCATCATTGAAGTGCGCCACAACGGCAAGACCATTGGCGAAATCAAGGCCAACGACTGGGGCAACTGGAACTTCAAACCGAAAACGGCGCTGGAACCCGGCGAGCATACCTTCAGCTTTGTCACCGTGGGCGCAGATGGCCAGGAATACGCCAGCGAAGTATTCGGCTTCAAGGTTATTAATCACGTCGATGGCCATATCGATTTTGCTGAAGACAACGTCGGCGATCTCACCGACCCGTTGATCAGCGGCTCGCGCACCGATGACACCACGCCAACCCTGAACGGCGTCGGCACACCAAACGGCATCGTCACCATTTACAGCAACTGGAACCCGATTGGTTCAGTGCAGATCAATGCCGACGGCAAGTGGAGTTTCACGCCATCCACAGCGTTGAAAGCCGGTTCGTATAGCTTCAATGCCGTGGTCACCAGCCCGGATGGTACACAGCTGAATGCCAGCTCTGATTTCAAGTTGGATATTGAGATCCCTGCTCCGCCGATCGACTATTACGCGCCGACCATCAACAGCGTTTACGACGATGAAGGGCGTCACAACAACCTGCATGATGGCAGCATTACCGACGACACCAAACCACGCTTCAGCGGTCGCGGCATGCCGGACAGCACGATTGAAGTGCGCCACAACGGTGAGAAAGTTGGCGAGGCCAGCGTGAACTGGATGGGCAACTGGAGCTTCACGCCAAATGAGGCACTGAAACCCGGCAACCATACGTTCAGCTTTGTTACCGTCGGCGCCGACGGCCAGGAATATGCCAGCGAGACGTTCAGCCTTGAGATCATCACCCACATTGAGGGGCGGATTGACTTAATTGAAGACAATGCCGGGGATGAAACCGATACGCTGCTTAGCGGTGCCCGTACCGATGACACCACGCCAACGCTGAAAGGCGTCGGCACGCCAAACGGCACGGTGGAAATCTACAACGGCTACGATTATCTCGGTTCGGTAGAGATCAACGCCGACGGCGAGTGGAGCTTCACGCCACGTGAACTGCAGGATGGCACTTACAGCTTTCACGTCGTTGTCACCAGCCCGGATGGTACACGTCTGTCATCAAGTCCTAAGTTCGATCTCATTATCGCGCAGCCGGTGGACTATTTTGCACCAGTCGTTGACGAAGCTTACGATAATGAAGGCCACAATAACGTACTGAGCAGTGGTGGTATTACCGATGATACGACGCCACGTTTTGAGGGCCGTGCGGTAGCGAACAGCACCATCGAGGTTCATCATAATGGTGAAAAAATTGCTGACGTGCAGGTCAATCGCTGGGGCAACTGGAGCTTCACGCCGAACGAGGCGCTGAAACCCGGCAACCATACATTCAGCTTTGTCACGCTCGGTGAAGATGGCACAGAATATGCCAGCGAAGCATTCGATCTGGAAATCATCACCCACGTTCTGGGCCGGATTGACTTAATTGAAGACAATGCCGGGGATGAAACCGATACGCTGCTTAGTGGTGCCCGTACCGATGACACCACGCCAACGCTGAAAGGCGTCGGCACGCCAAACGGCACGGTAGAGATTTACGACGGCTGGCGTTATCTCGGCTCGGCGGACATCAACGCTGACGGCGAATGGAGCTTTACGCCAGACGCGCTGCAGGATGGCAGCCACAGCTTCCGTGTAACGGTCACCAGCCCGGATGGTACCGTGCTGGCACAAAGCCCGGCATTTGATCTGACTATCGCGCAGCCGGTGGACTATTTCGCACCGACCATCAGCAGCGTTTACGATTATGAAAGGTGGATGAAAGAGCTGAGCAGCGGAGATTTCACCGATGATTCAACGCCAACCTTCACCGGTCATGGCGTAACGGGCAGCACCATCGAAGTGCACCATAACGGTAAATCCATTGGCGAAATCGTGGTCAGAGACTGGGGCACATGGACCTACACGCCAAGCCCGGCGCTGAAGCCAGGCGAACACAACTTTAGTTTTGTCACCGTCGGCGAAAACGGTGAGAAATATGCCAGTGAAGCGTTCAGTCTCAAGGTCATCAGCCACGTCGATGGCCGTATCGATTTTGCTGAAGACAACGTCGGCGATCTCACCGACCCGTTGATCAGCGGCTCGCGCACCGATGACACCACGCCAACCCTGAACGGCGTTGGCACACCGAACGGCATCGTCACCATTTACAGCAACTGGAACCCGATTGGTTCAGTGCAGATCAATGCCGACGGCGAGTGGAGTTTCACGCCATCCACCGCGTTGAAAGCCGGTTCGTATAGCTTTAATGCCGTGGTCACCAGCCCGGATGGTACACAGCTGAATGCCAGCCCTGATTTCAAGTTGGATGTTGAGGTCCCTGCTCCGCCGATCGACTATTACGCGCCGTCCGTTTCCGGGGTTGAAGACAACGTGGGACGCGACTCCTACATTTCACGTGGCGGCATCACCGACGACGACACGCCAACCTTCAGCGGCCGTGGCGTACGCAACAGCCTGCTGGAAGTGCGGATTGACGGCAAAACCATGCACACCGTCGAGGTGAATGAGGCTGGCCGCTGGTCATGGACGCCATCGCCGGCGCTGAAGCCAGGCAGCTATGACTTCACCTTTGTCTCTGTTGATGACAGCGGTACTGAGTTTGCCAGTGAGGCCATTTCGCTGGAGATCATCACGCAGACGATCGGCAGCATTGTGTCCGCCGACGATAACGTTGGCAGCGAAACCACTTCGCTGATCGATGGTTCCCGCACCGATGACTCACAGCCCACGCTGCGCGGCACCGGTACGGCAAACGGCACGGTAGAAATTTTCTACAAGAACCAGTTGCTGGGCCATGCTGCTATCAATGAAAAAGGCGAATGGCACTACACGCCGCAGTCGCCGCTGAGCAACGGCAGCCATGAGTTCTACGCGGTGGTCACCGGTCCGGATGGGACGCGCCTGGACGCGGGTCCGATCTTCAATCTGACCATTGATGCTGAAGTGGTTTACTTCGCGCCGGTTATTGATGGGGTGGTGGATGACGCAGGCTTGGTGGGAAGAGTGTACAACGGTGAAACCACCGACGATGCCACGCCCACCTTTTTCGGCCAGGGCGTGGCGGACAGCACCCTCGAGGTCTACGTCAACGATGAATATTATGGTGAAGCAAAAACCGATCCGTGGGGTATCTGGATCTGGACGCCATCTAAGCCACTGGGCGAAGGCGAGCAAACCTTTACCTTTATAACCACTGATGACAAAGGGCAGGAGTATCGCTCTGAAGACTTCATGTTGCTGATTGGGCTACCTACTTCATTAGCTATTCTCTCTGCGGATGATGACGTTGGCACGGCAACCGATACGTTGTTTACGGGCAGCACCACCGATGACACGCAGCCGACGCTGCGCGGCACCGGTATGCCAAACGCGATAATGGAGATCTTTACCGCCGAGGGCGTTCTCGGCTCAACCAAAATCAAGGCTGACGGCAACTGGAGCTTTACGCCGGATGAACCGCTACCAGCGGGTACCCATGAGTTTAAAGGCATGGTTCACTGGGCGGGTGAAACTAACTTTACCCAGCCGTTTGAACTGACCATCACCCCACCTGAGACGACGAACGCCATCAATCTGCGCTCACTGTTGCAGGATGGCGATGCGCCGCTGTTTGCTGAGACAGATGCCGATCTTCGCACCACGCAACCGGTCGAGCCGACCGCGTTTGTGCCTGCGTCTGGATCGCTGACCGAAGAGTGGGAGAACACACCGAACCACTATTAATCGATTTGTAACACGTACCGGCGCGTCGTGCGTACGGTGATCCACACAGGGCCATGTTAAACATGGCCCTTTTTTATGGTTGCGTGTTATCTGACTGAAGTAGTCATAAATAAGCCTTTAATTTTCATATTAAAAATCATTCTGACTAAGGTAAATAAACGTCAGTCTCATCCTTTCAGGACGCTTCTCAGGGCAATAAAAAAAGCGGTAAACCACTATGGCCCCCGGTTACACCACGCTAAAAAAAATCCTAAACAAGGAAGCATATGAAAGATTCAAAGAACGATATTCGCACCAGCTCTACACGTAGCAACGAGACGCTGGCTGCGCAAACCACCTTATCCTCGGCCATGCAGCCGGTCATCACCGAAATTTACAGCGACTCAGGACGGACAATCGGTGCCGTGCTGCCCGGCACATCTATCGATGACGCGACACCGCGCTTCACCGGGCATGCTGAGCCAGGAAGCCTGGTTGAAATCTTCTCCTGGGGCGTCAAGCTGGGTGAAGGCTATGCCAACAACGACGGCATCTTCAGCTTTACCACCACCACGCCTTTCCAGGCTGGCAGGCAATTAATTTCTGTTAAATCCACGCAGGCCAACGGAGAAGTCTCGGACCGCGCTTATTTAAACCTGACTTATATTGCCATCAGGCACCCCCTTGATGTCGCTCAGCCGGTTAATCAGGACCCGGTGCTTTCCAAACCGGTGATTGAAGGTGCTTACGATAACCGTAACGGTGAAGTGCTGATTGAAGGCCGCTATACCGAAGACACCACGCCGCTGCTGAAAGGCACCGCCGATCCGTTAGCCATGGTCTATATCCTAAATATTGCAAGGCGGGTAGTGGGCAGCGTGCAGGCCAATAGCGAGGGTAAGTGGGAGCTGGAAGTTCAGTCTACCACCGCCGGTTCCTGGGTGGCGGTGGCGGTCGATCCGAATGACCCGTCCAGCGTTAGCTACGCCAGCGAAGGGATTGATATCAGAATTGGCGTAGAACCGCCGCCGCCACTACCTACGCCGGATATCTGGTCAGTTTATGACAACGAAGACATTGGCAGCAGACTGAATAGTGGCGATACCACCGACGATACCACGCCAACCTTTAGCGGCGGCGCTTATGCACGCGGTATGACCATCATAGTGCGCAATCACGGTAAAGAAATCGGCCAGACGGAAGTGAACAGCGACGGCGAATGGTCATGGACACCGGCATCTGCACTGGAAGCAGGCAGTTATAGCCTGACCTTCGAAGTGGTTGACAACGATGGCAACGTACACGCCAGCGAGCCGTTTATCCTTGAAGTCGTGATTCCGGTGGTCGCGCAGATTCTGTATGCCGATGACAACGTTGGCGATGTGACCGACCCGCTGAACACCGGCGACCGCACCGATGATGAAACCCCGACCCTGCACGGGTCCGCCAACCCGAACAGCCTGGTCAAGATCTACTATAAGGGCTATTACTACCTGGGTTCGGCAGAGAGCAACGCCAATGGCGAATGGAGTTTCACGCCATCAAACAAACTGCCAGCGGGTATACATAACTTCTTTGCACGTGAAGTGAATGAGCATGGCACTGAACTGGCAAAAAGCCCTGAGTTCACGCTCGAGATCGTGCCGGTGATTGAGTACACCGCACCGACCATCAGCAACGTTTACGACAACGTGCTGACGCAGAAATACCTGAGCAGCGGCAGCATCACCGATGACACCACGCCGCGCTTTTCCGGCCGCGGCACGCCGAACAGCACCCTCGAAGTGCGCGACAACGGCACCTTCATCACCGAGGTGCAGGTCAACAGCAGCGGCAACTGGAGCTGGACCTCCAACCAGCCGCTGAAACCCGGCGATCATCGCTTCAGCTTCGTCACCGTCGGTGAAGACGGCGGTGAATACGCCAGCGCCGACTTTAACCTTGAGATCATCACCCAGCTTGCCGGCCGCATCGACTCCGCCGGGGACAACGTCGGCGCGGTGACCGACCCGCTGATCAGCGGCTCGCGCACCGATGACACCACGCCAACCCTCAACGGCGCCGGCACGCCGGGCGGCATCGCCCGGATTTACGACAACAACCGCCTGATCGGCTCGGCAAAAATCAATGAGAGCGGCGAGTGGAGCTTCACGCCGTCCTCCGCGCTGGCCGCGGGCGCACACAACTTCTACGCCAAAGTCACCGGCCCGGACGGCACCGTGCTGGCCAACAGCCCGACCTTCTCGCTGACCATCGCGCCGCCGGTGAGCTACACCGCGCCGACCGTCAGCAACGTTTACGACAACGTGCTGACGCAAAAGTACCTGAACAACGGCAGCATCACCGATGACACCACGCCGCGCTTTTCCGGCCGCGGCACGCCGAACAGCACTCTCGAAGTGCGCGACAACGACAAGGTTATCGCCGAGGTGCAGGTCAACAGCAGCGGCAACTGGACCTGGACCTCAACCCAGGGGCTGGAGCCCGGCGAGCACCGCTTCAGCTTCGTCACCGTCGGTGAGGACGGCGGTGAATACGCCAGCGCCGACTTTAACCTTGAGATCATCACCCAGCTTGCCGGCCGCATCGACTCCGCCGGGGACAACGTCGGCGCGGTGACCGATCCGTTGATCAGCGGCTCGCGCACCGATGACACCACGCCAACCCTCAACGGCGCCGGCACGCCGGGCGGCATCGCCCGGATTTACGACAATAACCGCCTGATCGGCTCGGCAAAAATCAATGAGAGCGGCGAGTGGAGCTTCACGCCGTCCTCCGCGCTGGCCGCGGGCGCACACAACTTCTACGCCAAAGTCACCGGCCCGGACGGCACCGTGCTGGCCAACAGCCCGACCTTCTCGCTGACCATTGCGCCGCCGGTGAGCTACACCGCGCCGACCGTCAGCAACGTTTACGACAACGTGCTGACGCAGAAATACCTGAGCAGCGGCAGCATCACCGATGACACCACGCCGCGCTTTTCCGGCCGCGGCACGCCGAACAGCACTATCGAAGTGCGCGACAACGACAAGGTTATCGCCGAGGTGCAGGTCAACAGCAGCGGCAACTGGACCTGGACCTCAACCCAGGGGCTGGAGCCCGGCGAGCACCGCTTCAGCTTCGTCACCGTCGGTGAGGACGGCGGTGAATACGCCAGCGCCGACTTTAACCTTGAGATCATCACCCAGCTTGCCGGCCGCATCGACTCCGCCGGGGACAACGTCGGCGCGGTGACCGATCCGTTGATCAGCGGCTCGCGCACCGATGACACCACGCCAACCCTCAACGGCGCCGGCACGCCGGGCGGCATCGCCCGGATTTACGACAATAACCGCCTGATCGGCTCGGCAAAAATCAATGAGAGCGGCGAGTGGAGCTTCACGCCGTCCTCCGCGCTGGCCGCGGGCGCGCACAACTTCTACGCCAAAGTCACCGGCCCGGACGGCACCGTGCTGGCCAACAGCCCGACCTTCTCGCTGACCATTGCGCCGCCGGTGAGCTACACCGCGCCGACCGTCAGCAACGTTTACGACAACGTGCTGACGCAGAAATACCTGAGCAGCGGCAGCATCACCGATGACACCACGCCGCGCTTTTCCGGCCGCGGCACGCCGAACAGCACTATCGAAGTGCGCGACAACGGCACCTTCATCACCGAGGTACAGGTCAACAGCAGCGGCAACTGGAGCTGGACCGCCAACCAGCCGTTGAAACCCGGCGAGCACCGCTTCAGCTTCGTCACCGTCGGTGAAGACGGCGGCGAATACGCCAGCGCTGACTTTAACCTTGAGATCATCAGCCACGTTGCCGGTCGCATTGACATAGCTGAAGACAACGTCGGCCGCGTTACCGATCCGCTGATCCACGGCTCAAAAACCGACGACATCACGCCAACGCTGAAAGGCGTCGGCACGCCGAACGGCACGGTAGAGATTTACGACGGCTGGCGCTATTTCGGCTCGGCAAAAATCAACGCTGACGGCGAGTGGAGCTTTACGCCACATGACCTGCAGGATGGCAGCTACAGCTTCCGTGCAACGGTCACCAGCCCGGATGGCACAAAGCTGGCACAAAGCCCGGCGTTTGACCTGACCATCGCGAAACCGGTCGACTATTACGCGCCGTCCGTTTCCGGGGTTGAAGACAACGTGGGACGCGACTCCTACATTTCACGTGGCGGCATCACCGACGACGACACGCCAACCTTCAGCGGCCGTGGCGTACGCAACAGCCTGCTGGAAGTGCGGATTGACGGCAAAACCATGCACACCGTCGAGGTGAATGAGGCTGGCCGCTGGTCATGGACGCCATCGCCGGCGCTGAAGCCAGGCAGCTATGACTTCACCTTTGTCTCTGTTGATGACAGCGGTACTGAGTTTGCCAGTGAGGCCATTTCGCTGGAGATCATCACGCAGACGATCGGCAGCATTGTGTCCGCCGACGATAACGTTGGCAGCGAAACCACTTCGCTGATCGATGGTTCCCGCACCGATGACTCACAGCCCACGCTGCGCGGCACCGGTACGGCAAACGGCACGGTAGAAATTTTCTACAAGAACCAGTTGCTGGGCCATGCTGCTATCAATGAAAAAGGCGAATGGCACTACACGCCGCAGTCGCCGCTGAGCAACGGCAGCCATGAGTTCTATGCGGTGGTCACCGGTCCGGATGGGACGCGCCTGGACGCGGGTCCGATCTTCAATCTGACCATTGATGCTGAAGTGGTTTACTTCGCGCCGGTTATTGAGGGTGCGGTGGATAACGTTCGTGGACTGACATTGCTGCCTGACGGTGGCACCACCGACGATGCCACGCCATCCTTTGTCGGCACAGGGCTGGCGGACAGCACCCTCGCGGTCTACATCAATGATAAATATTATGGTGACGCTAAGGTCGACCAGTGGGGGGCATGGAGCTACACGCCATCTCCGGCGCTGAAGAAAGGTGAACACACTTTTAGCTTTGTTACCGTGGACGACCAAGGCGACGAGTATCGCTCTGAGACATTTACGTTACACATCGACCCGGCGATCCCGCTGGCTATTCTCTCTGCGGACGATGATGTCGGTGCGGTAACCGATCCGTTGTTAAGTGGCAGCACCACCGATGACACGCAGCCGACGCTGCGCGGCACCGGTATGCCAGGCAGCATCATTGAAATCTTCGGCACGGGTGATGTATTCGGCAAAGAAACCGTTGGCCCGGACGGCAACTGGAGCTGGACGCCGGACAAGCCTTTGTCTGCGGGTGACTATCAGTTTATCGGCAAGACCAGTAATTCATCTGGTGCTGAGCTCGAAAGAACCAATTGGTTTGAGTTAACGATAACCGCACCAGAGGCCGATCGTTCACTGAATATGCGCTCACTGCTGCAGGATGGTGATGCGCCGCTGTTTGCTGAGACAGAAGCCGATCTTCGCACCACGCAACCGGTCGAGCCGACCGCGTTTGTGCCTGCGTCTGGAGCGCTGACCGAAGAGTGGGAGAACACACCGAACCACTATTAATCGATTTGTAACACGTACCGGCGCGTCGTGCGTACGGTGATCTACACAGGGCCATGTTAAACATGGCCCTTTTTTTATCCTTTTTAGGCGCCGTAATGTAAGTAAATGCAGGCCGTCACCGCTTCGGGACGCTTCTCAGGGACGATGGCCAGAGCATCACACCAGAATGGGGGAGCACACAACCACGAGGAACAATAATGAAGTCAACAACTCCCCCACGCGATGACGCTAATGCGACCCGTCCCGGCGCGCCTGTTATTATGTCAGATCGTCCCGGCAGGCCATCCATGCCGGGCTGGCCAGACGAGCCGCCTTCGCCGCCGGTGATGCCAGAAATTCCACCGACGCCGGTTGTACCTGAAACGCCCGTTGAGCCTGAGCAGCCATCCCTGCCGGGCTGGCCAGACGAGCCGCCTTCACCGCCGGTGATGACCGCTATGACACTGTTGCGTACAGGACCAGAAGCGCCATCTCCAGCAGTCCTGCCAGAAAACCCGCAAGATCCGACGATCCCGTGGGTGCCCGTGACGCCGATCGTGCCGATCGTGCCGATCGTGCCGCCGACACCGGTTGATCCGGAAACCCCACCTGGGCCTGCACCACGTACGCCGGTGATCGATGGGCTTTATGATCGCACCAGCGGCGATCAACCAATTGATAACTTTGGTGCCTCCTTCGACAACGCGGCGATGCTCAAAGGCACCGGTGAGCCCTCTTCTTATGTCGCTATTTTTGATGCGCGCCAGCAGTTAATGGGTTATGCGCGCGTGAATGCCGAAGGCAACTGGAGCTATACGCTGCCGCAGGGACTGACCGGCGAGCATCAGCTGTCCGCCAGGGCGGTTGATATGAACACCTTGCAGCCGATTGGCGAAATGGGTAATGCCGTTGACTTCACGCTTTATCAAATGGATATCCATTTGATTTTTGCCAACAATGTGGCAAACAGCGGCGAACTCAAGGATGGCGATCGCACTGAAGACACCACGCCACTGATCGCCGGTTTTACCACGCCAAACACCACCCTGGTGATTCGTGAAAACGGCAACCTGCTGCGCATTATCGAGGTAGATGGGTCAGGTCACTGGGCATTCTCACCGCGTGAGCCGCTGGAAAATGGCGAACGTGAAATCACCTTCTCGGTGCTGGATCAGGAGGGTAATGAACACCTGAGCGACAGCACGTTTACCCTGATCATTGATGCTCCTGTACCGGAAATCCCGGAGCCACCAGAACTGGCACCGGGTCCAACTATCGAAGGTATCTATGACAACCGCAACGGTGAAAAACTGATTGAGAACGGCGGTGTGAGCTTTGATGCCACGCCAGTATTGAAAGGCACCGGCGAACCCTCGACTCTTGTGGCCATTTTTTATGGCGATCACCAGTTCTCTGGCTTTGCCTGGGTCAATGAGCAGGGCAACTGGCATTACTCACCACACATATCCAGCGCGGGCGAGCAACATTTTTACGCTCAGTCGATGGATGCTAACACCGGCGAGACGCTCGGTGCGCCAGGTAACAGCGTTGAGTTCACCCTCTACGACCTGAAGATTAATTTCGCCTTTGATAATGTCGGCGAGGATCGCAATTTGCTGGAGAATGGTGCGCACACCGATGACACCATGCCGCAGCTTTTGGGCTACGCGACGCCAGGTACGGTGATTGTGGTTCGTGATAACGGCGACCTGCTGCACTCATTTAAGGTGGATGGTTCAGGGAACTGGACCTTTACACCAACCTCCCCACTGCCGGGCGGACAGAACGACCTCACGTTCAATCTGAAAGACAGCAATGGCGTTGAGCACAGCAGCGACGTGCAGTTTACGCTGCACATCGACGCGCCATCGACGTTCTCAGTTAATGGCCTGCTGGAAGAGCCTGAAGCCTTGCTGTTTGCCGCGCCAGAGGCAGAGGTTAACGGCGGTCAGCCGGCAGCACCGACCGGTTTTGTACCGGTTGCCGCACCGCTGCTTGATGAGTGGAATCCCGCGTCAGTCGACCAGTAACATCGGCGATAAGGGATGAGTAAAAGGGACGCCGCGGCGTCCCTTTTTTCATTCATATACTGCCGCAACCGCGGTCAGTAACCCGCAGTAAGATCGTCAACGGTACGCGGATCGGAGGCACCGTACAGCATGCCATCCGGCCCAATCATAATGCTCTGCGTGCTGCCCATCGCCGGTTGCACCTTCACGTGCTGGCCTTTGGTTTCCAGCAGGCGCAGCGTATCCGGGCTAAAGCCCTTCTCCACCCGCAGTTGATCCGGCAGCCACTGATGATGGAAACGCGGCGCAGCGGTCGCTTCCGCCACGTTCATGCCGAAGTCGATGCTATTGACTACCATTTGCAGCACGGTGGTGATAATGCGGCTGCCGCCCGGGCTGCCGGTCACCAGCCAGGTTTTGCCATCCTTCGCCACAATGGTCGGCGACATGGAAGAGAGCGGACGCTTGGCGGGTTGCACCGCGTTAGCTTCACCGCCAACCAAACCGTAGACGTTTGGCGTGCCCGGCTTGGCGGAAAAGTCATCCATTTCATTGTTCATCAGGATGCCGCTGTTGCCCGCCACGATGCCGCTGCCAAAGTTGGTGTTCAGCGTATAGGTCACCGCTACCGCATTGCCTTTGCTGTCGACCACCGAAAAATGGGTGGTTTGATTGCTTTCATACGGTGCCAGCTTGCCAGGCTTGATCTCGCTGGAAGGGCGCGCTTTTGCCAGGTCGATCTGCTGCGCCAGCGATTTCGCATAGGCTTTGCTGGTCAGCGCCTGCACCGGCACCTTAACAAAATCGGGATCGCCAAGGTATTCAGAGCGATCGGCATAGGCATATTTCTCCGCCTCGGCGACCACCTGAATGGCATCGGCGCTGCCGAAGCCCATTTTCGCCAGATCGAAATTTTCAAGGATATTCAGAATCTGCACGATGTGTATACCGCCCGATGATGGCGGTGGCATAGAGAACACTTCATAGCCGCGATAGCTGCCGCTGACCGGCTTACGCTCCACCGCGCGGTACGCCGCCAAATCGGCCTTGCCAATCAGGCCGCCGTTGGCCGCCATTTCGCTGGCGATCTGATCGGCAATCGCACCTTTATAAAAGGCGTCCGGGCCCTGTTTGGCGATCAGCGACAGGCTGTGCGCGAGGTTCTTCTGCACCAGCTTTTCGCCTTTTTGCCAGGGTGCGCCGTCCGCTTTAAAGAAGATCGCTTTGCTGTTGGGATGGGCGAGCAGCACCTCTTTGCCGTAGGTGTTGAGATCGTCAGCCAGCGCCTCGTTGACCACGAAGCCATCGCGCGCCAGTTTAATCGCCGGTGCCAGCAGGCGGCTCAGCGGCAGCGTGCCATATTTCTGCGCCGCCAGCGCAAAGCCCGCTACCGAGCCGGGCGTGCCGGTAGCCAGATGCGAAGTCAGGGAGCGTTTGCTGTCGGCATTGCCGTTGGCATCAAGGAACATATCGCGGCTGGCGCGCGCGGGCGCCATCTCACGGAAGTCGATGGCGGTGGTACGGCCTGAAGCGGTGCGCAGCATCATAAAACCGCCGCCGCCAAGGTTACCCGCCTGCGGATGGGTCACCGCCAGGGCAAATCCCACCGCCACCGCGGCGTCGACAGCATTACCGCCCTGCTTAAGAATATCAACGCCGACCTGTGTGGCCAATGCATCCACGCTCGCCACCATGCCGTGCTGCTCTTTAACCGGGTGAAAGGTGTCCGTTTCCACGCCGTACGAGACCGGTGAAGGTGCTGCACTTGCGCCCTGCACCAGGCTAAAACAGAGCATGACTGACCAGCTCAGCTGGCAAAACCGTGTTGTTATCATCCGCGACCATCCCTTTTTATTTACATTTTGTTTACTGTTTTTATACGCCTACAAATACAGCAACAAATTGCACGTTAAGTCAAATTCGGTTAACTCCTGGGGTTGCAGGCTGTGAGCTACACTAAAGTAAACCAGACAGCCGCTGGCCTTTTTCAGGCCAGATGCACTGTCGCAGCAATGGAGGAAAGAGAATGAAGAAGTGGCTAACGATGTGTGTTGCCCTGCTGCCGCTGGCGGCGTCGGCCAACATGCTGAACAACAATAATGATGCAAATCAACCGGGCTACAATCCGAGCCAGCAGCGCATGCAGAACCAGATGCGTAACCAGTCGCAGCAGCAGAAACAGCAGCTCCAGCAGAGTCAGCAGCGCCAGAGCCAGGATATGCAGCGTAAATTACAGGAGCAGCGCAACAGCACCCAGCAGCGCGTGTTGCAGTCGCAGCCGGGGCAGAACCGCGTGCCGTCGGTAAATCAGAACAGCACGCAGTAACTCAGGCGAAGTCAGGTCCGATGGTGTCAATGCGGTCGGTACAGATCGCATCGACACCCCAACTCAGTAACTCCGTTGCCCGTTCAGGATCATTCACGGTATAGACAAACACGCGTAAGCCTGCCGCTTTCAGCTGTGCCGTGCGCTGCGCATTCAGCAGCCGATGGTTGAGATGCAACGACACACAATCCAGCGACGCAGTCAGCGCCTGCCAGTCGTCATGCCACTCATCCAGCAACAGGCCGCGCGGCAAGGCGGGCACCGCCGCCATTGCCGCTTCCAGCGCTGTGTATGAAAAAGAGGACAGCAGCGGCGCCGGCTGGCCCTGCCACAGCTGTTCGGCCGCCAGCGCCACGGCGCGGCCTGTTTCGCGATCGGTGCCTGGCGAAGGCTTGATTTCGATATTGGCAAACAGCGCATGCTGGCGGCATTTTTCCGCTACGTCGCTGAGCAGCGCCAGCTTTTCACTGGCAAATTCACCGCTGAACCAGCCGCCGGCATCAAAGGTTTTTAGCGTTTGCCACGGCAGTTCGCCCGCCACGCCGTAACCGCTGCTGGTGCGATCCAGCGTGTCGTCGTGCAGCAGAAACGGCAGGCCGTCCTGGCTGAGCTTAACGTCAAATTCGATCATCGTGTGGCCGAAACGCACGCCGACGTCAATCGCCGCCAGCGTGTTTTCCGGTGCCAGTTTGCCGCCGCCGCGATGGGCGACTACAGCAGGATAAGGCCAGGATTTGTTCATGATTATTCCATTCTCATGCCGGTGTTAGCGTCGAAGAAGTGTAGCGTTTTTGGCGGCAGCTGCAGCCAGATCGGCGATCCGCCTGCCGGTCTGACGGCGTGTGGCAGCCGCGCAACCACGCGATTGGTGCCCCACTTGCCGTGTGCCAGATTATCTGCGCCCAGCAGTTCCAGCGTCTCCAGCACCAGCGGCACGCCGCCGGTGTCACGCGTTGCCAGCTGAATATGCTCTGGCCGGACGCCCAGCGTCAAGGCGCGATTGGCCCAGCGGGTGCGCGGCGCACCCAGCGGAATCGACATGTCCGGCGCGACGATAAAACTGCTGCCGTCGGCGCTGACCTGGCCTTCCAGCAGGTTCATCGCCGGTGAGCCAATAAAGCTGGCAACAAATCGCGTCGCCGGACGTTCGTACACCTCGACCGGCGTGCCCATCTGCTCGACCACGCCTTTGTTCATCACCATCACGCGCTGCGCCAGCGTCATCGCCTCAACCTGATCGTGCGTAACGTACAGGCTGGTGGTGTTCAGGCGGCGATGCAGCTGCTGTAACTCCAGCCGCATCTGCACGCGCAGCCGCGCATCAAGGTTGGAGAGCGGCTCATCAAACAGAAACACCGCCGGTTCACGCACGATGGCGCGGCCCATCGCTACACGCTGACGCTGGCCGCCTGACAGTTCGCGCGGCTGGCGATCCAGCAGCTTATCCAGCTCCAGGCTACGGGCGGTTTCCAGCACCCGCTGGCGCACCTGCTCTTTGCCCATGCCGCGAATTTTCAGGCCGTAAGCCATGTTCTGCTCCACCGTCATGTGCGGATAGAGCGCGTAATTCTGGAACACCATGGCGATGCCGCGATCTTTCGGCTCCAGCTCGGTAACGCGCTGGCGATCGATCCAGATATCGCCGGAAGAGACGCGCTCCAGCCCGGCGACCATGCGCAGCAGGGTCGATTTTCCGCAGCCCGACGGGCCGACCATCACCATAAATTCGCCGTCATTGACCGTGACATTCAGCGGCTGGATGATCTGATTTTTACCGTCATAGGATTTTGTTACTGCCTGAAGTCGGACGCCTGCCATTATTTTTCACTCTCCACCAGCCCGCGCACAAAGGCGCGCTGCATTACCATTACCACCACCACCGGTGGAATTAACGTCAACAGCATCGCTGCCATCACCAGATTCCACTGCGTTGAACCGTCACCGAACGAAATCATGCTACGAATGCCTGCCACCGCCGTGCCCATGTGCGCATCGCTGGTAATCAGGATCGGCCAGAGATACTGGTTCCAGCCGTAGATAAAGATGATCACAAACAGCGCCGCCAGGTTGGTGCGCGACAGCGGCAGCACAATATCCCAGAAGAAGCGCATCGGGCTGGCGCCATCGATGCGTGCCGCCTCCATCAGCTCATCGGGCAACGACATAAAGAACTGGCGAAACAGGAAAGTGGCGGTGGCCGACGCCATCAGCGGCAGCGTCAATCCACTGTAACTGTCGAGCATATTCAGCCGCGCAATCACCTCGACGGTAGGGAAGATACGCACCTCAACCGGCAGCATCAGGGTGATAAAAATCATCCAGAAAAACAGGTTACGCAGCGGAAAACGGAACCACACCAGCGCAAAGGCCGAGAGCATAGAGACGCTGATTTTGCCGATGGTGATCGCCAGCGCCATCAGCGTGCTGTTGAGCAGCAGCACCGCCAGCGGCGGACTGTTGCTGTTCACGCCGTCGCGCCAGATAGTTTGCAGGTTCTGCCATAAATGGCCGCCGGGAATCAGCGTCATCGGCACCTGATAAATCTGCTGGTTATCCAGCGTCGCCGCGACAAAGGCGACATAAAGCGGAAACAGCACCGTCAGCACGCCGAGCCAGAGCACGGCGTGGCTAAAAAAGGTCAATCCGGGACGGTTTTCAATCATTGGTAACGCACCTTACGTTCGACGTAACGGAACTGAATGATGGTGAGCACGATCACCAGCAGCATCAGCACCACCGATTGCGCGGCCGATGAGGAGAGATCGAGCCCGGCAAAGCCTTCGCGGTAGATTTTATAAATCAGCGTGGTGGTCGCCTGCACCGGTCCGCCCTGCGTCGCCGCATCAATCACCGGGAAGGTATCGAAGAAGGCGTACACCAGATTGACCACTAGCAGAAAGAAGCTCACCGGCGTGATCAGCGGCAGCGACAGCTGAAAGAAACGACGCACCGGTCCGGCGCCATCGATCGCCGCCGCTTCCACCAGCGAACGGGGAATGGATTGCAGCGCGGCGAAGAAAAACAGGAAGTTGTAGCTGATTTGCTGCCATACCGACGCCAGCACCACCAGAAACATCGCCTGGCCGCTGTTCTGCGCCACGTTCCATTGATAGCCAACCAGCTGCAACACGTGAGTAATCAGGCCGAGTCCGGGATTGAACAGAAACATCCACAGTACCGCGGCGATGGCTGGTGCCACCGCATAGGGCAGCAGCAGCAGCGTCTGATAAAAACGGCGCAGGCGCAAAACGTAGTCAACCAGCGCGGCAAACAGCAGCGAAATGCTCAGGCCAAAAAAGGTCACCAGCGCGCTGAATTTCAGCGTGGTCCAGAACGAGGCGAGATAGTAGTCATCGGCAAACAGGCGGCTGAAGTTTTCCATGCCCACAAAGGTGCTGGAGATGCCGAAAGGGTCAACGTTTTGCAGCGAATACCAGAGCGCTTCACCCGCGGGCCAGATAAAGAAGATTACCGTGATGCAGAGTTGCGGCAGCACCAGCAGATAAGGCAGCCAGCGGCTGCGAAATACGGGGCGGGCTGAAGACATAGCAAACCTTACGCAGAACAGAGAACAGGGGCGGCGAAAACCGCCCCGAAGGAGGATTACTTCGTTTGTTGTTCGAAGCGGCGCAGCAACAGGTTGCCACGTTCAACTGCGGCATCCAGCGCGGCCTGTGGTGTTTTCTTGCCGGTCCAGACGCTTTCCAGCTCTTCATCCACCGCGGTGCGGATCTGCTGCATGTTGCCAAGGCGCAGACCTTTGGTGAACGGCAGTGGCGCCTTGTTCAGCATCTGGCGGGTGGCGATATCAGCACCGGGATTTTTGTCATAAAAGCCCTGCTTGCGCGTCAGCTCATAGGCAGCGGTGGTGATCGGCAGATAACCGGTTTTCTGGTGCCATTCGGCGGCGATTTCCGGCTGGGCAAGGAACTGCATAAACTGCGCGATGCCTTTGTAGGTCGCCTCATCTTTGCCTTTCATCGCCCACAGGCTGGCGCCGCCGATGATGGCGTTTTGTGGCGCGTCTTTCACCGTATCGTCGTACGGCATCATGCCCACGCCGTAGTTAAATTTGGCGTAATGGCGGATATCGGCCAGTGAGCCGGATGACGCGGTGGTGATGGCGCAGTCGCCGTTATAAAACTTCTCGGTGGATTCGTCTTTGCGGCCAAAGTAGGTGAACGTGCCTTTTTTATTCATCGCTTCCAGCAGTTGAATATGGCGCACCTGCACCGGGCCGTTGAACACCAGCTTCGTGTTGGTGCCGTCAAAGCCGTTGTTTTCCGTGGCCACCGGCAGCGCATGCCAGGCGCTGAAGTTTTCGATCTGAATCCATCCCTGCCAGCCGCTGGCGTAGCCGCAGCTCACACCCGCTTTGCGCAGGGCATCGGTATCTTTTTCCAGCTGCTGCCAGGTTTTCGGTGGCTGCTCCGGATCGAGGCCCGCTTTTTTGAAGGCGTCTTTGTTGTAGTAGAGCACCGGCGTCGAGCTGTTAAACGGCTGCGACAGCAAATGTCCGCTTTTCGCATCGGTGTAATAACCGGCTACCGTTGGCACAAACTGTTTCTCGTCAAACTGGATGCCCGCATCCTTGAACACCTGATACATCGGCTTGATCGCCTGCGACGCCATCATGGTCGCCGTGCCGACTTCATACACCTGCAGCAACGCAGGCGCTTTACCGGTACGCACGGCGGCAATGCCCGCCGCCAGGTTCTGCTCGTAGTTGCCTTTATAAACCGGCACCACTTTGTAATCGGGATGCGTCTGGTTAAAGCGCTGCGCCAGCGAATCCACCTCTTTCCCCAGCTCGCCGTCCATCGAATGCCAGAACGGTATCTCGGTCGCTGCCAGCGCGTGACCGCTCAGTGCCAAGCCCAGCGCCAGACTCAGCGCGCGATAACCCAGTTTGCAAGATGACATATCGTTTTCCTGTGACATGGTAGGTGCGTGCAACAACACGCTTTTTTCCTGTTCGCGAAGTAACATGACACGGGAAAATGACAGAATAATAACCACGACATGACAACCCGGTGACAGCCAGATTGCAGAGATGACGGCAAGGTTTCACTACGCCAGCCATAAAAAAAGCGGCCGCAGCCGCTTCACTCGTACTTATGTTTCAACGCGCGTTAATCGCGCCCTTGACCTTCACGTTTGGACCTTGACCTTCCCCCTCGATCAAGGCCGTCGGCGTCGAAGAGAGATCGCGGGCGGACAGCGCACAGCAAGCGGAGCGTACTGAAGTACGTGAGCATTGCGCGCACTGCCCAACCGCGAGCTATCGAGCAAGCCAGGCCGTTACCCTTTCACCTACGAGTAAGCCAGGCCGTTACGCCCCCAAATATGCGCTACGCACCGAATCATTGGAGAGCAACGCTTCACCGCTATCTTCCAGCACGACGTGGCCGTTTTCGAGTACGTACCCTCGATCCGCCAGCTTCAGCGCCTGGTTAGCATTCTGCTCCACCAGGAAAATGGTCATGCCTTCAGCGCGCAGTTTCTCGATGGTGTCAAAAATCTGCTGGATGATAATTGGCGCCAAACCCAGCGACGGTTCATCGAGCAGCAACAACCGCGGCTGGCTCATCAGCGCACGGCCAATGGCCAGCATCTGCTGTTCGCCACCGGACATGGTGCCAGCACGCTGCAGCCGACGCTCCAGCAGACGCGGGAAGAGATCGTAGACGCGCTCAATGCGCTCGTGATACTGCGGACGGCTGGCAAAAAAACCGCCCATCGCCAGATTCTCTTCCACCGTCATGCGCGAGAAGACCCGGCGCCCTTCCGGCACGATAGCGATCGCCTCGCGCATAATGCGGGCGGTTTGCCAGTCGGTAATGATTTTGCCATCAAAGGTGATTTGCCCCTGGCTGGCACGCGGTTCGCCGCATAGTGTGCCGAGCAGCGTGGTTTTGCCTGCGCCGTTGGCGCCGATCAGGGTCACAATTTCGCCCTGATTGATATGCAGGCTTACCGAGTGCAGCGCCTGAATCTTTCCGTAATGGGCGCTGACATTCTCCAGCGTTAACATGGGATCGGTCATTTTACGCCTCACCTAAATAAGCACGGATCACATCCGGGTTGTTACGTACCTGCTCTGGCGTACCGCTGGCCAGCGGCGTGCCCTGATTGACCACGTAAATGCGATCGGAGATGCCCATCACCAGTTTCATATCATGTTCAATCAACAGCACCGATACCTTGTGTTCATTACGCAGTTCCGCAATCAGTTCATCTAACTCATGCGTCTCTTTGGGATTGAGGCCCGCGGCGGGCTCATCCAGCATCAGCACTTCCGGCCGCGTCACCATGCAGCGCGCTATTTCCAGACGACGTTGCTGGCCGTAAGCCAGGTTGCCCGCCTGACGATTGGCCAGCTCCAGCAGGCCGATGCGATCCAGCCAGCTGGCGGCGTGATCCAGCGCTTCGCCCTCGCTGCGGCGGAACGCCGGGGTTTTCAGCAGCCCGGCAAACACGCCGCTTTTCAGATGCTGATGCTGCGCCACCAGCAGATTTTCAATCACCGTCATTTCACGAAACAGGCGCACATGCTGAAAAGTACGCACGATGCCCATGCGGGCGATTTTCTGTCCTGGCAAACCGGCCAGTTGACGGCCGCGCAGCATAATGTTGCCGCCGGTGGGTTTGTAGAAACCGGTGAGACAGTTAAACACCGTAGTTTTGCCGGCGCCGTTTGGGCCGATCAGAGAGACAATCTCCTGCGGATGCAGCTCCAGCGCCACGTTATTCACCGCCAGCAGGCCACCAAAGCGCATCATCAACCCATCGACTGCTAATAACGGCTGGCTCATGATGGCTCTCCTTTTTGCCGGGTTTTCAGCTTCAGATGTGGGCGCTGCATCGGCAACAGCCCCTGCGGCCGCCAGATCATCATCAGCACCATCAGGCCGCCGAGCACCAGCATGCTGTACTCATTCAGGTCGCGCATTAATTCGCGGGAGACCACCAGCAGCACCGCAGCCAGAATTACCGCGAACTGCGAACCCATGCCGCCCAGTACCACAATCGCCAGCACAAAGGCGGATTCGGCGAAGGTAAAGGATTCCGGGCTGACAAAGCCCTGACGCGCGGCAAACAGGCAACCGGCAAAACCGGCGAAGGCGGCGCTGATGGTAAACGCGGTCAGCTTGATGCGCGTAGGGCTAAGGCCCAGCGAACGACAGGCGATCTCATCTTCGCGCAGCGCTTCCCACGCGCGGCCCAGCGGCATGCGCAGCAGGCGATTGATGACAAACAGCGTCAGCACCACCAGCAGTAAGGCGACCAGATAGAGAAAAATGATGCGGTCGCCGGGATCGTACTGCAGACCGAAAAAGTTATGGAAGGTGTCCCAGCCGCCGTCGCGCGCGCTGCGGTTAAACTCCAGGCCAAACAGGGTAGGTTTCGGGATCTGGCTGATGCCGTTCGGGCCGCCGGTGATCGCCGTGTTGTTCAACAGCAGAATACGAACGATTTCGCCAAAGCCGAGCGTCACGATAGCCAGGTAGTCGCCGCGCAAGCGCAGTACCGGAAAGCCGAGCAGCAGGCCAAACATCGCTGTCATCAGGCCCGCCAGCGGCAGGCACTGCCAGAAGCCAAGGCCGTAATAGTGGTTCAGCAACGCGAAAGTGTAAGCGCCGATGGCATAAAAACCGCCGTAGCCAAGCACCAGCAGGCCCGACAGGCCAACCACCACGTTGAGGCCAAGGCCGAGCATCACATAAATCAGCGTCAGCGTGGCAATATCTACGGTGCCGCGTGACACCATAAACGGCCAGGCGACCGCCACCACAATCAGCGCCAGCAGAAACAGTTTCTGCTTCGCGGTGGAGCCATCAATGCTCGGCAGGATAAACGTCGGGCCAGAGATTTTTTTCATGCCCTGCTGAAACAGCGGACGCGCCAGCTGGAAGCAGAACACCACAACGCAGCCGATGGCAATCCAGTTCCAGCGTACGCTGCCAGCGTTGTTTACCACCAGCTGCGTGCCGTCCAGACTCAGGCGCATACCCATAAAGAACGACGCCAGCACCAGCAGCATCAGTGAGGAGATGAGAGCGTTAAGCAGCAGCTTCATACTTTCTCAACCTCCGGACGACCCAGAATGCCGGTTGGCATTACCAGCAGCACCACAATCAGCAATGCAAACGAGACCACGTCTTTATATTCCGTGCTGAGATAAGCAGAGGTTAAGGCTTCGGCAATACCCAACACCAGGCCGCCGACCATCGCGCCAGGGATGCTGCCGATGCCGCCCAGTACCGCGGCGGTAAAGGCTTTCATGCCCGCCATAAAGCCGATATAGGGGTTGATTACGCCGTAGAACTGGCCCAGCAGCACGCCCGCTACCGCCGCCATCGCCGCGCCGATAATAAAGGTCAGCGAAATCACCCGATCGGTATTGATTCCGAGCAGGCTGGCCATTTTCAGGTCTTCGGCACAGGCGCGACAGGCGCGACCCATGCGCGAATAGCGAATAAACAGCGTCAGCGCCAGCATGGCGACAAAGGTTACGCCCCAGATCACCAGCTGCATGGTGGAGATGGTGGCGGCAAAGCCGTTGCTTTCACCCAGCGTCCACTGGCCGGTGACCAGCGCGGGTAGCGCGATATCACGCGAACCCTGCGTCAGGCTGACGTAGTTCTGCAGAAAAATTGACATGCCTATCGCCGAGATCAGGGCGATCAGCCGCTTGGAAGAGCGTACCGGCCGATAGGCAACACGCTCAATGCTCCAGCCGTAGGCGCTGGCGATCACGATAGCCACAATAAAACCGGCGCCAATCAGCATCCAGCCGACATCGATGCCCATCATCATCAGAGCGGCGATGACGATAAACGACACGTAGCTGCCGATCATATAGACCTCGCCGTGGGCGAAGTTGATCATGCCGATAATGCCGTAAACCATGGTGTAGCCGATGGCGATCAGCGCATAAGTGCTGCCAAGCGTGACGCCGTTGAACATCTGCTGGATAAAATAGAGGAACTGCTCGGACATACCTGAACACCTTACACAACTGCTTGCGGGAAGAAGCAGCGAAACCGCAGGAACAGGCTGGCAGAATGGCTTCTGCCAGCGTTACGTTTTACATCATCAACGGATTGGCGGCTGGCTGACGGCGCAATACATGCGCCGTTTGCACCCGATCAACCTTGCTGTTTATCGCTAACGCGTTCGGGGCGCATGTCAGTCGATGCGCCCCGCGCCTTATCGGACACCAGAAGCGGGTTATTTCACTGCGGTAGAAGAGCCGTCGGCATGCCATTTGAACACGCCAAACTCAAAGCCTTTCAGATCGCCTTTCTGATCCCAGCTCAGGTCGCCCATCACCGTTGGCACCGGAGCGCCCTCTTTCAGATTTTTAACGATGTCAGCTGGCTCTTCGCTTTTGCTGCGCTCCATGCCGGTTACCAGCGATTGCAGCGCCGCATAGGTGGTCCAGACGAACGGGCCGGTTGGATCTTTCTTATCGGCTTTCAGCGCATCAACGATAGTTTTGTTGGTTGGCACCTGATCGTAACGTTTTGGCAGCGTGACCAGCATGCCTTCTGACGCGGCACCGGCAATGTTAGAGAGCGAGGAGTTGCCGACGCCTTCCGGACCCATAAACTGCGTTTTCAGACCGGCGGCGCGCGCCTGGCGCAGAATCTGCCCCATTTCCGGGTAGTAACCGCCGAAATAGACGAAGTCGACGTTCTCTTTCTTCAGGCGTGCCACCAGCGTGGAGAAATCTTTATCGCCCGCGGTAACCCCTTCAAACATCACCACGTTAGCGCCCGCTTTTTTCAGGCTATCCTGAACAGAACGCGCCAGACCTTCGCCATACTGCTGTTTGTCGTGAATCACGGCGATGCGCTGCGGCTTGATGTTATCCATCACATACTTCGCCGCCGTTGGGCCCTGATCGGAATCGAGGCCGGTGGTGCGCATGATCATTTTGTAGCCGCGAGTGGTGAGATCGGCATTGGTCGCCGCCGGGGTGATCATGATGATGCCTTCATCTTCATAGATATCAGATGCTGGCTGTGTGGAAGAAGAGCAGAGGTGGCCAATGACGTAACGAATATTGTCATTGATCACTTTGTTGGCCACGGCCACCGCCTGTTTTGGATCACAGGCGTCATCATATTGTACGCCGACCAGTTTGTTGCCGTTGACGCCGCCTTTGGCATTAATGTCCGCGATAGCCTGCTTGGCCCCGGTGAATTCCATGTCGCCATACTGCGCAACAGGACCGGAAAGTGCGCCAACAATCGCCACTTTGATATCTTTCGCCAGTGCCGCATGGCTCATCGCCAGTGCTACGCAACCCGCCAGAAACGCATTACTTTTACCGATCTTCATCCACACTTCCCCATCTGTTGTGCTTGCCAGGTAGTCATACTTGCGCCGGTAAATTATTAAAAATCGTTGTTGTATAACGAGTTAGGGTAATTATCCGGCGGTTATAAGTAATAACACTTTGTTTTTCAGATCATTAAACAGGAATTTTCTGCTGCAAATCAAATGACACATCCAGAAACTGTTGGGGCTCGCAGCATATTTATCTGGCGCTTTAATGACATTAATTGGTCATTTGCCAGCGCGTTATGCTGCCTCTCAGAAAGAAGTATGGGTGTTTGCTCGGAAATTGCGCGCTGTGAAAATCAATTTGCTCTGTTTTTGTACAAAAAAACTTACAGATGATTTTGTGCGTCGCTTCGCTACACTAGCCCGCTCTTTTCCAACTGATGGCGGCCGCATGAAACTGACTATTCTTCCTCTACAGCACTTCAGCGCACAGGACAGGATCGATCTGCAAAAGATCTGGCCGGATGAAGATATTTCCGCGCTGGCGGCCCGACTGAATTCCACGCATCGCGTCTACGCTGCGCGCTTCAACGATCGTTTACTGGCGGCTTTGCAGCTGGAGATTGCTGGCACGCAGGGAAAAATTCGGCGGCTTAACGTGCGCGATGTTACGCGCAGGCGCGGCGTAGGAGGCTATTTACTGGAAGAGACGCTGACGCAAAACCCGTCGGTGGATCACTGGTGGGTGGCAGATGATGGCTACGATGAACAGCAGGTGATTGCCGCCTTTATGCAGGCGTGTGATTTCAGAGCGCAGGCGGATGGCTGGGTGAAAAACGTCGAGCACGACTAAACCGCGCGCAAAAAAAAGCGGCCCGTTAAGGCCGCTCTCTTCATATTATTATCGTTGCCGTCAGGCTTCGATCGCCATACGCAGTTTTTTCATGGCATTTTTTTCCAGCTGGCGCACACGCTCTGCGGAAACGCCGTAGGTATCGGCCAGTTCCTGCAGGGTGGTTTTATTGTCGTCATCCAGCCAGCGGGCGCGAATAATATGTTGGCTACGTTCATCCAGTCCCAGCATCGCATCGCTGAGTTTGTCCGCCGCATGGCTTTCCCAGTTATCCTCTTCAATGCCGTCGGCAAAGTCAGAGGTTTTATCCTGCAGGTAAAGCACCGGCGCCATGGACTTGCCTTCGCTGGCGTCGTCATCGGCTGACATATCAAACGTCATATCCTGCGCCGCCATGCGTGATTCCATCTCGCGGACATCTTTGCTGGAAACGCCCAGCTCGCGGGCGACCATTTCCACTTCATCCTGATTAAACCAGCCGAGACGCTGCTTGGTTTTGCGCAGGTTGAAGAACAGCTTACGCTGGGCCTTGGTGGTGGCAACCTTCACGATGCGCCAGTTACGCAGCACATACTCGTGAATTTCCGCTTTAATCCAGTGCACGGCGAAAGAAACCAGACGCACGCCCACTTCCGGATTAAAACGACGCACCGCTTTCATCAGGCCGATATTGCCTTCCTGAATCAGGTCCGCCTGCGGCAAGCCATAGCCCGAATAGTTACGAGCGATATGAACAACAAAGCGTAGGTGAGACAGGATCAGCGTCTTAGCCGCATCCAGATCGCCCTGGTAATGCAGCCGTTCAGCCAGCGCTTTTTCCTCTTCTGCCGTTAACATCGGCCAGACATTGGCAGCCCGAATATACGATTCCAGGTTACCAAGAGGAGCAATAGCTAAAGTTTGCATTTCTTTGGTCATTCAAACCCTCTCAATATAGTGATGTTGATGCACAATCCTTGTCAGGTCGATTACATTACGTCAATCGCCATCCCGTGCTGAAAGCTTTCTGTGCTACTTTGACCGCAAAGTTATCCACAAGTTCGCGTACTATTGTGGATATTTTAAACACAATGGCAAGTGGGGAAAAGTCTGAGTTGGAAGCTTCCTCTGCGGCCACTCTCGCGCAGCAGAGGAAGATTATAGCAAAAAAGATGACGATGGGTTACTGAGGTGTAAATCGGCGTAAATGTTGTACCGTTGCCAGCCATGCAGCAACCCAGCCAATGATCGCGGCGATCAACAGCAGCAGCAGGCACTCATCCCACGACAGCCCTTTCAGTACGAAAGAGGTGCCAAATACGGAAGCCACCTGCAACACCACCGATTCCAGTCTGAACACCAGAATTTCTGACAGCAGCAGCGAGAACAGCGCGCCCGCAAAACCGAGCAGCGCGCCGCCATACAAAAACGGACGCAGGATAAAGCCGTCGGTGGCACCAATCAGCTTCTGCACGTTAATGGTATCGCGCCGTGAGAAAATGCTCAGTCGCACGCTGTTGCCGATCACCAGGAACACCGCCACGATCATCAGCACGCCAATCATCGCCGCAACCTGACCGACCAGACCGGTCAGCGCCGCCAGACGAGCAAACCAGCTGTCATCCATACGTACTTCATCAACGCCATCCACTTTTTCTACCCGCTCGCGCAGGCTCTGCATGGTGTTGTCATTCTGGAAGTTCAGCTTCGGCGTGATGATCGCCACCGCTGGCAGCGGATTCTGCTCTAACATATCCAGCGAGCCGCCAAAGCCGGACCAGTTACGGAACTCGCCCATCGCTTCATCGCGGGTTAAGTAGTTAACTTTATCGACGCCCTCTTCCTGCTTCAGCTGCGTCACTACTTTTTCCGCGGCGTCGTCATCCAGCGTCTTCGACAGATAAACGGTCAGCTGCGGCGCCGGATACCATTGTTCGGCCGCCTGGCTGACGTTTTTCCACACCATGTAGCAGACGCTGGGCAAGGTTAACGAAATGGCGATCACCATCACCGTCAGCAGCGTAGCCAGCGGCTGACGCCACATATCCGACAGCGTGCCGCGCCAGGCATAACGCCACTGTTCCTGCCAGCCGCCTTTCAGCGCCTTGCTCTTTGACTGTACTTTCGCTTTGGGTGCTGGCGCGCGCTTGTTGCGTTTATTGACCATCGTTGCCTCCGTGCAGCCGTCCCTGTTTCAGGTTCATCAGCCGATAGTTGCGGCGGGCAATCAGGCCCAAATCGTGCGTTGCCATTAAGACCGTTACGCCCACGCGGTTAAATTCCTCAAACAGCCGCAGAATATCCTCTGACAGCGCGTTATCAAGGTTACCGGTAGGTTCATCGGCCAGCAGCACCGCCGGCTTGTTTACCACCGCACGCGCAATGCCTACACGCTGCTGTTCACCGCCGGAGAGCTGAATAGGAAAACTTTTCGCTTTGTCGAGCAGGCCCACTTTATCCAGCGCTGCTGAGACGCGACGGCGAATATCTTCTCCGCTGGCGCCCGAAATAATCAGCGGAATCGCCACGTTGTCATACACGCTGCGATCCATCAGCAGATGGTGATCCTGAAAAATCATGCCGATCTGCCGACGCAGAAACGGCACTTCGCTGTTTTTCAGTCGGCTGATGTCATGACCACCGAACCAAATCTTGCCCGCGCTTGGCCGCTCAATGCCGCAAATCAGCTTAAGCAGCGTACTTTTACCGGCGCCGGAATGGCCGGTCAGAAACGCCATCTCTGCCGGACGCAGATGAAAATCTACGCCCTGCAACGCTTGTCGGCCGCCGAGATAAGCCTTACTGACCTCTTCAAAGCGAATCATCCTAATTAGTCCTCTCGGGCAAACAGTGCCTCAATAAAATCCTCAGCCTTGAAAGGCCGTAAATCTTCGATGCCTTCACCGACGCCGATGTAGCGGATCGGAATGCTGAACTGGTCAGCTACCGAGAAAATCACGCCGCCTTTGGCCGTGCCGTCCAGCTTGGTCAGGGTGATGCCGGTCAGGCCCACTGCTTCATGGAACAGTTTGGTCTGGCTGATGGCATTCTGGCCGGTGCTGGCGTCAATGGTCAGCATCACTTCATGCGGTGCATCGACATCGAGTTTCTTCATCACGCGCGTGATCTTTTTCAGCTCTTCCATCAGGTGCGCTTTGTTCTGCAAACGCCCGGCGGTATCAGCGATCAACACGTCCACGCCGCGCGCTTTGGCCGCCTGAATGGCGTCAAAAATCACCGAAGCGGAATCTGCGCCGGTATGCTGAGCCACCACGGAAATATTGTTGCGCTGGCCCCACACCTGCAGCTGCTCGACCGCCGCGGCACGGAAGGTATCGCCTGCCGCCAGCATCACCGATTTGCCTTCAGCCTGATACTGACGTGCCAGCTTACCGATGGTGGTGGTTTTACCCACGCCGTTCACGCCAACCATCAGGATCACAAACGGCGCTTTGCCTTCGACGTTCAGCGGCGCTTCTACCGTCGCCAGAATGCCCGCCATCTCGGTTTTCAGCAGGCCATACAGCGCTTCAGCGTCGCGCAGCTGCTTGCGGTTCGCCTGCTGCGTTAAGTTAGTGATAATCCGGCGCGTGGTTTCTACGCCAACGTCAGCAATCAGCAGCTGCTCTTCCAGCTCTTCAAACAGCTCGTCATCAATTTTCTTACCGCGGAACAGGCTGATAAAGCCCGACCCCAGATTTTGCCGGGTTTTGACCAGGCTGCGCTTGAGGCGGGCAAAGAAGCCCTCTTTGGTTGGACGATCCTGTTCAACAGGCAGCACAACCGCTTCCACTTCCTCAGCCGGTTCGATCTCTTCGACAATCGCGTCAGGATGAGCAGCAATCGGCTCAAGGTCCGCCACGATCACGTCATGATGAACGTCAACCGGCTCAACGTTTGTGGCAATCACGTCAGGATGTGCGTCAACCGGCTCAACCTCTGCGACAATCGCTTCCGGATGAGCGGCAGCCGGTTCAGCCTCTGCGGCAATCGCTTCAGGATGTTCATCGGCCAGCGCCAGCGCCGCCAGTTCGTCGTCGCTGAGCGGCGCATCAGGCTCAATCTCAAGCTCGCCGATGGCCAGCGCGGTTAATTCTTCTTCTGAAATCGGCGCTGCCGTTGGCGGCACCGCGATTTCGTCATCCGGTGCGCCGGTTTGCACAGAGAAGGCTTCAGCATTCACCGTCTCGTTATCTCGCGGCGGCGCTTCTTTTGCTACCGGCTCTGACTGGACTTTCTCCGCCTCGGCCACCTTTTCAGTGATAGCAACGATCTCTTCGGCCTGAACCTCTGCTGGAGTCTCAACGTGCTCGGGTGCGAGCTGTTCAGTTTCCTGCGTTTCTGCTGGCTGTTGCGGCGTTTCTTCCTTACCGAAACCCAGCCAGGAGAAAAAGCCACGTTTTTTATCTTTTGCCATGGTGCGACCAAACTCCTTGATGGCTAAAACCCGGACAACGGTGCGCCAGGCTGCGAAAACAAGCATATAATAAGCCTGTTAGTCTAACACTTTCCTGCCAACGCGACACAGCACCCTTTTTACGTTTCCTCCGCCGGTTTCGCCCGTTAAACTACGCAACAAATTATGACGAGTTGTGAGCAAGATGATTAAGAAAACACGCAGCACCGGACAAATTCGTATTATTGCCGGACAGTGGCGCGGCCGTAAGTTACCGGTGCCTGACAGCGCCGGTCTGCGCCCTACCACCGATCGCGTCCGTGAAACCCTGTTTAACTGGCTGTCAGCGGATATTCAGCAGGCGCGCTGTCTGGATTGCTTCGCTGGCAGCGGTGCGCTGGGGCTGGAAGCGCTGTCACGCTATGCCGCGTCGGTCACGCTGCTGGAACTGGAGAAGCCGGTTGCTCAGCAGCTGCAAAAAAACCTCAGTGCGCTGAATGCCCAGAATGGCCGCGTGGTGCAGGCCAATACGCTGAGCTGGCTGGCACAGGCCGGCGAACCGCATGATGTGGTGTTTATCGATCCGCCTTTTCGCAAAGGCCTGCTGGAACAGACGCTCAGCCTGCTGGAGCAGCATGGTTGGCTGGCAGAGAACGCGCTGATTTACGTGGAAAGTGAAGTGGAAAATGGCATGCCGCCCGTGCCGGTAAACTGGAATCTGCACCGCGAGAAAATTGCCGGTCAGGTTGCGTATCGTCTTTATGCTCGTCAGGCATCACGTCAGGAGAAGACGCATGTGGCTTAATATCGGTCGGCTGTTAATGCTGTTTGTTTGGGCCTTTTTATTGTTAAACGTGGTTCATCCCTTTCCGAAACCGCTGACCTACTTCGTGAACGTGGCGCTGTTTTTCATGGTCATTATGCATGGCTTGCAACTGGTGCTGCTGCGCGCAACGCAGCCCAAAGATGCGCCAAAGCTCAGTGGCCTGACGCAGGCGAAGATCTTCTTCTTCGGCGTATTTGAACTGCTGGCGTGGCAGAAAAAGCACTATCCCAAACAGTAACAAGGGCGCCGCGGCGCCCTTTTTTTAACGTGCGGAGTGCAGCTGGGGCGTAAAGCTGACGAAGCGCGACCCCTGTACCTTCAGCTCGCCTTTCACCCCTTTATCCATCTGATGATAATCACTGGCGCACAGCGGCAGCTTAAAATCACCGGCACCGTTCAGCGGATGGAACCAGGCTTCATAGCGCATGGTTTCACCGGCGATCACTTCGCGCTGCCGCGAATGGCGGTTGGGAGAGGGGAACTCCTGCTTGTTTTTCACTTCGACCGGCAGTGAACGTACCGGCGATGCATTGTTGATCACCGCCTCGCGACGCTGCTTGATAAACTGCCGCGTAGCCAGAATCGCAATGCATGCCAGAACGATAAAAAAGAGGATCGGTGGCTTCATAATATCTCTCACGCTATTCAGGAATCGGGTAATGGCTTTTTCGCCGGCCAAAAGGATACATCCAGAGTACGCCCATTGTCACATCGCGATCTCATCTCCTAAACTTGAGGCGACATTATGGGAATTTTATCTGACTCACCGGGCACACCGCCCTGCTTAAAAGGAAATGGTAATGCTGTGGTCTTTTCTTGCCGTACTTTTCTCCGGATGGCTCTACGTTGACGCCTCTTACCGCGGGCCACAATGGCAGCGCTGGGTTTTTAAACCGGTTACGCTGCTGCTGTTAGTGGCGCTGGCCTGGCAATCGCCGACGCTCACCACCACCGATTATTTAATCATCTTTGGCCTGGTGGCGACGCTGGCAGGCGATGCGCTGATGCTGCTGCCGCGCCAGCGTATGCTGTGGGCGCTGGGCGCGTTCTTCCTGTCGCACCTGTTTTACACCATCAGTTTTGCCGCCAACATGACCGTGACCTTCTTCTGGCCGATTCCGCTGGCGCTGCTGATCATCGGTGCGCTACTGATTGCCACCATCTGGACACGACTGGAAGATCTGCGCTGGCCAATCTGTACTTTCATCGGCATGACGCTGGTGATGGTCTGGATGGCGGCCGAGCAATATACCTTCCGGCCTACCGACTACACCTTCACGCTGGTTGCGGGCGCGTCACTGCTGCTGCTGGCCAATATCATCTGGTTCGGCACGCACTTTCGCCGTCGCTTTACCGCAGACAGCGCCATCGTTGCCGCCTGCTATTTTGCCGGCCACTTCCTGATCGTGCGTTCCCTCTACCTGCTGTAATCTCACCAGGCGGCCCTGCGCCGCCTTATAATCCCTTCTTCAGCAGATAACGATACGGCAGGCTGTCGGTATGCTGCGCAATCAGCTGGTGCTCCATAAACTGACAAAATCCGGGAATATCGCGCGTGGTAGCTGGATCGTCGGCGATAATCAGCAACGTTTCGCCGTCAGCCATCTGGCGCACGGTTTTTCTGACCATCATGACCGGCTCCGGGCAGCGCAGCCCAAGCGCGTCCAACGTCTTATCAGCATCGGCGAAAATATCGCTCATCATCTCTCTCTCGCAGGGGGAATGGCCGCACATTTTACCCCTGACGCCACCGGGCGCAAGCCGTGTGGTCAACGATATCGTTTGCGCTAAAATTAACCATTGCATTAGCGCTCTGTCGCGGTAAGATGCGGCGCGTTTTATGAGCAATTGTGCTGTTATGCGCGGGCAGCAACCGCTGCGCTGGCTTATAGATCACGTTATCCATAGCTGGCGATGTCACGCCGCAGCAACGTCGTTGCCGCGCGATATCGCAGACAATGACCAATGGGTTCCCTAACCCCACTTAAAAAAGGCTTATCATGATTCGTTTCACCGAACGTCAGCGTATGCATGCGCTGATTGGGCTCTCCCTGTTCCATCTGTTAGTGATCATCTCCAGCAACTATCTGGTGCAACTGCCGATCGCTATTTTCGGCTTTCATACCACCTGGGGCGCGTTCAGCTTTCCGTTTATTTTTCTCGCCACCGACCTCACCGTGCGCATTTTTGGCGCGCCGCTGGCCCGTCGCATCATTCTGGCGGTGATGATTCCGGCATTGCTGATCTCCTATTGTGTCTCCGCCGCCTTTTATGAAGGGCAGTGGCAGGGATTCGCCGCGCTGAAAGAGATGAACCTGTTTGTTGCGCGTATCGCCTGCGCCAGCTTTATGGCTTATGCGCTGGGGCAGATTCTGGATGTGCACGTCTTTAACCGTCTGCGCGCGCTGCCGCAGTGGTGGGTTGCTCCTGCCGCCGCCATGTTCCTCGGCAACATCAGCGATACGCTGGCGTTCTTCTTTATCGCCTTCTACAAAAGCACCGATGCGTTCATGGCGCAGAACTGGGTCGAGATCGCCCTGGTGGATTACAGCTTCAAGGTGCTTATCTGCATGGTGTTCTTCCTGCCGGCTTACGGTGTGCTGCTTAATGCGGCGCTGAAGCGTCTGGCTGAACGTTCCGAGCGGCGTGCGCTTAATTTCAGCTAGCGGAGCATGGTGAAGCCGCGCGTCAGCAGCTAAGATTCTGTCACTCATGGCGAGTTGCTTTTAGTGGCTGATTCAGATTCTATAGCTGCAGCAACACACCTGTTCGCAAACTGATAAAGGGATCCTGATGCGTAACGTAGCGAAATATATAGGAATTGGTTTACTGGTGGTCGGTCTGGCCGCCTGTGATCAAAAAACGGACAAAGCTGCCGCTGATGATAATGGCGCCAGCGCCAGTCAGGCGTCGCAAAATGTCACGTTAATGGATGGCAAACTGAGCTTTACGCTGCCAGCAGGCATGTCTGACAAGAGCGGCAAACTGGGCACGCAGGCGAATAATATGCACGTTTACGCCAATGAAGGCGGCGAAAAGGCGATTATCGTCATTGAAGGCGATGCCACCAACGATGGCCTCGACGTGCTGGCGCAGCGACTGGAAGCGCAGCAGCGTAACCGCGATCCGCAGCTTCAGGTGGTCAGCAACAAGGCGATCACGCTGAAAGGCCAGCCAGCACAGCGTCTTGATTCTGTGGTGTCTGCCAAGAACCAGTCTTCCTGGTCATCGGTGATTTTAGCCAAAGTCGACGGCAAGCTGTTGACCATGCAGATCAGCCTGCCCGCTGACAACCAGCAGCAGGCGCAGACCGAAGCGGAAAATATCGTTAATACCGTGACGCTGAAGTAATAAAAAAGGGCGGCATTATGCCGCCCTTCCCACGTTTTATCTCCGCATCACCCGATTAAATCCCGGCGGTTTCACGAATATATTTTCGTGCTTTTACCGCATATTCAAACGGGTTGGCCAGCGCCGGATCCTGCTCAGCTTCCACCACCATCCAGCCAGTGTATCCACGCTCATCCAGCAGCGCGAACACCGGACGGAAATCGATCACGCCATCGCCAGGCACGGTAAACGTACCGGCGCGCACGCCATCCAGAAACGACTTCTTCTCGTTGCGAATCTGCGCCACCACGTCATCGCGTACGTCTTTCAGATGCACGTGATTAATACGCGGCAGGTAGCGATCCAGAATCGCTAACATCTCCTGCTGGCTGCCCTCGGAGTAATAGGCATGGCCGGTATCGTAGAGCAAAAAGACGTTGTCGTTGGTTTCTGCCAGGAAACGATCGATCTCAGCGCGGGTCTGAATGCCGGTGCCCATATGATGATGCAACGCCACCTGCATGCCTTTTTCCGCCGCGATTTCAGCTAATTCGTTATAGCCTTCGGCGGTCAGCCGCCACTCTTCGTCGGTGAAATGCGGCTTGTCATCAAACACCGCCAGCGTGGTGCCCTGAATGCTTTTGCTCTGCTCAGAGCAGCCGATCACTTTGGCGCCCATGGCGTGCAGAAAGTTCATGTGATTGATGAACTCATCAATGGTTCTGGCCTTATCGCCATTAGCAAAGAAGGTGCTGAACCAGGCGTTGCAGATCTGTATGCCGCGGATTTCCAGCATCGGTTTTAACACCGCCGGATCGCGCGGATATTTGCTGCCCACTTCGCTGCCGGTGAATCCTGCCAGCGCCATTTCACTGACCGTTTGCTGGAAAGTATTTTCGCTACCCAGCTCCGGCATATCGTCGTTGGTCCAACCAATAGGCGCAATGGCCAGCTTTACCCGTTCACTGTTCATGATCGTTTCCTGAAGACGCAAGCGTCCAGAGAGAGAAATTAGCGGTTATAAAACTCAGGGCGCGGCGGCATTTCGACCGTCTCAATGATGCCGCTGTTCTGCGCTTTCAGGCAGGCATCAGCCGCTACCGAAGCCGCAAAACCGTCCCAGGCAGAAGGCCCGGTGAGCTGACCAGCATGCACATCGTTGATAAAGGCCTGCAGCTCAACGTCGTAGGCATCAATGAAGCGATCTTTCCAGTCGGTCAGAATCGAAGTGGAGAGGCGCGCATCTTTGCGCAGCTGCACGCTGGACGGCTCCGGCAAGCGAGCGATGCCGTTTTCACCCACGACTTCACATTGAATGTCATAGCCGTAAGCGCAGTTCACAAACACTTCAACATCAATGCGCACGCCTTTCTGCGTTTCAAACAGCACGATCTGCGGATCTTTCAGGCGAGCATGCGTTTTAGAGGTCACGCGTGGATAGACCACCTGCACCGATTTAAAATCGTCATCGGTCAGCCAGCGCAGCACGTCCAGCTCGTGGATCAACGTGCTGGTGATCGCCATATCGGTGGTATAGCTTTCCGGCACGGTTGGGTTACGGTGCGCGCAGTGCAGCATCAGCGGCTCGCCAATCTCGCCGTCGACGATCACTTTTTTCAGCGCGCGGTAACCGGCATCGTAAGGTCGCATAAAGCCGACCTGCACCAGCCGTTTACCGTGCTCAATCTCCGCGTCAACGATGCGGCGACAGCCTTCAGCGCTCAGCGCCAGCGGCTTTTCACAAAACACCGGCTTGCCTGCGGCCACAGCGGCCAGGGTAAAGGCTTCGTGGGTAGGATCCCATGAGGTCACCAGCACCGCATCGACATCCGGTGAATTGATCACCTCAAAGCCGTCGGCGTAAACTTCCGCCTGCAGATCAAGCCTGCGCAGCGTTTCGCGTGCGCCATCAACGTTGATGTCGGATACCGCCACTACGGTGGCACCCTGCAGCACTTTGCTGCAGCGACGAATATGTTCCTGGCCGATTGCGCCAGTGCCGATTACGCCAAGTTTGAGCGTCATAATGACTCCAGATTACAGGGTTCAGAGGGTTATCCGGGGCCGTTGCCAGCCCCTGTCGGGAAAATCAGTATTTGCGCGCCTGGGCAATGTGCTCATCGAGCATGGTCGCCACGGCATCAACACGTTCAGATTGTGAAACGCGCGCACCGCCGACGTTCCACCAGCTGAAATATTTGTGAATCATGGTTTTCGGCAGCACCTTGACGTCAATCAACGTGGAAACCGTCTGTTTTTGCGCATCTTCCAGCGCCTGTTGCAGCTGCTCCAGCGTGCTGACGCGGTAGGTTTTGCAGCCGTAACCGGCGGCGATAGCGGCAAAATCCACCGGCACAAAACCGCCGTTCAGCGCCTGCGTTTCGCTGTCGCGGAAGCGGAATTCGGTGGTGAAGCTGTCCATGCCGTGCTCCATCTGCAAATTGTTAATGCAGCCGTTGGTCATGTTGTCGAACAGCACCACGTTGATTTTTGCCTGTTCCTGGATAGAGGTCACCAGCTCGGAGTGCAGCATCATGAAGGAGCCATCGCCTACCAGCGTGAACACCTCGCGCTGTGGCTCTGCCAGCTTGACGCCCAGCGAGGCATTAACTTCGTAGCCCATGCAGGAGTAGCCATATTCCACGTGATAGCCGTTGTAATCCTGAGTACGCCACATGCGCTGGAGATCGCCCGGCAGGCTACCGGCTGCCGCAACGATGACCGCGTCCTTTGGCAACTGCTCGTTGAGCGTGCCGAGGACGCTGCTTTGCGTAAGAAAAGAGTTCGTCAGACGATTAAATTCCGCCCACACCGCCTCGCGATCGAGATGATCATCAATTTCCGGCACAAAGCCTTCGCCGCTGTAGACCGCGGCGTAAACGCGCTGCGTCTCCTTCAACAGCTTGCTCTGCGCCTGCTCAATCTGCGCGCCCCAGCCGCTGTTGAAACCCTGAGCCGCCAGCCGCGCATCCAGTGCGCTTAGTCCTTCCCGCGCATCAGCCAGCAGCTGCACGCCATCCAGCTTGTAGCTGTCAAAATTACTGACGTTGATGTTGAGGAAGCTCACGTCCGGATGTTGAAAAATCCATTTCGAGGCGGTGGTGAAATCGGTGTAGCGCGTGCCCACGCCAATCACCAGATCGGCCTCTTTGGCCAGCAGGTTGGCCGCGAGACAGCCGGTTTCGCCGACGCCGCCTACGTTAAGCGGATGGTCAGAAATCAGCGTGCCCTTGCCCGCCTGCGTTTCTGCGAAGGGTATTTGATGGCGTTCGGCAAAGGCGCGTAGTGCATCGCCCGCACCGGAGTATTTCACCCCGCCGCCGCAAATAATCAGCGGTTTGCGCTTTGTCGCCAGCAGCGCCAGCGCATCCTGTAGCTGTGCTTCAACCGGCAGGCGGCGATCCAGACGGTGCACCCGCTTCTGGAAGAAGTAGTCTGGATAATCCCAGGCTTCGCCCTGCACGTCCTGCGGCAAGGAGAGCGTTACCGCACCGGTTTCTGCCGGATCGGTCAGCACGCGCATGGCATTAATGCAGGCGGTCATCAGCTGCTCCGGACGGCTGACGCGATCCCAGTATTTGCTAACCGCACGAAAGGCGTCGTTGGTGCTGATGCTCAGATCGTGGCTCTGCTCAATCTGCTGCAATACCGGATCGGGCTGGCGGGTGGCAAACACGTCGCCCGGCAGCAGCAGCAGCGGAATGCGGTTGGCGGTCGCGGTGGCCGCCGCGGTAATCATGTTGGCCGCGCCCGGTCCGACAGAAGAAGAACAGGCGATAATCTGACGACGTAATTTCTGTTTGGCAAAACCGATCGCCGCGTGCGCCATTCCCTGCTCGTTACGGCCCTGGTAAACCATCAGCTCACCACGATCCTGTTCCAGCGCCTGTCCCAGTCCCAGCACGTTGCCATGACCGAAAATAGCGAAAATGCCGTGGACGAATTTGCTCTCCACGCCATCAACATTGATGAATTGGTTATCGAGGAATTTCACCAGCGCCTGTGCCGTGGTTAATCTGATGGTGCCCATGGGATTATCCTTTACGAGTAAGTCACCGCCTGCCAGCAGTGAGCGTCAGGCCGCCTGATGAGACGGCTTAAAAGTGAAACGTGAGGCGATTATAAACAAATATTTTTTTCATAAAATATGATTACAGAAGAAACATTTCATTTTGCGAGTGAGATCAAATATTGAAATGAAACGGTGATCTTCGTCAGTATCAGCGCGCTTCTGATGAAACAGACCATTCAATCATGGCGATTAGCTGAAAAGTATTTCATCCGCTCATGCCGCGCCTTGCCGCTGCTGTAGCGGCAGATCAGGCTAATTTATTCTCTTCTGCTGCCTTTTGTTGCAGGTAACAAACGGCTTGCTGCTGCGTGAAGAGTTTTAGCTTACTCACACTTTTGAGGTGAACATTTCATTCCATGTTGTTTTTGGAATATTTATTCCTCATACTCCCTGAACATAATTACGCCTGGCCAGTCAGGCAACAGCTCTGGATGTCCGGGCTGGCGATGTCTGCTTATTACAGAAGGAAATCACAGGTATGAGTACACAACAGAAGCGGCTTGATGTGATCTGTATTGGCCGCATAGCCGTTGATCTTTATGGTCAGCAAATCGGTGCGCGGCTGGAAGATATGAGCACATTCGCGAAATATCTTGGCGGCTCGTCGGGCAACGTGGCCTATGGCACTGCGATTCAGGGGCTGAAATCCGCCATGCTGGCGCGGGTTGGCGATGAACATAACGGCCGCTTTCTGCGCGAATCGTTGCAGCGCGTCGGTTGTGATACCGAATACCTGATTACCGATCCGGCGCGGCTCACCGGGCTGGTCATGCTGGGCATCAAAGATGAAGAGACCTTTCCGCTGATTTTCTACCGCGATAACTGTGCCGATATGGCGCTGAAGCCGGATGATATCGATGAAGAGTATATCCGCTCAGCCCGTGCGGTGGCCGTGACCGGCACCCATCTTTCGCATCCGGACACCCGCGCGGCGGTGGTTAAAGCGCTGGATATTGCGCGCCGTCACGGCCTGCGCACCGCGCTGGATATCGACTATCGTCCGGTGCTGTGGGGATTAACCTCGTTGGGCGACGGCGAAACACGCTTTATCGAATCGCAACAGGTGACACAGCAACTCCAGGAAGTGATGCACTACTTCGATCTGATTGTCGGCACCGAAGAGGAGTTCCATATCGCGGGCGGCAGCACCGACACGCTCACCGCGCTTAAAAACATTCGTCAGTCGAGCAACGCCACGCTGGTATGTAAACGCGGCCCGCTTGGCTGCGTGGTATTTGAAGCGGCAATTCCCGACAGCTGGGAAGCGACCACGCTACACAGCGGCGTGCGCGTTGAGGTGCTGAACGTGCTGGGTGCTGGCGATGCCTTTATGTCTGGTCTGCTACGTGGTTGGTTGAATGATGAAGGCTGGACGCAGGCCTGTCGTTATGCCAACGCCTGCGGCGCATTAGTGGTCTCGCGGCACGGCTGCGCACCGGCTATGCCAACCAAAGAAGAGCTGGATGATTATCTCAGCCGCGATCGCGACGTACCGCGTCCCGACCGTGATGCACGGCTCAATCATCTGCACCGCGTGACCACTCGCCAGCGTCAATGGCCTGAACTGTGCGTATTTGCCTTCGACCATCGCAAACAGCTGGCGGACATGGCGCGTGAAGCGGGGGTGGATGAAACACGTATTCCGCAGCTGAAACTGCTGCTGTTAAAAGGCGCCGAAGCCGCCGCCAGTGAAGCGGGTCTCGGCGATCGCAGCGGTATTCTGGCGGATACCACTTACGGCCAACCCGCGCTCAATGCCATCACCGGCAAAGGGTGGTGGATTGGTCGCCCGATCGAATTACCCAGTTCACGGCCGCTGCGCCTTGAGCATGGCAATATCGGCTCACAGCTGATCGACTGGCCGCAGGAGCACGTGGTGAAGTGCCTGGTGTTCTATCATCCACAGGATGCCGCCGCAATGCGTCAGGAGCAGGACGACCTGGTGCTCGACGTCTGGCGTGGCTGTAATAAATCGGGTCATGAACTGCTGCTGGAAGTGATTCTGCCGGAAGATAACGCCGATCGCGATGAAGCGCACTATGTTGAAATCATCCGTCACTTTTACCAGCTCGGCGTACAGCCCGACTGGTGGAAGCTGCCACCGATGTCCGCGCCGCGTTGGCAGCAAATCAGCCAGCTTATTGAGCAGAACGATCCGCACTGCCGCGGTATCCTGCTACTGGGCCTTGATGCGCCAGAAGCCCAGCTCAAAGCGGGTTTCGCCGCCGCCGCCCAGGCACCGTGGGTGAAAGGTTTTGCCGTCGGTCGCACGATTTTCGGCCAGCCCTCACGCCAGTGGTTGCAGGGTGAGCTTAGCGATGAGGCGCTGATTCAGCAGGTGAAAGAGAATTACCTGACGCTGATCGGTTACTGGCGGGAAGCAAGGGGAACGGTTTAGGGGTGCCTTAAGCAGGCAGGGCTTTAAGGTCAACGGCTGTTGAGTTGTGCCCGGAAGCGGGCGGCCTTTTTAAGGTCAACATCTTTAAGGTCAACGGCCATTTCGTTCTGCCTTGCTGGCGGCTATTAAGGTCAACGTCTTTAAGGTCAACGGCCATTTCGTTCTGCCTTGCTGGCAGCTCTTAAGGTCAAGGTCTTTAAGGTCAAAGGCCATTTCGTTCTGCCTGAAGGCAGCCCGAGCAGGGGCGGCATGCGCCCCGCCCCTGCACCCCGGCTATCCGGCAAACACAACCGCCCGCCGCAGGCGGGTACCTTCGTCGGTTCACATTTCTTCA
>Ga0308168_1000365_pt1 | contig 59820 bp, 47 predicted proteins | sample PhyCR2_FD_202133 | JGI IMG/M metagenome (GOLD analysis project Ga0308168, IMG submission 202133) | Phyllosphere microbial communities from UC Gill Tract Community Farm, Albany, California, United States - DLSLRC.R2 | ecosystem: Host-associated > Plants > Phyllosphere > Unclassified | place: USA...
GATCGATGCCGAGCACTTCCACGTGGCCGGCATCCGGCGCGAGCAGGCCCGTGACCATGCGCAGCGTCGTCGTCTTGCCGGCGCCGTTGGGACCGAGCAGCGCGTACAGTTCGCCGCGCCGCACAGTAAGATCGAGGCCGTCGACGGCCGGCCGGCCGAAGGATTTGGCGAGGCCGGAAAGGCGCAGGGCAGGGGTGTCGCCGGTCATGTCAGGGCAGCTTGAACGAGGTAAGGAACTGGTCGACCTGCTCGGGCGGCAGCGCGTCCGTCTTGCCGAGGGCGATCACCTGGTAGAAGCGCTTGCCGCGCGCCTCGAAGTGGCCGACGAGGCGCATCGGCGTGCCGCGGCTGCTGCCGGTCGCATCGACGTCGCGCGTGGCCCGGCCGCTGCCGTCGGCCGCCGCCTTCTGCGTCGTGACGGTGGCGCCGATGTTGCGCACCAGCGCGACCTGCATCGCTTCCAGCGCGGCCTGGGCGCGTGCGGCGTCCGGCGCTTCGGCCGTGCCGACGGCGAACGTGGCGCCGTCGACCTCGGCCGCCGTCATCGTCATGGCGACCTGCAGGCCGTCCAGGTCGATCGTGCGGGTGAACGTGCTCGGCTTGGCCGGGAACGTGACGCGGTAGGACGCGTCCGGGCTGGCATAGTCGCGCCAGTTGTACTTGGGCGAACAGCCCGCCAGCAGCAGGGCCAGGCACAGGGCGGGCGCCGCGAAGAGTCGTCTTGTCATGACGACATGGTAACAGGGCCGGCCCTGCGGCGAAACGGGCCGGCGCCCCCGTTCACGCGCCGACGGGGATGGGACGGGACGCGATGTGGGCGTTGAACTCGTTGACCAGCTTGTGTTCGTCGGCGCCGGCATTGTTGCGCAGCGGGATCGCACTGTCGACCAGCGCTTCCTCGCGCCCACCCGCCAGCGCCTGCATGGTCTGGGCGATGAACGCATCGAGCGGCATCGCGCGCGGGTCGTCGCTCTTGTGGATCAGGTCGGTGTTGACCCACGGCGGCGCGATTTCCTGCACCGTCACGGGCGTGTCGCGCAGCATGAAGCGCAGCGACAGCGTGTATGAATGCAGAGCGGCCTTGGTGGCCGAGTACACGGCATTCGTGGCGATCGGCACGTAGGCCAGCACCGACGTGTTGTTGACGATCGCCGCGCGCGGCTGCCGCTTCAGGTGGTCGACCAGGCTCGACGTCATCCGGATCGGGCCGAGCAGGTTCGTCTCGACCGTCGAGACAGCCGTCGCGTCGTCGATGCGGCCCGACGGATCGTCGAACGGCATGATGCCGGCATTGTTGATCAGCACGTTCAGCGACGGGTACTCGGCACGCAGCAGCGCCGCGGCCCGTTCGATGCTGGCCGGGTCCGCGATGTCCAGTTCGACGGCGCGCATGCCGGGATTGGCGCGCGTCACCTCGTCCAGCAGCGCCTTGCGGCGGCCGCCGATGATGACTCGGTTGCCCAGCTTGTGGAACGCTTCGGCCAGGCCGCGACCGATGCCCGAGGTGCCGCCGGTGATGAAGATGGTATTGTCGGTCAATTGCATGATAGTTCTCCGTTAATCGATGAAAGAAATGTGTTTTGCTGGGATCTATCTTCCTTCAAGAAACTTTGACTTGGACGACGAATAACCCTCGAAATGAGCCAATGTGTGCGTATGCACATATATTTCTCGTCCTATCGACCCTGTCAGTTGTTTTTGGCTGGAAGCGGCTTGGTGTCGTATGATTACCATCATGCACTGCAGCAGACGCTGTACGTGGCCGGACCATCCGGCACGCACCCTATGATTGAGGACAACATGAAACGCAGAATCGGACTCTTGCTGCCCCCCGGTTTCCAGGCGCTGGATCTCATGGCGACCACCGTTTATGAATTCGCCAACGCGCTGTCGGAGGAGCCTTGCTACGAGGTCACGATCCTGTCCGAGCACGGCGGCGTCATGACGAGTTCGTCGGGCATCAACGTGCTGACCGAAGCCGTCACGCGCTACGACTGGGATACCTTGCTGGTGGCGGGGCAGATGGTGCCGCGCCGGCCGTCGACCCCGGGTTTCGTCGAGATCCTGCGCCAGGCCGACGCGCACTCGCGCCGCGTGGCCAGCATCTGCACGGGCGCCTTTCTGCTGGCCGAAGCCGGCCTGCTGGACGGCAAGCGTGCCACCACCCACTGGTCGCTCGCGCGCGACCTGCAGCGCATGTATCCGAAGCTCCGTGTCGAGGAAGACCGCATCTTCATCAACGAGGGCAGCGTGTGGACGTCGGCCGGCATGACGGCCTGCGCCGACCTGTGCCTGGCGCTGGTCGAAAGCGACCACGGCATCGAGCTGTCGCGCAACATCGCCCGCAAGCTGGTCGTGTATCACCGCCGCAGCGGCGGCCAGTCGCAGTTCTCGGCGCTGCTGGAACTGGAACCGAAGTCCGACCGCATCCAGCAGGCGCTGTCGTACGCCAAGCGCCACCTGCGCAAGCCGTTGTCCGTGGACGAGCTGGCCGAGGCCGCCAACCTGAGCACGCGCCAGTTCAGCCGCACCTTCCGCATCGAGACGGGCCAGTCGCCGGCGCGCGCCATCGAGGTGCTGCGCGTGGAAGCGGCGCGCGCCATGATCGAAGGCAGCAACCACTCGATCGACGTCGTCGCGCGCGAAACCGGCTTTTCCGATCCCGAGCGCATGCGCCGCGCGTTCCTGCGCGCGTTCGGCCAGCCGCCGCAGGCCATCAAGCGCGCCGCGCGCGAGCAGGCATCGGCCGGGCTCGCCTGATCCATTTCTTCACGATGGCCTGATGCCAGGCTATCGGTCCCACGCGTCGGCGGCCGTTCTGGAAAAACTGTCTCATCGGTGATTTCAGGACGGCGTCGACGCTGTCCACCGCAACGACCGCAACCGCCGTACTGCCGCCGCACGGCTTGGTCGTCATTCGTCGCGCAGCCCGCGCCGGTACTGGATCGCCTCGGCCACGTGCGCGGCCCGCACGAGGTCCGAGCCGGCCAGGTCGGCGATCGTGCGCGCGACCTTCAGCACGCGGTGATAGGCGCGTCCCGACCAGTGCAGATGATCCATGGCGTCGCCCAGCAGCCGGGCGGCGGCAGGGTCGAGGCGGCAGTGCTGGTCGATCTCGCGCGTCGTCAGCTTGCGGTTGGCCTTGCCCTGGCGCGCCAGCTGGCGCGCGTGTGCATGCGCGACGCGGCCGGCAATCGCCGCGCTCGGCTCGCCGTCGGCCAGCTGCGCCATCGTGTCGGGCGCCATCGCCGCCACCGGGATCTGGATGTCGATGCGGTCGAGCAGGGGACCGGAAATGCGGTCCTGGTAACGCTGCACGGCTTCCGGCGTGCAGCGGCACTTGGCCGACGGATGGCCGAGCCAGCCGCACGGACACGGATTCATCGCCGCGATCAGCTGGAAGTTGGCGGGGAAGTCGGCCTGGCGCGCGGCGCGCGAGATCGTGATCTCGCCGGTTTCCAGCGGCTCGCGCAGCACTTCCAGCACTTTCCGGTCGAATTCCGGCAGCTCGTCGAGGAACAGCACCCCATGGTGCGCCAGCGAGATCTCGCCCGGACGCGGCACCGTCCCGCTGTCAATTCCACTTATAACAGCGACTAAGAAGTCTTGACATAGGAGCGGCGGCGCGGCAATATTACCATTAATATCGCGACTGAAAACATTGAAAAAGGCGACTGACTATGAAAAGCAGTGAAATATCGCGACTGGATTCAATGTTGCCCGTTCGCGAAATTGGCACCAACCGGCGCTCCCTGACCGGCAAAGTCGTTCTTGACTCAGGTGCTGCTGCCGGATTTGAATCGTCGCTCGAGCGCGACTGGTTGATCTGCCTCGATTTCGATCCTGACGTCGAACTCATACTTGAGCAACCCTTCACATTGCACTATGAAGTGGACGGCACTGCCTTGCGATACACCCCCGATGTGCTGGTGCGGTATCGGGTGCGTAATGGCCATGCTGCAGTTGTCGTGTTCGAAGTCAAACCCAGGGATGAGCTACGATCGGCGTTTGCCAAGTACCGGGAGCGCTTCAGGCGGATGATGCGCCATTGCCGCGAGCAAGGCTGGCGGTTCAAGATCGTCACGGAACGCGAGATCCGCACCCCTTACCTGTCCAACGCAAAGTTCCTGCGGAGTTACCGCAACCTGCATTCGCAAACGCTCTACCGCGATCAACTGCTGTACAGCATGAAGGCGCTTGGCCCCACGACGCCGCAAGCTTTGCTTGCGATGGCTTATCTGCATGAGGAAAAGCGTATGGCGGCATTGCCTGAACTATGGCGGATGGTGGCGCGTCGCGAAATCAAGGCTGACCTCGACCTGCCGCTCACCATGAATTCGACCATCTGGCTAGGAACAGACAGTGACTAACCGCCTTCCCCAAGCGTTCTTCGCTGCCGAGCCCGGCCAACTGGTCAGGTCGGTCAATCGCATCTATCGCATCACGCACCTTGTCTCGGTCGATAGCGTGTTCGCGGTCGACGTGCAGACCAACGAAAGCACGCGTCTGCGCATCGATACGCTCGAGCCTGTCAACGCGGAAGCTGCGATGGACAACCAGGCCTCGGGCCAAGACCGCGACCTGCTGCTGTATAGCGAAAAGGATTGGCAGGAAGCGCAGCGCCGCTTCCAGGCAATCAAACTGCTGCTGGATAATCCACTGCGTACCCGGGCCGATGCCGATCGCGTCGCCAAGCAGTATGACGTACACACGGCAACGCTGTACAAGTGGCTGAAGTTGTACCAGGAAGCTGGTCATGTTTCGGCGCTGGTGCCTGTCAAGCGCGGACGCCGTACAGGTACGAAAATGCTGGAGGGCGAGCAGGAAAAGCTGATTGCAACCGTCATTGACGACGAATTCCTTACCAAACAGCGGATGCGGCCACAGGACGTTATCGACGAGGTCATGCGACGCGCACGGCTGGCCAAGATCGAAGCGCCTCACCCTAACACAATTCGCCAGCGTATCAAGATGCTGCCGGCCGCCGAAACGCTGCGCCGGCGCGGACATCGCGAGGCCGCCCGGAACAAATACGATCCGATTCGCGGTGAATTCCCGGGCGCCGCGTTTCCGCTTGCCGTCGTGCAGATCGATCACACGCCCGCGGACATCATTCTCGTCGACGATGTGCACCGGCAGCCGATCGGCCGGCCGTGGCTGACTTTCGCGATCGATGTGTACAGCCGCATGATCGTGGGCATGCACATCACGTTCGAAAAGCCAAGCTCCACGTCAGTGGCCATGTGCATCTCGCATGCAATCTGCCCCAAGCGTGAATATCTGGCTGAACTTGGTGTGAGCGGTGAATGGCCGGTTTGGGGCACGATGAGCGTCATTCACTGCGACAACGCAAAAGAGTTTCGCGGCGTTGTTCTCGAGCGTGCGTGTACGGAATATGGTATCGACCTGCAATGGCGTCCGGTGCTCAGGCCGCACTACGGTGGTCATATCGAACGCTACATGGGCACGATGGCCAACCAGATCCGCAAATGGCCTGGTGCGACCTTCTCTAACCCTACCCAGCGCAAGGGTTACGACTCCGAAGGCGAATCCGCGCTGACCTTGCGCGAGTTCGAATACCTGGTCGCCGAGTTCATCGTGAACGTCTACCATCAGCGTAATCACAGCGAACTTGGAATGCCCCCGCGCAAAAAATGGGAGCTGGGCATTCTTGGTGATGCGACCAGGCCAGGCGTCGGCATTCCGCCTGTGCCGGGCGATCCCGTGCGCTTGCAGCTGGACTTCATGCCCTTCTATGAGCGGTCCGTACAGCAATACGGAATCCAGATCGAATGCATCAATTACTACGACCCGGTGCTGGATCCGTACATCAATGCGACGGACCCCGACAATCCCAAGCTGCGGCGCTCCTTCCTCGTCAGAAGAAACCCCCGCGACATCAGTAAAGTCTACTTTTTCGATCCCGTTGCGAAGTCGTATTACCCGATTGCCTATCGCGACATGGGGCATCCTGCCATGAGCGCGTGGGAGCTCAAGGAGGTGCAGCGCAAACTGAAGGAGCAGGGCCGCAGCAACATCGATGAGCATGCGATCTTCGACGCACTGGGCCGCATGCGTAACGTGGTCGAGCAATCAGTCCAGAAGTCCAAAGCGGCACGCCGGCAAGCGGCGAGAACGCCGCCGAAGGTTTCGGTGAAAAGCAAGTTGCCGGGCAGCGCGATCCAGACAGGACAACCTGCGTCAACGATCGAGGACGATCCGTTTGCGCAGCCGATTCAACCATTTGATGATGTGGCGATATCGCGATGATCGAAGCACATACCCACCTCGATAGCGAGATGTTGCCTCTGCTCGAGTTGCCAACCGACGAGCGCATTGGACACTGCAAGGCCGATCGCTGGATTGGCTACACGCGTGCCACGCAGATCATGCAGCAACTCGACCAGCTGCTTGTCTATCCCAAAACGCTTCGTATGCCTAATCTGCTCATCGTCGGTCGTAGCGGCAATGGCAAGAGCTCGATTCTTGAGCGCTTTGCGCATCGCTACCCGGTGCAGATCACCGCCACCGGCAGCCCGATTGCACCGGTGCTGCATATTTCGATGCCTGAGACGCCCGACGAGCCGGAGTTCTGGTCCGACATTCTCTGGTCGCTCGGCGTCTCACATGGCGATCGCGATTCAGCGGCGTCCTTGAAACGGCAGGCCAAATCAGTACTCAAGTATGCAGGGATCCGCGTGCTTGTCATCGACGAATTCAACAACCTGACAACCGCCGGCAAAAAGGCTGGCGACCTGCTGGCGGCGATCAAAGGCTTGAGCAACGACCTGAAGATTTCGGTCATCGCGGCCGGAACGCAAGCAGCCATCAATGCGCTCAACCTCGAGCCCCAGATGAAGTCGCGCTTTGAACCAGCTGCGCTTGACCGGTGGAGTCTGAACACCGAGTATCTGCGTTTCCTGGCCAGTTATGAAAGGCTCCTCCCGCTCGCCGAGCCGTCCAACTTGGCGTCGCGTGAATTGGCGCCTAAGCTGTATTCAATGGCTGGGGAAACCCTGGGATCGACGGTCAAGCTGTTGAAGGAAGCGGCGAGTTTCGCGATCAGCTCTGGCAAGGAACGCATCGACGAACAAGTACTGGGGAAAATGAAATGGACACGCCAGGACGAATGGGAGGACATTGCCAAGCGCGTGTAATGCCGCGGCCCTGGTCGATCAAGCTGCAGCCCTCTCCTGACGAACTTTTGAGTTCGTATCTGGTGCGTTCGGCCCATGCACACGGACTGCATCCGATGCGCTTTGTGGCGATGTATTTCCCTGACCATCAGGTGTGGACGCGTGACATTGATCGGCAAGTTCCAGCGGACTTGCGAGATAAAATTGCCCATGCGTCGGGCCTGCCGATTGATGCGATCAAGACGATGACGCTAACGTCGTACCTGCCCAGGACAAGCCGGCAGACGAGCGAAAATAGTAGCGCATCGAGCTGGTGCACATCCGTCGGCATGCATGGGCGCTGGCGGACGCGCCATGGATTGCAATACTGTCCGCGGTGCCTTCATACTCACGGGGTGTTTTTTCGCATGTGGCGCCTGGCCTTTGCATTTGCCTGTCCGGTCCATGGTCTTATGCTGGAGGATCGTTGTGGCGTATGCGGGGCACCGATTGTCCTGCATCGTACTCGGCATGCCCTAACGAACTGTCATTGCTGCGGTGCTTTGCTTGGCGCTAATGCTTGCAGTAATACCGCTTTAGTGCTTGAAGCGCTGCATGTCCAGGCGCGTTTCCTCAGCTTGTGTAGGCAGGACTGTATCGACATCAATGGATTGAGTGTGGAAAATGCAGAATTCTTCCGGGGCCTGGGCATTTTAATGAAGATCTTGCGAGAGAAGATGCGTTCGCATCCGGCCGAATTTCATGTACAAGATCGCCTTGTGCTCGACAATTGTGAATCACTACGCGCGTCGTCGGCGCCGATGCGACTGCGCCTGTGTGCCAGCGTTCTGGATGTGCTGGAACGATGGCCGGAAGCTTTTTCGAACATCGCCAAGGCAACGAACATGACCCATGCGGCTTTTGCGCATTACGGCAAGGCCCCGTCCTGGCTGGAGGAACAGGTGAACAGGTTGCCGCAGCGACTGCGGCCGCGATATGCCTATCGAGGCACTACGCTCATCGAGCATGTTCGCCAGATCGAAGCCGACGGGGGTAAGAATTGCCGCGCCAGGCGAGCATGCGCGTTGATGGCCGCGGCAGGCAGGCGGACATGAGTATCGATTCGAAATTCGGCCGCTACTGCGACGGTTGCGGCAACCTCATGGCGACCGCGCACAAGCTTCACGCAGGCAGCGAATATTGTGGCACCTGCTACAAGCGACTGTTTCAAGCGGCTGCGTGCGTGCACTGCAACGGTAAAACCATTGCTCACAAAAACCAGATGGAGCCTGTATGTTCAGCCTGTACGGCATCGATGAGAACTTGCCTTCGTTGTGAAAAGCCGGTGCCGCGTGCCGGCCTCGTAATCAACGAGCGTGCCATCTGCCCATCCTGTGTCCCGTATTTCAAGGAGCCAGAGCAATGCGCAAGGTGCGAGCGTGTTACCTCCCGTTTGTCGACCATGCCCTCGGCAGGCATCTTCGAAAAGATCTGTGATTCGTGCAGGCACCGCCATACACACGCTACATGCAGTATTTGTCGAAAGTACCGCAAGGTTGGAAGCCGTCGCGAGGACGCTGCGGCCATCTGTATCGATTGTGCCCGCGACAGCACAACAACGCATACCTGCCCGGATTGCAAAACCCAGCTGCCAGGTCGGGGCAAATCGCGTTGCCGCGCGTGCCTGAACCGCATTGCGGTCGAACGCGAAGTCAGGCTGACAGCGGCTCTGTTTCGCCAGGAATGGGTGGCAATGCTGTGGTCGAGGTTCGCCACGTGGATGCATGCCCGCAGCCCGGCAAACCCGAAGCTCCTGGGTATGATCCAGCGGCATCAGTCGTTTTTCGAGCGTATCGACGCTGGTTTCGCATCGGCGATGGAACTGACGGGCGCTGTGCTGTTGCAGATGTTTGGAACGGCGGCACTGCGTCGACATCCGCTTCCAATGGCGTTTTTGGCCGAGCAGCTAGATATCCATGTGCACAGCGAAGACAAGGAGGATGTGGCCGAGTTCTCGCGTATCAATGAACTACTGATTTCGACAAAACGTGCGACCTGGAGCGAGCTCTTGCACGCTTACCACCGTACGCTTGTCACCAGTGATCTTTCACTGCGCAGTGTTCGCATGTATCTGTCCAGTGCCGCACTTTTCTGTGCCAGTGCGAACGTCGACAGAAAAGCGTGGTCCGACGGTGCGTTGGAGCGCTACCTGGAGGCCAAGCCAGGAACGAGGAATAATCTCTCGCGCTTTGTCTCGTTCTGCCGGCAGTCACAAGGGTGGGCCGTGCACATGCCCGCCAAAGGGGTACATGTCCGTCCGTTGGCGGATCCGGTGCGCTCGGCAAGGAAGCTGCGGGACCTCATCCGCAAGGTCGACAGCGCAGGCATGCAAAATGCGCCCCGAGACGTTCTGGTTGCCATTCTTGCCGAGGCGCTCGGCTTTGCAAGGGCGGCAGTTGCATCCTCGATGGCAACCGACTTTCGTGTGACTGATGACGCCGTTGTCTATTGCCGAGGCAAGGAACAGATTCGCATCCCGCAGGAACTCGAGCCGTATGCCCGGCGCCTTGCCGAACTTGACGGCTGACGCGCGCCGGCAGAGTTGTCAGCCAGGTGAAGTCACGCTGCGCTCGAGGAACGCCTGCAGCAGGTCTTCCCTGAGCGTGCCATCGGTCTTGTACCGATGGGTATAGGCATTTGCCCTGATGGGCGCGCCATGAAACATCGAGCGGACAGCTTCCTCGATTCCGATGCCTTTGACTTCCGCAATGGCATTGAGCGCGGCTTCAATGGCGTAGTTCGCGTCCTGCCCATGATCGAACGTGAGCAGGAGCGACCTGAACGAACTGCTGTGATTGCACTCGATTTCAATCCAGTGGTGCATCTGCTGGCGATAGCTGAAGCGCAGAACAAGGGCTGTACGCCAGTGTGCACTACGCCGGTTGCGTGGAATATCGTAGACGGTTCTGAAGCCGCCTCGCGGCCCGAGTTTGCGCCGAAGGGATTCATCGTCGATGAATGACCAGCATTGAAAGCCGGCTCTATCGGCACGTTGTCCCGGCCTCGCAGCAGGAAGAGGCGCCAATCCGGTGATCACGTTTTTGTCGACGAGCGTATTGAAAGCCTGGTGCATATGCCCGAAGCGCTCGTTGGGAGCCCTGACCAGCGTCTTGATTTCCGCTTTCGGCAAGGCGTCCTTTCCGGACGTGTGCGCGCCGGGAGAGACTTGCGTTCCATCGGTATCGATGCCCGGCATGCCGCCCTGATAGCGTTGGCTAAATTCCTTGTGGAGTTTTTGGTAGCTCGGGCCATCGTCAAGCCATACCCACTGGCTGCCGTTGATGACCGTTGTCGAGCTGTTCGTATTCGCGTCAAGATCAGAGCGCACCACGGTGTCTTCACTGCCTTGTTTCGATGGCGGCGTTCCCTTGAAAGGAGCCGGCAATGGCACCGGCTCCGGCACGGCACTTCCTTCACCCGCGTTCGTGCGGGTACGCCCGATCGTGGGGTAATGCGATGGCCAGGTGCCGGCGCAGATTTCGGTGACGAGAAATTTGTGATGTTCTGGCCCGTTGGTCACGGGGTTGCGCCAGCTGCGCAGTTGCAGGCATTTGAGCCTGAACTTGAGTTTTTCATTAACGGCCTGCAGAGGAATCTCGGCGCTGGCATACCAGGCGGCGCGCGCATCGTGGTGGCGTTCCTGCAGCGCCCTGGTATGGATGGAATTTGCGCGGGTTCGCCCATAGCGGTCGAAATACAGAACCGCCAGCACTCCTGCGTACTCGTCCTGGATCAGGGTTTGTAGAACGATATCCCAGCGCTTGCCGTCGTCGGCGACACCGGTTTGCGCACCGCCAAGAGTTTTGGTGAACGAGATGGCCTGGTGCGCCTGATGTTCAAATGGACCGGCGCAAAACATATTGGCCAAGACACTGTGATTGGCATAGAACGCCTTGAAGATCGTCATGCGCGGCACGACGAACGTATCGGTGCCGCCATCATTGCGTGTCTGCCTGAAGTAGGCCAGGCGGCTCTTGCTGAAGAAAACACCTTGTAGCGAATGATCGGTGATACCTGAGTACTCGGAGGCGTTCAAAACGCGATATGGCATTGCGCCCCACTCTGGCGGTGGCGCGATAGTGTCGCCGCCCCGGGCTTCGATGGTGTCCGACTGCCCTGGTGCCAGCTCGAGTGTCCGTACGACGCTGGGCAACTCGCCGACTTTTTCTCCATTCCGGTAAACATCGCCAACGCGAATGCCCGGGAGCGCGCCGACCAGGATCGACACGAAATCGAATTCCGGTTTCGGGTCCAGGCCACGTTTTCCGAGCAACCCCTGTGCTGCTTTCGTTGTCATTCCCGCGAGGGCGGCATTGTTCCCGATTGGCAGGCATTGCAACATGACTCTCACGGCCGCAGTGCGTGTCCTTGCATGGGCCTGGGTGAACTGATCGATGTACTTGACCGCCCAGAAGCGGTCATCGACTGGAAACTCAAACTTGCCTTGGTGAGCGAACATAGTTGGCTTGCGGAAACATTGATGGTGTTCAATATAACCTAGTCGCGTGTTTACGTGTATCTCTTTCTAATCGGTACACCATAATAGGTTAGCTTAATCGCCTCTTAACTGGATGGTCACAGCGGCAAGCAGCCCGCCACCTCAAAGACCGCCATAAAGTGCAAACAAGAATTGGCTAAAATCTGTCGTTTATACTAGAATACGTCAATTGATTCGCCAATTATTGACGTAGGATTGAGAGGTAAGTGTGAATGATACTGAAGTAACTGACGAATTCGAGACTGACTTCGCCAATTTGGCGCGGCTTGCGGCTGCGGGTTCGATCGAAGATGTAAGGCTGTACCTGGCAAAGCTCGTGCGTAAATACCGGTCCAGCAGGCCGTCGTTTTCGGGAAAGCTCGACCAGTTGCTCAAGACAAGTCAAACCCGTGCCTCAGGGCCGTCGGTCATGCGTCGCGCGCCGTCAACTGCCGAAGCTGCGCCATTGCTTCCGCAAGACCAGGACTCGCGCCAGTCGCTCGTGCGCGTGTTCGACGACCGGGACGGACTGGCAGCGCCCATCCTGCCTGCCAGCCTGGCCAGGCAGATTGAAGACGTCGTCAGCGAGCGAAAGGAGCGCGCCAAGCTTGTCGCCCACGGTATTCGTCCAACCCGCTCGGCCATCCTGGTGGGGCCACCTGGCGTGGGAAAGACCCTCTCGGCACGCTATATCGCCACCCAGATCAACAAGCCGCTCTGGGTGCTGGACCTGACGACGGTCATGAGCAGTCTGCTTGGCAAGACCGGCAACAACCTGCGCCTGGTCTTCGAGGCCGCCAAGCAGAGCGAAGCGGTGCTGCTGCTCGACGAAGTCGACGCGATCGCCAAGCGCCGCAGTGACGATTCCGACGTGGGTGAACTCAAGCGTCTCGTGACGGCCATCCTGCAGGAGGTCGACAACTGGCCTGATACCGGTTTGCTGCTTGCGGCAACGAACCATCCGGAGTTGATCGATCCTGCGCTCTGGCGCCGGTTCGACGCGATTCTCCGCTTCGAGGTATCCGATCGCGATGCGGTCGCGTTGGCGATATGCCGCTTCCTGGATCGTGATGTCGAGCAGTTCGAGCCATGGATCAATTTGATGGCGTCGTCCCTGATGGGCCAGTCCCTGTCCGACGTCGAACGGTCGATCCTCGGGATACGCCGCAATGCCTTGATTCACCAGATCGCGCCCGCGCGCCTGGCAATTGACCTGGCTGTGCGGCACGCCGGCGCGATGGACAAGAATGCGCGTCGCGACCTGGCGATCTCCTTGGCCAAAGAAGGGGCGATGTCGCACAACCAGATTTCGGAGTTGACCGGGGTCGCCCGCGATACGTTGCGTAAATATGCGGGCCCTTCTCCTTTAAAGGGCCGCGGACATAAGAAGGAGTGAATATGGCAAACCGCTTCATCATCGGCAAAGGCGAACTGCTCACCTACGACATTGGGCCGCCTCCGATGAGGCCGAACAAGGCCCATCCGTATTCGCTCGACGAGGCCCGCCAGATCCTGATTCCGCAGATGAGCGCGGCTGCCCAGGAACTGGCCGCGTTGCCGAAAGACGCCTGTCCGTTCGACCTGGCGGTTGCGAAGCTGCAGCTGCATCCTGCGTATATTTCGAAGTCGTACTTCCCGCGCGCCATCTTGCGCGATGCCGGTCTGGTGTCTGTCGGTAGCCGGACGATCCGTTTGCGCCCTCGCAATGATGCGCGCAAGACCGCGCCTGCGGAGTGCGAAACGACAGAGCTGTTCGTTGCCGGGTCACGTGCAGCCCTGGCGCGTCTGCCCCAGCTCGCGGCGCAGCTCGATCCCGATTCCCCTGCCGGCGACCAGTTCCGCCAGATCGAGAATTTTTACAGCATGACCGCGTTGGACCGCGTCAAGTTGTTCGACGAGTATGATGGCCACGTATTCGAGGTCGGCTTGCACATGGCGCCAGGCCACTCCAGTAACATCCTGCGCGATGCTTTCGCGGCGTATGCGCGCCAGTTCGGTTTCGAAGTCAACCCGAAATACGAGTTTCCGGTCGGAGGCATGCTTTTTCTTGCCGCGGAGGGGCCGGTTGCCAATCTCGACGGTCTTGCCCGGTTCACGCTATTGCGCGTTGTGCGTCCGATGCCCAAGGTGCGTAGTGCAAGGCCGGTTGCCCGCTCCAGCGCGGTCGCGGTCGGCTGCACCTTGCCGTTGGCCGCCCCCTTGTCCAGCGAGCCCAGGGTCGCGATCCTCGATGGCGGCCTGCCGTCAACCCATGTCCTGGAGCCTTACATCAACCATTACGAGCGCAGCGACCCCGGTGCGGCCGATGTGCCCGGCTACCTCGAGCACGGTCTTGGCGTGACCTCTGCCGTCCTCTTCGGACCGATCGAGCCTGGCGGCACCGCCTCCCGGCCGTTTGCACCGGTCGACCATTACCGTGTTCTCGACGAGCGCTCTGACGAAGAGGATCCGTATGAACTGTATCGCACGCTCGGCCACATTGAAGAAGTGCTGCTCAGCCGTCAGTACCAGTTCATCAACCTGAGCCTGGGTCCCGACCTGCCTTTTGAAGATTCGGACGTCCATGCCTGGACTGCGGTGCTCGATAGTCTCTTGAGCGATGGCGAAACCTTGATGACGGTTGCCGTTGGCAATAATGGCGAGCGCGACGCGGAGCTTTTCCTCGACCGTATTCAGGTGCCAGGCGACAGCGTCAATGCGCTGTCGATCGGCGCGGCGAACCATTCGGGCATGACCTGGTCGCGCGCAGGATATAGCGCCAAGGGTCCCGGCCGCAGTCCGGGACGCCTCAAGCCGGATGCCGTGGCCTTCGGCGGTTGTGGCAAGGAGTACTTCCACGTGATCCGCCCCGGCCGGCGTCCCGAGCTGGCTGCGACCATGGGCACGAGCTTCGCTTCGCCTTTCGCCCTGCGCACGGGGATCGGAGTGCGTGCGATTCTCGGCGCCGATGTCGATCCGCTGACGATCAAGGCACTGCTTCTCCATTCCGTTGAGGCGTCTGCCGAGTGTGGTGTGGACGAAATCGGGTGGGGCCGTATCGCTGACGATGTGTCCAAGGTCATCACGTGTGCTGATGGCGTTGCCAGGATCATCTATCAGGGCAGTCTGCGCCCAGGCAAGTACCTGCGTGCACCGATTCCATTGCCAGCCGAGGAACTCGACGGGAAGGTGCGCATCACTGCGACGTTCTGCTTTGCCAGTCCAGTCGATGTCGAAAACGCTGCCAGTTACACCAAGGCTGGCCTGGGGATCACGTTCCGGCCGCATGCTGGAAAGCAGGCCGGCCAGCAGGCAAAATCGCGTTCGTTCTTCTCGATGTCGCAGTTCCGTACCGAGCAGGAGCAACGCAGCGACCTGGGCAAATGGGAAACGGTGCTGCACGCGACCGACAGCTTCCTTGGCTCGAGCCTGCACGAGCCCAGTTTCGACATCCACTACAACGCACGGGAAGGGGGTGACCACAGCGGCTCGACTGCCGAGCGCATTCGTTATGCGCTGGTGGTGACGGTAGAGTCGAAAAAACACCTGGACCTGTATGACCGCATCCTGGCAGACCATGCGAAGCTGAAGGAACTGCAGGCGCAAGTCAGCCTGCCTATCCGGATCTAGGACTGATCTTTCGGGTTCGCTTAGGCGAACATACGAACGATGGCATCGTGGCGGCCAGCCGGCCGCCATCTTCGCCTTGCTCACCTCGGCGACACTATGCGCTCGCCAGCAGGCTGAGCAGCCTTGTGGTATCGACTGGCTTTGCCAGATGGTGTTCGAAGCCTGCGGAGATAGCGCTATGGCGATCATGTTCTTGCGCATACCCAGTTACCGCAATCAACATGATCTGGGCCGTTTGCGGATTTGTTTTCAATCTGCGGGCCACTTCATGACCATCGATTTCAGGCATGCCAATGTCCAGGATGCATACGTCTGGCAACAGCGTCGTTATCCGATCCAGCGCACGTCGGGAACTATGTTCAACGAACACTTCCTGATTGGCGACTTCGAGATACATCGCCAGCATCTGCGCTGCATCCGCATTGTCGTCAACGACCAGGATGCGTTTGCGAGGATTTTTCGCCAGGTCCTTCCCGGGCTCGCCATGTTTTTCCAGGCACTCGTCTGTTTTTTGAAGGCGCGGCAATGAGACGCAAAATTCGCTCCCGTTGCCGATACCCTTGCTATGGACACTCACAGTGCCGCCGTGAAGTTCGACAAGGCTTTTGACCAGCGAAAGACCAATACCCAAGCCACCCTGCGAGCGATCCACGCTGCGCTCTCCCTGGACGAACAGGTCGAAGATCTGTGGCTGCAATTCGGTGCTGATTCCGATACCGTTGTCGGCCACGCGAAGAGCAACACAGTTGTAAGTAGCTACCATCGACAAGTGAATATGACCGCCTTCTGGCGTGTATCTCGCTGCGTTGGTCAACAGGTTGCCCAGGGTCTGCACGAGCCTTTTTCGGTCGCCCGCCACGCGTGCCGATTCCGGGTCCAGTTCCAGGGTGAGCCGATGATGTTTCGCTTCGACGATGGGGCGTACCTGTTCGATTGCATCGGCAATCACCTGCTTGACGTCGAGCGTGATCTTGTCCAACTTGACGAGGCCACGCGTGACCCGGGAAACATCAAGGAGATCGTCTACGAGCCCTGTCATGTGGCGCACCTGACGGGAAATGATCTGGCTGGTCTGTTTGATCTTGCCGGTATCGAGGTGAGCGATCTCCATCAAGTTTGCGGCAGCAGAAATTGGCGCTAACGGGTTGCGCAACTCGTGGGCGAGCATGGCGAGGAAATCATCCTTGCGCTTGTCTGTCTCGCGCAACTGGGCTACTAGCTGTTCATTTTCGCCAATGGTTCGCTTGATGGCCGTGATGTCGGCCCCAGTTGTGATGAAGTGGTTGTCCAGCGGAACGGTCGTGAAGCGGAAATGCCGGTCCATGTTCGGCAAGTAATCCTCGTAGGAGTGCGGCCTGCCTTCTGCCATCACTTTTTCGACAACCGGGAGGTAATGCGCGGTAGTGCCAGCGCCGAAAATCTCGTCGGCGGTCTTGCCGCGGATGTCGTCCAATACTCGCCCCCAGGTCTTCAGTGCCGGCGGGTTGGCATCCTTGAGCCGCCATGTCGTTATGCGACCATATTCGCCGCGTACCAGCTCCCAGAAATGGACTTCTTCCGCCATGTTGGTAAAGAGCTGATGGTACTTTGCTTCGCTTGCGCGAAATGCCTCCTCTGCCATCTTGCGTGGACTGATATCCTCGATGATCGCGATCTCATAGTCAGGATGCCCTTCGGCGTCGCGCACAAGGGAAAGTGTGAGCCGTGCCCAGACATGCCGACCGTCTGCGTGGATAAACCGTTTTTCGACGGTATAGGAATCGAGTTCTCCAAGCTCCATCTTTCTGAATAGAGGAAGATCGGGGCTGACGTCATCCGGATGGGTAATCGTTGGCCACGCAGTGACGATCAATTCTTCGCGCGAACGCCCCAGGATGTTGCAGAGAGCATCGTTGACATCGATGAAGCAGGCATCCCTGAATCGAACAAAGGCCATGCCAAGGGTAGACTGCTGAAATATCGCGCGAAATTTCGGATCGCTAGCGCGCTGTGGATCGAGTGAGGATATGCTGGTCATGAGCCATTGTATCGTCTTCACTTGCATGAGCCGACTCGGCTGCACAACCGGTTTTCGTTCGTACAGAAGCTCTTGCTACCAGTTTTGGTCGTAGAGTGAATGCGCGACGGGCAAGATTTCGCACAATGCCGGTGCAAAAAACAGGTAGCGATAAGCCAAAATGTTGAACGAAATCAATGCAATACCTACATTCCCAGTGTCGCTCACGACGACGGACCTGTAACAGAAGGGGCCGACCGAGAAAATGGATCAGTGTTCACATTGTGAACAATTATGCAATGCCATCTATAGCCAGTGTGTAAGAAGCCTGGCCTGGGAAATCAGGCTGATGAGGCTAGCACAACGTTGTCAATTATGACGGTACCGGTAGCTTTGAGTCCTTCATTCCTGTACGCACTTCGTTAATGAATGCCAACCGCGACCATCACGATCACATACAGCGGAGCCTGTACGTCCTGTGGCAAGCTGCCCACCTAGGACATCTGCCGCGGCTCAAACTACCGAAATTTGGGCTTCCAACCTCGTCACCACGATCGTAGAGGCCTTGTCACAGGCAAAGCGACAAGACTCCATTGTAACCTTGTTGTAACATTGCGCACCGTTGGAGTGCGCCGTTTAACAAAATGTCATGTATGATTGCGAGATTGTAAATACGCGTAAATACGGTATCGCACACGACTGTCCGACCATCTGAGCTGAAGTCGCTGTAGAGGACAGGGTCCACGTTGCCCTTATGGACATCTAGCATGGCTGTTTGAAGGCGGTTCTGCCTTTGCAACGTGGCAACTTGACTAAATTGCCACTTCTTATCCTCACAAGAACGCAAAATTCCAAATAATTGTAAATGTTAAGATTGTGGAGCATTGTCACAATGTAACCGCAGCTTAGTTCGGAGGGCATCATTTCTGAGCTTTCGATTACTTCTCACGAAATGGGAAAGGTTCAGCCAGTTATGACGTCGATTAATCCGCTACTTTCGGTGCCTGCATCGGCCCGGCAGAAGCGAATAATTTTGTTCCTGGTCTTTATATACTCCGTTGCATTTGCAGCTGTTGCGCCGTTTGCAAAAGTCAAACTGGTACCAATTTTCGCCTTTATTCCGGTGTGCCAGTCCGCATTGGTGGTAAACGACCTCCTGACCTCCGCAGTCCTCTTCGGTTACGTTCGTGCATCGTCGTCAAGACGTTTCCTGATATTGGCAAGTGCGTATCTATTCACAGCGTTGATGACCGTTGCGCACACATTGTCCTTCCCGGGATTGTTCAGCCCAAGCGGGCTTCTTGGGGCTGGTATTCAAAGCACCGCGTGGGTGTACATTTTCTGGCATACAGCGTTTCCATTGTTTGTCATAGCGTATGTTGTTTTTCCCGAAAAACAAATTAGCCGCGCTTATACGTTCGCGAGTATCGGTGGCGTTCTTTTTATTGCAATTCTAATGACGATAGTTGCAACTGCTGGTGAATCTCTACTGCCCAAGATATTCGACGGGGGACATTATAGTACACACCAGCCCATCATCTTTTCGCTGGCCTGGGGGAGTTCTGTAACTGCACTTTTGACGCTGCTTAGAAAAAAGCCACGGGTTGTCATGGACACTTGGCTGCTGGTCGCTCTTGTGACCTGGCTTTTTGAAATTGCACTGGCAGCCCTCTTGAACGGCGGGAGATACGACCTCGGATTTTACGCTGGCCGCGTTTATGGCTTAATTTCTTCGGTTGTCGTTCTTTTTATGCTACTTCTGGAGAGTGCTACGCTACATCAGCGTCTCGCATCAATGGCAGAACGAATGGCCGCAAGCCGGGAGCGGACCGCGGCGCAACGCGTTCTTGATGCAGTGATGACCCAACTTCCTGTTGGCTTACTGGTCACACAAAAAGACGGCCAGCACATGTTGTTGAATGAAAGCGCTTCTAGCATACTCTCCCATCATGGACACAGTCACCGATGGGCGAGTTCGGCTGCGACCAGTTATTTGAACATTGCATCGCTGGATTCCAGTTTCTCAGAAGTCCGAGATTTGATTCAGCGTGTTCATTCTGGCGAGCAGTTCTCCGATACTGAAATAAGGATTGTCGATGGACTGACGAAACGATATTTGACGCTCAGCGGGAAAGCCGTCGTTGATGTTGAGAATAGTGTAATTGCGTCCGTTATTGTTTTGAACGACATCACGGAAAAGAAAAAGGTCGAAGAGACCCTTCAGTTGACATTAATACGCCTTCGCTATCTCGTTGAAAACACACCGCTCGCAGTGATCGAATGGGGGCCAACATTGCTTGTTTACGGCTGGAGCGAGCGCGCCGAAGATTTCTTTGGTTGGGAAGCCGCTGAGGTAATGGGAAATCACTTGCAATCCTTACCGATCATGTATGAAGGGGATCGCGAACTCGTCAAAGAGATGATCGGCAAAATCGAAGACCCGGCAACACAATATGTACGTTTCAGCCTGACACATAGGACGAAGGACGGCGACATCAAGAGTTTCGAATGGTATACCTCGGTTCTTCATGACTTCGAAGGCAACGTTATCGCTGCATTTTCACTCATTCTCGATGTTACCGATCGAGTGCGGGCTATGCGGCAATTGCAGGAAGCCGACCGCCATAAGGATGTGCAACTCGCGACAATCGCACATGAGCTGAGAAACCCCCTTGCCCCCATCAATCACGCGGCGATGGTAATAAAGGGCAATCAGATTTCGCAAGAGAAGCTGCACTGGGTTTCGGATCTAGTAAGTCGTCAGGTGGTGCATATGTCCCGTCTGCTCGACGACTTGCTCGATATCACCCGAATCTCAAGCGGCAAAATAAAAATCGAAATGAAGGATGTCGATCTGGGGCAAATTCTGCAAGATGCTCTGGAGATGAGCCGTCCTTTACATCAACGTTGTCGTCACGTGATTTCGACAAATTTAACCGGGCGGGCGGTTACCGTGGTCGGTGACTCCATGCGCCTGACACAAGTGTTCACAAACCTCCTGAATAATGCGGCCAAATATACCGAGCCGGGCGGGAGGGTCGAGCTTGCGTCTAGGGTGTACGGTGAATATGTTGAGGTGACGGTGAGGGACAACGGTGTGGGGATCGAACCTGAGATGCTACTCCAGGTGTTTCAGCCATTTGTGCAAATCGATCGTGCGTCCCACTTGTCAAGGGGTGGGCTGGGCATTGGATTGGCACTTGCGAAAGGCATTACTGATCTTCATGAAGGAACGATTAGCGTGTCGAGTGAAGGCGCTGGAAAAGGGGCAACATTCACAGTAGTTTTACCATACAAATCATTCGATAACAGCGGTGACGTCGCTGCGAATCAAGAGGCTTCCAGCCTCAATGCGTGAGCGCTACAGGTTTATCTATTGAGCGGCAACACCGCTGTTCGTCGTGCCGATTGTGATGTTTTTCCATCGAAGGCACAGGTGTGAGATAAAAATCATAATCGAGAGGTAAAATTGAAACAAATACTTGTTGTGGATGATGATGCTTCGATCAGGGAGTTGTTTCATCAGTACCTGTCACATGCAGGCTATCAGGTTACGGCTGCAAAGGACGGGTTGGACGTGATGAGTAAGTTCGTGAATAACGACTTTGATGCTGTTATCGCGGACTACTCAATGCCAGGCATCAATGGTGTCGAGCTGATAAGAAAATTGCGCACGTTTAAACCGGAGATAAATGCCATTCTATTGTCGGCAAGCCGCCTCGAGCCCGTGGCCGCTGAAGAAAATGTTTATTTTTTACATAAGCCGGCAAACATGGAAACCCTCGTTGATTATCTTTCGATTATCCTTTCCGGCACTGGGTAAAAATGGCTACGCGTCAGGGATTGACCATCTGGGGATAAAGGATTTGATGTGCGAGACGGACTTCAAAAAAAACACGTGCGGATGGTCTAGTTGTTAAGATTGGTCGTCGGGAACAATAGAATTAAATATAATTATTAGCGATTGTGCGCGGGAAGGTGAGCATGTTTGATATTCGAAAGCTTAAAGAGCGAAATAACCAGAAGGCAGATCAAATAAAATTGAATGAGTTTGGTGCGTCGGTAAATGCAAGCATGTTAGGCATACTGAAAAGAATGGACCCATATCGCAATGGTACCAGGTTGCTCAATCGCGAAGCATTGGGTGAGATTGACGATGCCATGCTGAAAGCGAGGCACGTGAAAGCTATCTTTGCGGAGGTGGCTACTGCCTGGGAAGAATTCTTTCCTGAGTTTTCGCTGACATATTCGCCAATCGTTAATGAACGATTTGAACGGATTGCGGCGGTCTACGAAGAATTAAACGCGATCTCTGATCGCTAACCGGTTAGCCCAGGCCTACATGAAAACTACTTCAGCGCCAAGGTATTTTTCCTGTGAGGCGCGCCTCAAATTCCTCCGCCGGTAATGGATGGGAAAACAAGAAACCTTGTCCGAAGTTGCAGCCGTGCTCTATAAGCCAGTCGCGCTGAAGGATCGACTCTACGCCCTCAGCAATTACTTTCAGCCCCAGTTTGTGTGCCATGACAATGGTGGTCTCTGTAATCGTTGTGCAGATTGTATCCGTCGCCAATCCGGCAATGAACGACTTGTCGATTTTTAGGCAATCGATGTCCAGTTTTTTCAGATAGCTCAACGATGAATATCCGGTACCGAAATCATCGATGGTCAAGCGGACGCCAGCTTTACTCAAATGATCGAGCTGAGACCTTACGCTCGCTGACAAATTCAACAATACTCCTTCGGTGATTTCGACGTTGATGCATGCCGGGTCCAGTCGACGTTCGCGCAGATGTGCGATCCAGTCGAATCCACGGGTGTTCGGTTGAAACTGGATTGGCGAACGGTTGATGCTGATTTGGAAATCTCGATCAAGCATCGACTGCCATCGTTGTGCAGTCGTGATAGCCTGACTAAAGACCCAGTCGCCAAGTTCATGAATGATGCCGGAGTCTTCTGCAGCACCGATGAACTGCTCTGGTAAGATCAGTCCTTTAGCAGGGTGGTCCCAGCGCAGTAGGGCTTCCGCCTTCACAACTGTACCGTTTGACAAGTTTACGATAGGCTGGAAGTGGAGCACAAGCTGACGCTCGGAGAACGCCCGGCGTAGGTCATTAATCAACGTTAGACGTTGCATGGTGCTCGATTGCATCGATGCTTGATAGAATGTCATGCAGTTGCGGCCGTTCGACTTCGAACGATACATTGCCAGGTCGGCGTTATGCATCAATTCTTCTGAATTTCTTGCATCCTGCGGATACCGAGCGATGCCGATACTGCCAGCAATGTAGACGTGTTCCGCTTTGAGTACGAACGCCATCGACAGTGCCTCAAGGATCTGCTGGCCGGTCTGTTCAACATGTTCCAGCGCATGCGCTGCGGTTAGGATCACGGTAAATTCATCGCCGCCAAGACGCGCGACTGTGTCGTCAGCCCGCACGCATCGCTCAATCCTGCGTGCTGCCTCGGCCAATAAAAGATCGCCTACCTCATGTCCAAGCAGGTCGTTGACCTCCTTGAAACGGTCGAGGTCGACAAATAGAAGCGCCAACGTGCCGCTAGCGACGTTGGCCTGACGAATAGCCTGCTCCAGACGTTCACGGAATAGTGCTCGGTTGGGCAGGCCGGTCAGCGCATCGTAGTGGGCGCGCCGCTCAAGCACTTCATTGAATTCACGGATCCTGGTTTCATGATACTTGCGTTCAGAAATATCGTTGACGAAGCCGCACCAGATGATTTGGCCCTCCCGATCGCGGGTGGGCGCGGCATTAACCTCGCGCCAGCATAGGCCGTGGCATGGTACTTCAATTTGAAACTCGAAACGGAAGGGACTGAGCGTAGCCGCTGAGCGCTGCAGTTGGCGATACATGCGCCCCCTGTCTGCAGCGGAAATCCGACGCGCTAGCGAGTCGAAGTCCGCTTGGATCTGGTTCGGAGCTAAGCCGAACAGACTCTCCACCTGGCCACCGACATAGTCACAGCTGAGTCTATCAATAGCGTTCATCCGCAATTCGAACACGGCGCCCGGCAGTTGTTGCATCAGCCTGCAGAGGCGGAGCTGTCCAGCCTCGACCTGTTGCCTCAGCTTGACTGTCTCCGTAATGTCGGCCATGGTGCCAATCATCCGCGTTACAGTTCCGGTGCCGGAGCGTTGCACCACACTGCCCTGTGAGCGAACCCAGATCCATTCGCCGGTTTCATGGCGCAGCCGATACTGGCAACTGTAGAACGCTTCAGGATCACGCGAATCCGGAATCCGCAAACAATGATTGACGCGCTCGAGCACTGCTGCGCGGTCATCGGGATGAATTCGCTCTATCCATGCACGCGGGCTCGCAGCTTCCCAATCCAAAGGCAATCCAAGGATTTTCTTCCATTGTTCAGAATAGAACACCGTGTTATCTTCGACATTCCAGTCCCAGACGCCTTCACGCGCGCCGCTCAAGGCCAGCTTAAGGCGTTCTTCACTTTTGAAGTGGTAGAGTGCGTCCAAAATGGGCGCGAAAGCCATCGGACCAGTCGAGTTGTTCAGCACCGAAGATTGTGCAGTGACAGGCCCCGCCAGACTTGCAGCATACGAAACTGGACGCTGGTCCTGTCTTTGCAAGTTGGCTTGTGAAACAAAGGGTGGTCCAGGGCACATAACTTTTTCGATCGAAACGTGGCATATGGAATGCTACCGAGCTAAAGCTTAACGTCTTTTAAGACCGCACCGCGCACGCAGCCGACATGCTGCCCACCTATTCTCCCAATGTCCTGTCAGTTTTCGCGGCTAGGAAGAATTTTTCGCCCATCATCGAAGTTTGGAATGCGAAACCGTTTAGTGTTCAATCTACTCTTTAGTTCCCGCGCCGTAGCGCATTCGAAACATGGTTGCGCAACTTCAAATTTTATCCCTTTTTTTCAGCAGTGCCTCTACAATAGGATCAGCGTTAATTGGGCTTAATGAAAAGCGCATCAAATCCTGCTTGTAAAGCGGCTTCCAAGTGAGCTTCAGTACATGAGGTAGTTGCAAGTATTTTTGAGTTTCTGGAAAATTCCATTTCTCGAAGTTGTTGGGCAAGCGCAAAGCTGCCAGGGTTATGTATAGCAATGTCGACGATATAAGCGTCGAATGACCCGCCTTGTGCTCTCGTCAGGACAGCCTGGTAATTGCTTTCGATCGCCACTTCCACATCGAATAATTCCAGATAATTTTTGAATACATCAGCGACATCACAATTATCCTCGACAATTAGCACTCGGCGGACACTTGGCGCTCGTTGGTCTGCTACTTTCCAAGTTTTCGGGATGGTTCGGTCTATTGTTTCCTTGAGAATTGCAAATTAAATTGAAGGATAATTTATTAAAATGCCGGCGTGCCAAACCGCATTTTTTATGCTCTTTCATCGATACATGGGGCAGCGAAATTATGCCATATCCGGCATTTACACTATTCCTTAAGTCGTAGAGCAGTGCTATTGTCCGTACGAGCAAGAAATTTCTATCAATTCAATTTCAACGCGTTGTTTAAGCGAAGATGGCAAGTTTATGGCAATGAGAATGCAGTTCCTTGTGGCGCGGCGGGCGCTCTAAAGCGCGGAAGAATTCAGTTGTAGCTGTGTTGAACCGCACAGCGGGTGCAACGCAGTGGAATCTCACCAATACCAGCGCAGGACCATATGTCCACACACGGCAACGATGAGAAAAGCAGTCATCAAACCAATTATGATTAGTCCTGCGACCGAAGCCGATCTATTGCATTTTTGGCAATTCGAAAAGACGGACAGGTGTCCACATCGTTGGCATGTTTGCAGGTTCATCGCTAAAAAATTGCCTATATACAGTTTTTCGGTGTAGTAGGTGAATTGTATATCTGGATACGACCAGTCACGTCACCTTGCGACCAGGCGAGACAAGCACTGTGTCCGCTAGCGACATGCCGGGTCGCCTTGGTTGAACGTGCGCGTCTGCGCCGTGTTGCGGTAACACGCTGGAGACGACTTTGCGTTGGAAATTTGAATGATCGCATACCACTGCCGGAGTCGGCACGATGGGGGCACGCAACAGGGACTTCGCACCGCCAGATACGTCTACCCACAACGCTCAGAAAATCGTCATTTGCCAATATGTATGGCAAATTCGACGCGGCCTGTCGATACTGGTAGCGACGACTTGTCGAGGGTTGTCGATCCAGACTGCAAGCGTTAAGCGCCAAGCCGCTACGGTCGGGAGGAAAGCATAGCTAATGCTCCCTATTTTACACTAGAGCTCAGTTTGCGATATTCTGACATAGTGTCTTGTAGCCGATAAGGTGTAAATACGCTTGCTGACTGACCCTGTTTAATCTGCACTTTCGCAGAGCACCGCAATGTTCGAACGCAAGCCGTCATACCCAGTAGTCGGTCGTCACGGATTTAGTTCACAAAAGCGCTTTCCTGGTTTGCCTGCATGAGCACGTTAGTGCAGCCGAGCATGTAGGTCGGATGGCACGATGACAGCGACTCTCCTACGTCTTGGTCGGAGCTCCTTTGGGCCACAGGTGCCCGTGCGTAAGACCGGAGCTGCGTTTCTTCCTTATCAACCTCGATATGGCTGACATAAGCACAGAGCGCAGCCGGAAATCCCGCTTCGCGCCGGTTTTTCGCCAGCCATGGCAGGTTTTTCGTTGTCCATGCCAGCGTTGCTCCGGCAGCCGGCCGGGATAGTGCCGAACGCCGAGACAGCAGTCAGGCCCGGCTTGACCAGGGCGTAACTAGCTGCTAATCCCGCATTAACGCCGACGCATTCCCTAGGACGTGTTTGTCTCTGCGACAGTGCTAAAGCACGGTTCCCGTTAGCTCGCATTTGCCGGCGCACTGCAGCGTCACAGCGTTTCAATCGTCAATTCGATCGGTGCCCAGCACCGGCCGCCCCTATGCCTCGCTCACGTACAGCGCGTCCGATAAATCCGTCGCAAAAACTCTGGTTGCTGTGTTCGTGGGTTCATTTCTCTGGGTCTCGGAACCGCTTCAGCCTAGGAAGTTGCCAGTTCCCAGTTTTCGAGGAATTCAGTAATGCTTTTGATGCCGGCAATCCGTCGTGGAGCCATCGACGTTGTACAATCACAGTGCAAACACTTGTTCTCATACGCCATGACATCGCCGATAAGCTCTCGGTCTCTGGCAGCAGGACGATATCGGCCACGCAGATTGATCGTCCTCACAGGAGGCCTGTTACTCGCGATGGCCGCCGTGACAGCTTCGATGCTGTACGCGAGCTACAACGACACCTTGCACGACCGGATGACGTCGTTGCGCAATGTTTCAATCGCCGTTTCTGCGGAGACAATGAGTGTTGCCAAAGCGGTCGACGGAACATTGACCCGTGCTGCTGCCATCCACCGATATCTGGGCAGCGATTGGGTTGGCCGGGTGCTTCTCGACGACAGCTCCAGCGGGGTTCTCGAGTATATACGGCGGCTAGCGATCGTGGATGCGTCCGGCCGTGTCGTGGCGAGCGTCAGTCCTCGGGACGAGAATGCTGCTGCCCTCCCGCCGCTTTCCGTTTTTCCGAAGCCGCAAAACCGTGCGAAGCTTCTGCGAGTCACGATCTCGAACATCGATCCAAAGACCGGGCACGGGCTCATCAATTTCACAAAGCCACTGGTCGATCAGCGTGGAGACATTGTGGGGACGCTCATCGCACAGATCGACACCGACCGCTTCCAGCGCCTCTTCAGTCTTGTCGAACTCGGCACGGGCGGTTCGGTGACCCTGTTCGACAGGGACGGTATGATGTTGGTGCGCGGGCCGCCCTATGCCGCCGGTATCGGGCGGTCGTTTAGCGATACCCCCCTGTTTCGCGAACATCTGCCGCATGCGGAACGCGGTGTGCTCGCCGCCAGAAGTCCACTCGATGGCACGGCGCGCCTGTACGCCTATGACGCGGTACCGGGCTATTCACTGGTCGTCATCGCCGGCATGGACCGGCGTTACGCGCTCGCCTCCTGGTACGGGCGGCTATGGACTGCCATCGTGTTTTACGTGGTACTGGCCAGCATGCTGGTTTTCGTGACCTGGCGTGTGGGACGCGATGCCAGGCGCCAGGCCAGGTTAATCGAACAGCTCTCGGCCAGCGAGGCACGGCTTGGCAAGCGCTTCGACTACCTCTCCTCGATCATCGATGCGGTTGGCGCCCCGATCTGGGTGATCGACACACGCTTGTGCATCGTGATGTCGAACGACGCCTTCGCCCGTCTGGTGGGGTGCCCCGGCAGGGAGTTGGTTGGAATGGAAGAGCAGGCCGTCTTCAGCACGCAAGACATGGACCGGCGTGGCCGCTATCTGGCGCTGCTTGCGGAGGGCACGCGCGTGGAAACGATTGGACCGATGTGCGATGGCGTCGGCGAGACGCGCACCGTCATTCAGCTGACGACGAAGTTAGTCGCCGAAACCGGAGAAACACAACTGGTCAACGTCCTGACTGATATCACCGAGCGAGAGCGTGCAGAAGCCCGCCTCGCCTATCTGGCCGAATTCGACGTGCTGACGGGCTTGCCCAATCAATCCCAGTTCTGGCGACTGCTCGAAGCGCGGCTTGCTGGCGCCGCCGTCAACTGCCGCGGCCAAGCGGTACTGGCACTGTTTTTTGAACGCCTCCATGAAATTGTCGACCTGCTTGGCAACGATGCGGGCGACCGCGCATTAAAACAGGTGGGAGACCTTTTGCGCGGCTTCGCGGGTGAAACGGTAGTGGTCGCGCGCTTGCGCGGAGCCGAATTTGCCTTGCTGGTCGACGCCGGAGCAGGACGCACAGCGGTCGAGCGTTTTGCGCTGGAACTTCACGACCGATGTTGCGCGCCCCTGTTGCTGGACGAGCGTGAATTCTTCCTCGGACCAGTACTTGGGGTAGCGCTCTTCCCTCAGGATGCCAGCGGCGCCGATGAGCTGTACCGGTGCGCGCAAAGCGCGCGCGGCGGCCGAGGGGTCGAACTGGGCGACGCAATTCACTTTTATTCGGCCCGCTTGCATGCCGACCTCGATCAGCGTCTGACGGTGGAGGCCCAGCTGCGCCGTGCCCTTGAGCGCGACGAACTGCGCCTTGTCTTTCAGCCGAAGGTGACCGTCGAGGGCGGCGCGGTGGTCGGCTACGAAGCGCTGATGCGCTGGTCGAGCCCGGCATTAGGCGAGGTACCGCCGGTGCGATTCATTCCGATCGCGGAACGTACGGGCTTGATTATCCCGATCGGGGCCTGGGCAATGGAGCAGAGCTGCCGCCTGATCGGCGAATGGGCGCGCGAGTACGGGCGGACGGTGAAAATCGCGGTTAACCTGTCGCCACGCCAGTTCTACCAGAGGACGCTGCTGGCGACGATACGGCGTTGCTTGGATGAGCACGGCGTGCCACCGGGCAGCCTGGAGATCGAGATCACCGAGACAGCGCTGATGAGTCGCGAAGAGGAGGTTGATCATCTGATGCACGACATCCGCGCATTGGGAGTGACGCTGTCGATCGATGATTTCGGAACGGGCTATTCGAGTCTTGCCTATCTGAAGCGGTTCCCTGTGGCGCGTCTGAAGGTCGATCGGGCCTTCGTACGCGATCTCGGCAAGGATGAGGACAGTGCGGCGATCACGCGTTCAATCATCAACCTCGCGCGTGGCCTCAAGCTAAAAGTGGTGGCCGAAGGCGTGGAGACAGAGGTGCAGTTAAAGGTCCTGCACGATTTGGGTTGCGATGAATACCAGGGATTCCTGTTCAGCCAGCCGCTTGAACGGGATCAAATGCGCGAACTGTTCCTGCACAAGGTCGACAGCTTGGATGGTTCCGGTAGCAAGTAAGCCATGCCACAAAGACTGTAATGCAATTGCACGACGCCTGTTGCGGCGCTCCACATGCTCGCCCCCAAGACCGTTTTCTCTTGCAAAATCTAAGAACGCGACATATTAACTTCGTACATGCTTGTCGCCTGGTATGGCATGGGGATCGTCATCAAATATTTAAGTGATGTAGATGGGCGGAGGTCCAGCCGATCGACGCCCGCTCGACATGCTGTAAATGTTTACGCCAAGCCGGTCCGTAATCGGAGGAGCCGCATGACCGCGCTCGGTCACTTGCCTGACCGCTGCAAACTGAGTTGCCTTGCGATATCGCCGGCGCATTTCTATATCAACATACGCTTGCGTCTGCGACTGGATTAACGACCGCGGGCTCGCAGTCTTGCTGCCGGTAACCCCTTCCGCACGGTTCGAATCGCCTGTAAATACATTCTGTTAAACTTTGCTCAAGCGTCGTAGTGCTTGACACCTCGACAACTAAAAAATTGTTTGGAGGCCAATTATCTATGACACCCGCTTCTGCAAAACTCGCAACTGGTATTCCCGAGCTCGATGCTGTGCTATACGGCGGCCTACTGCGTAATCGGGTCCACCTAATCGAGGGGCGTCCAGGAACTGGAAAGACGACACTGGGCTTACGCTATCTGATCGAGGGACTCAAGGCTGATCAGTCCGCACTGTACATCAGTCTTTCTGAGGCTGAAGACGAGCTAAGGGAAACGGCAGCAAACCATGGCTGGTCACTGGACGGTATTGAAATCGTCGAGATGATACCGGTCCCTCAGGACGAAACCTCTTCGCAAACGATCCTATTGCCAACCGAAAAGGAACTGTCTGCTCTAATCGAGCAGATTACTGACCGCATTGCACAATCTGGAGCCGCGCGAGTCGTCATCGATTCGATGGTCGAGATCCGCCTGCTGGCTCACGACAGCAGCCATTACCGGCGCCAGATTATTGCCCTACGCCAACAACTGGCAGGAAAAGGGGCAACGGTGCTCTTGCTCGATGACCTGACATCGGATGGCCGCGAGTTCGAACTGCAAAGTGCCGTACATGGTGTAATCACGCTCGAGCAACTGGAACACGCCTTCGGGGCAGCTCGCCGGCGTCTCCGGGTTGTCAAACTGCGCGGCGGAAATTTCCAAAGTGGCTGGCATGACTACACGATTTTGACCGGCCAAATTCTTGTCTTCCCAAGTCTTATCGCCCAGGAGCATCACGGCGATGGTCGCGAACTTGAAATATCCAGCGGCGTGCCGCGGTTCGACGAACTGTTCGGTGGGCCGCTCACTTCAGGAAGCTCTACAATGGTGCTGGGTCCGTCTGGCGTCGGCAAAACAACGGTCGCGCTACAGTATGCGCTATCAGCCGTAAAGCAGGGATGCCATGTTGGGTACTTCAACTTTGACGAATCCGAAACGACGCTGCGTTCGCGATTGGTTGCCAACATGGGTGAAGAAAATACTGACGACGATTCAGTCGAAGGTTATCAGGAACACGCGCATGAACATCTGTTCCATCTGAGGCGGGTTAACCCGTCGCGTATATCCCCGGGCGAATTCATCTGGAGCGTACGCCGGCTGGTCGAAGATCACAACGCAAAACTGGTCATCATCGACAGCATCAATTCGTATCTCGACGTCATCAAGGAAGAAAAGTCATTGCTACGTCAAATGCACGAACTATTTTCTTATTTGAGCAACATGAACGTGATGTCGATCATTGTTGGCGCCCATTCGGCTCGGCTCGATACCTCAAAAGAGCCTGATGCACTCAGTATCATTACCGATAACATTATCTCACTACGCTACTACGAACACGACAACTTCGTGTGTAAGGCGATTTGTGTTCTTAAGAAGCGGCAAGGCCGGCATGGACGCGAAATATGCGAACTGTCATTGACGGATGATGGAGTAGAAATCGGTGAGCGCATCCAGGTGTCCGATGAAAATTTAGGAGCTGCGTCCCTTGAGCCTTGAAGCCGATTTTGCCGTGGTGGTGTTCACCCCGCTCCATGCCGATGCCATCACGCTGAAAAAGATTGTCGAAGACGAAAAGCTGACGGCGATCTGTTGTCATTCAGCGGAGGAATTTTACAAGGCGCTGGCAAATGCTGTCCTGTTCGCCGTCGTGACCGAGGAAGGCCTTGCCTGCTGCTCGCTCGATAAAGTGCAAGATATTTTGCGCCAGCAGGAGAGCTGGTCGAATATTCCAATCCTTGTCCTGGCCGAACACGAAGAAAGGAACATCGACTCCAACCGGTTTGTCCGTCTGGTCGAGATGGGCAATGTAACGCTTTTGCTCAGGCCAACGTCGCGCTTGAATCTGGTTCTGGCCTTTCGTTCAGCATTGAGCACCCGACTTCTGCAATTTGCCGTCCGGGAGCATATAAGAAAGTTGAGCGCACACGCTGAGCAGTTGGAGCTGCTCGTCAGCGAACGCACCAGGGAGCTGGAGGCAGAAGTAACAGCGCGGCACCGGATTGAACAGCAGTTTGCCGAGAACCGGCGTCTTGAATCACTGGGGCGCCTGACCGGTGGCATAGCACATGATTTTAATAACCTTTTGCAGGTGATTATCGGGCACGAAGGATTGCTGCGCATCGTGATGAAGTCTGATGTGAGCCCCGCCGCAAGAAAAAGCCTGGATAGTATTCGGCGAGCAGCCGATCACGGCGCCTCGTTGACCCAGCAGCTGCTTGCGTACGCACGGCGGCAGCCGCTTGCGAGTGTGGTGGTCGATCTGAACGCGCATTTGAAAATAACGCTGGAGATGATACGGCGCATGCTGGGGCCAAAAATCCGGGTCTACACTGAAATCTCGACATCGTTATGGCCGCTTTTTGTCGACCCGGCACAGCTGGATTCTGCGATCCTGAACATCGTCGCAAACGCGCGTGACGCCATGGACAGCGATGGCGTACTGGTCGTCAGGGCGCGTAACTGCTACCTGCCGCAGCCATCGATGCCGGTAGCAGGTGACCTGGCCGGCGAGTTCGTTGAAATCAGCTTTACCGACAACGGCCATGGAATGGCTGACGATACGCTGACTCTTGCATTTGATCCGTTTTTTACAACGAAACCAGTTGGTAAGGGAACAGGCCTCGGCCTGTCGCAAGTGCATGGCTTTGCGGCCCAGAGCCATGGGCTCGCGTTCATTCGGCAGGAACGTCCCGGCGTCACTGTTGGAATGTTGCTTCCGCGTAGCCAAGATATACCGGTACCAAGCGACTTTACCGGCACCGTGGCGGAAAATCCGCTATCCAACGTCAGTGTCCTGTACGTCGAGGATAATCCCGAAGTCGCAGAGATCACGACGACCATGCTGCAGACGCTTGGTGCGACCGTGACCGTGATCGACAGCGCCGATGCGGCTGTCCAAACCGACTTTTCGGCCGTCGACGTTGTGCTGTCCGACGTCATGATGCCGGGCAAAATGGATGGCATCGACCTTGCCCAGTGGCTGTCAAAAAACTATCCACACATTCCAATTGTTCTGACCAGTGGCTACGTCCTCGATCCAGAGCGCTTGAGTAGCGTGAATGCGAGGTTTGTCCGCAAGCCCTGTTTGCTTGAAGCGTTGGCAGAGGCGATTGGGAATGCGTTGAAGGAAAAAAAATGAAGACGCGAGTCTGGTGCGAGAGCGATACGATATCGCCATTTGCCACGCAGTAATCAAGCCTGTAGTGCTTGATACCGCGTGACTCTGAGATTACATCTTCGGTTTTGTGCCAACATACACCGGCTTGAGCGGCACGGTCTTTTTCGCCTGGACACCCAAAGGGTTGAGCGCAGCATTGACGGCGTCGAGCGCCTCGTCCTCGGAAAGATCGGTGGTCACGGTCAGGATGTAGTTCCCTCTGGAGGTCTGAATTGCTGTGCAAGCGCAACCGGCCACGTTTTTCAATGCTGCGAGCACGGCCCCGAGGTTGTCTGGCGTAATGCCGATGAGTTCGAAAATGAAAGTATTCATAAAATTGGGTCGGAATAAATAAACGGTTATTGTTTGTGCAGGTTGATCTGGAAAGACTCGATGGTTTTGCCGTTGGAAATGGCTTCGGTCAGCCATTTCGGTTTGCGGCCACGACCCGACCAGGTTTGTGCAGGGTTATCGGGATTTTGATATTTTTGTGCGCTTTGTCCCGAAATTTTTGATTTGGGTGCAACTCCCGCAATCAGCTGCTCGATAGGGACACCAAGCTCGCGAGCAATGGCGATAATCTGTTCACGCGCTTTTCCAACATCCTGGCGTTGCCTGTTTTTGATTTCATTTTCGACATCGTGTTGTAATTTCCTGAGATCGCTCAGGCCCAAGTTGGCCAAATCGGCTGCTGCCATGGACAAGCTCCTTTTCAATGATCGTGCGTGTCAATAATATCACGGTATCCTGAAAAATCTGTGCACGCTGTCGTAACTAGGTTATTGATTGCGCCGCACCGCAACGCTCCGCTCACAACTCATAAGACGACGCATTTGGCGAAACGGGATAACTATCCATTCTTGTTTCGCAAATTGCCTGAATCGGCTCAAGCCCGCCGGCGGCGCCGGAATTCGATAGTTTAATCGTTGGCACTCTCTAATAAATTGCTGAAATTTTTGGCGCATCAACTACGAAAGGAAACTCTCATGGTTCTCAAAGAGTACGTCCTGCCAGTGCAAAATCTTCTTGAGAAAGCTGCGCAGTCAAAGGCACGGTGTCTTTTTCCGAGCTGTTTTCCTGCTTTCGGCAGAAGACCAAGCCAGCAGATGTTGCTGAAAGAACAGTGATTCTATAACTGATCCATTATGAAAGCTCAGGAGTCAAGAAGCGCTGATTTCTTGCGCGAGCTTGGGTGAATGTAAATAACTATCGAAACGGCCTTCATGCTCTATTTGTGTCTCATACCGCCTCGTTATGTCTTAGCATTGACTGCGCGTGACCACATGCGATTGTTTTAGGAACGGAAAGTGCTTTGCTTCAATCGTGCGCATAGGGTTGAAAGCGCCCCCAGGTTTTAGTTAAGTTGGTGTCGTGTGCGTTCAAAACGCAACGCTTTGATTCCCGATGGCATATGTAGGATAGAAAATTTATTTGCTCGTGACAGACCGGTGGTAAGCTATTTGGGCGATGCTCTTTTCCTAAGACGCCTACTCATCCGAGAACAAAATGCGCGATCTAGAGATCTTGCTGAAGCAAGCGTTCCACGGTGGCATATTTCCCCGGCCTTTGAAAACATTCGTTTTGGCCTGCCTGTTTTCCGTATTCTCCCCAGCACAAGCTGGCAACTGGTTTGATAGCGAGACGCGAACGTGTGAATGGACCACTCCCGTAGCCGATTCGTATGATTTTCCTTTCAAGAAAAGAAAAACCGTTGCAGGCGGAGAATATCTATCTCTTACAAAATCATTTCTGAATCAGGGGAATGCAGCGCCCGGGAACGCTGTTACCACGGTTTCCGTCTTGACCGCGGCGCAGCTGAGTTCAATGAGCCATGGCCTGGATGGTTTGCGTGGCTCACCAATGGCAGCAAAAGTGGGGCTAAAGCTCGTTGGAGTCGGGGTAAGCTTCACTCCACTGTCCGGGTTTAGAGCTGCTGCTTTGGGTGGACTTCTGGACTGGCTGAGCAGTATTCCCGATGCAACGCTTGTCAATATCGATCGCCTTCAAGATTTCGTCGCTGTGGGCGGGATTGGGGGCTACGTCTTCATCTTCAAGAATCCTGCAGTGGGAACGAAGCCACTCATCTATTATTCGCCCATTTATGAAATCCAGTTGGGAAATGAGCCAAATAAGCGAAAATGGCTGCTGGGCGCATGTGTGCTGCCCGTTGAGGTTATTCTGCAAGAAATAGAGACAACGGCGCCAGGGCCAAATGCGAACAATAAAAAACTCATCAAACAATCTGATGGCAGTTGGCGGATGTGGGATATTACTGACCAAAAATACAATGATAAGATACTTTACTATACCCAACAGGATGAACAGTTTGCTTATTTTGACACCAATGAGCAAGACGTTGCATATCGCGTTCATCTCTATGGTGGACCAGTGCAACGACGGAGTGGCCCTGGCAGTTCCTGGAGTACGCTTTATCAAACTGTAGAAGTGCGATAACACAACCAGAGGAGGAGCGAAATGAAGAACGGTCTTCTAAAATTATCGATTGCAGGTGGGCTCATGACACTTGCGATGTCAGCCAGCGCTGTCACGAAAGAGGAAGCCAGGGCCATGGCCCCGGGCAGCTGGCCGACAAAGCTTCAGTGTGAAGTTGCTGACGGTAAATACACGGGATATCGCGAGGAGCAGATTGGCACGGACGGTGGCGTGCTGACGAGAAAATATCTGGATCCTCAGTGCGAAAAAGGAAAAACGGCATCCGCAGGAGCCCGGAGTAACCATTAGAGCAGATTTAGCACGATGACAAATAACGCGGCCATGCTGCTTCGCAGTGTGGCCGCAGTTTTTTGATGGGACCTGGTCGTCGATCCAGACACTGCAAAGGTTTCTCAGCCGTAGCCTCCGCGCTGTTCCGACGGTCAGCAGTCGACGAGCATTCCGGAAAGGAGCGCGCAATGTGTGAAGCACGATCGGTAACATGCCGGCGGGTCGAATGCGACGCCCGAGCCATTGACATCACTAGGACAGGCCAACATCGCGCGGGTTAAGACGGGAGCCGGAATTGACAAAATGAAGGAAGGCATAACAAAAAGAAATTTTCCGTCGTGTCGTTTATGCACGACACTTCGCGGCGTAATAGCGAAAAATCTATAGAATTTATTTCTTTTAATAAATTTCCAATTGGAACTTAATTATCCACATAATTGTGAGATTTCGTGAGAATTTCACGTATTTAGTTAAGCAATGCATTTTTATCCCAGATTTAGTGGTTATCCTGTGGATAAAAAAAGGTCGCCTAAATCTGATAATCCGTAATGTCAAGATGCGCGACGCAAAAAATAAACTGCTTCGAATATCGAACAGTCAAGGATTAATTTGGGTATATTATGACCTCGAGCTAACCCAGCTCGACGACGATACATTGAAGAAGTGCGCCGAGGAGTCCCTCGCAAAGATACCTCGGCGCGCTCCGGATTGAACCCGACCCGCCAAGCGGCGGCACACTCAGCATGTTGCGCTGAGACAGGTAGGGCTGAACGACAACTATCGACAGGAAGTACTCGACAGGTTCGTCCGGCGGACCAGGCAGTCCACCGGACTCCATTCTATGCCACAAATTTGGCGCACGGAATAGCCGTGGCCAAATGGTTACATACAGGAGTCTTAAAATGCCGACTGATCACCGACTCGCGCCTCTCAAAAAAGGCGATCTGCAGTATAGCTACCCCAGCGGGCCGACAGCCAGCGATGATCCAAGCAAACGCAACCACCCGGACAGCAATTTGTTGAACCGTCACGAGTGGTACGAGATGCTGTATTTCGTCAACAAGTTCGCCAACGAAAATGGCCAGGGATCCGCATTCGTCGCTAAAAAAGCGGAGCGCCTGATCCATAAGTACTGTCCCAGCCATTTGCGTAGTCACGAGCATGTCACGAACTGGCTGATAACAAACTGGCAAACGTATGGCGATGCTCCGCTGTAATTGAGCGTGAAGGGTGTCGGCCGAGCTTCTCGGCCGGCAGCGCCCCTTTTAACTGACGCAGGAAGTAAATCGTGACCACGTATAAAGGCAAGATCGATATCGAGGCAACCGATATCCCCACCATGGCTGAGATGCCGGACGGCGAGTACAGGCAGTTCCTGGCCAGCGGCGGACTTTTCTGGATTGACCATCACGATATCCTGCGTTCGACGCCGGCAGAATATCCGCTCGCAACAAGCGTATCCCAGCTTGAAATCTTGATTGAGGCGCTGCAGCAGTGTCGCCATCGGATGCGTGGCGACAATCCGCCACGGCGCTGATCGCATCGCACTTTGAACATCGGTGAATTCGCTTGCAGACTAGCATGCCAGCGAAGCGATTGATCCCCCAGCCATTAGGGACTTACAAATGATCAGTATCACGATTGGAAACGAAACGCGTAACTATGCCGACGCTGACGATCACTGGATCACGCAGCAAATTACACGGCGCCGCCAGGACCGGGTGCCCGTTTGCGCCACGGTACGTATTGCCCAAGGAGAGTTGAATCTGAATCTGGCCACGCCAGGCTGTGCCAGGAGCGGTGGTGGCGGCGGTGCCTTGACCCATGGAGAGCAGCAGATCGTGGATCTTTGGGTCAGCCGCAGGTTGACCAATGCTGACTTCGCACCCGGCGATCTCGTCGCGTTTCTCAAGCAATTGCGCCGAGCACTATAACCATATATGTCACAAGCCCAGCAGCTCGCTTGCAAGCTGCTGGCACCATAGGCAATCATTTGTCTTCGCATCCTCGCTGCACCGCTATGGCTGCGATACCGATGCACAAATACATCGTTCTACGCGGCGCCTGTGTGGAGATCGTAGCGACGCGCGTGCCGAGCGGATCCGTGACGCACAGGCGTGCTATCAGGGTTAGACATCGCTTAAAAAGAATGTGATCAATCGATAAAATTCCCCGCGATTAACACACCGAAAAGCATGACAGCGACACCAATGGCAAAGATGGTGATGATACGCAAGGGATGTTTCATGACCGAATCCTCGCAAGCGGGCGCAACCGGTGGCTGCCCCTATACGCAAGGGTCTCATCATGCTCCTAAATTTCCTGCGTAAGTGCTTTTTGCGCGCAAAAATCTAATGCCCAGTGTGCAGGTTGCGTACATCCGGGCAAACGCGTGTTAATACGCTCCATCGCGCGCCGTGAGCTGCGCTCGACAGATATGTCGTGGTGTTGCGCTACTTCCAGATAGGTACATCGCCAGCATCTGCACTGCGCTCACGTTATCGTCGGCGATCCGGACGCGCTTGCGCGGACGCTGTTGCCATCATCTCCCGAGTCTCGCAGTCTGGGCCGCCAGCTTGAGCCGGTTAGGCGCGCTGATTCCGGCTGACGATTAGATGAATTTATTCGCGACAAGAGCGCCGAGCGACATGTCGATGCAAACGATAGGGTTGTAATATGGTCGTCGACGAACCGCCGCGCTCCGGTACGCGTAGCAAAGGCGCCGGAACGTCAGCAGCTGGGCGTCAGAGGATGCTGCGCGAGTCCAGGTGATCGCGGAACGCCGGCATCAATTCACTTGAGGATGTCATTCAAACGGGTCAAGTCGAGTGGTTTGGTGAGGTGTCCGTCAAACCCAGCTTGCTCAGCCAGGTACTTATCATGATCTTGCCCCCAACCGCTTAAAGCGATGATGCGCACGGTCGAGCTCCACGACAGGGTCCGAAGTCGCCGGCAAAGCTCGTAGCCATTCAATTTGGGCATGGCGATATCCAGAATAATGAGTTCTGGCCGCCAGTCATCGATCATGTGGAGAGCGCTTCGGCCATCATATGCAGTTTTCACCTGATGCCCGAGACTTTGCAACATAAACGCCAATGTGTCAGCAGAGTCCTGATTGTCATCGACCACGATGATTTTACGAATATGTAGCGCTAATCCAGCATCGCGAGCTGGTAAGGATACTTCGAGGTCAGGACTGCTAACGCAAGGAAGTTTTACAATAAACGTAGCGCCTCGTCCTTCCCCATCACTGTGCGCGCTTACGTCGCCGCCATGAAGATCAACGAGTTTCTGTACAAGTGCCAACCCGATGCCGAGCCCGCCGTGCTCCTTTTCAAGAGATTGGTCCCCTTGAAAAAACATCTCATACATTCGTGGAAGCACTTCAGGCTGGATACCAATACCATCGTCCCGGACAGATACCGTCACTTCGACGTCGCTGGTATGCAAGTCCACCCAGATATGCCCCCCATCGGGCGTATAGCGCGTCGCGTTATTGAGCAGATTCAGGAAAATCTGGGATAGGCGAACAGGATCCCCATTCACCCACACCTTCGTCTTCGGGATACTCAAGTGGAGGGTGTGCCCATGTTTCAGTACTACAGGACCGATCGTCTCTATGACGGTATCCAAAATGCTGCACAAGTCGATGGCATATCGCCGTAACTCGAGCTTGTCGCGTGTAATTCTTGACACATCGAGTAAATCGTCGATCAAGTGGGTCAGATGAATGACCTGGCGTTCGATGACGTCGCGGCACCAGCGCGAACTCACTTGACCGATGCCAAGTGCTGTTACCGCATTTTTAATGGGCGCCAAAGGGTTGCGCAACTCATGTGCAAGGGTCGCGAGGAACTGGTCTTTGCGCCGGTCGGTTTCACGCAACTGCTCCACCAGCCTGAGACGCTCATAGGCCGAGGTCACATACTGGCAAATCGTTGAAAGGAAAGTGATTTCGTCGTTCGCAAAGGCGTCCTTGGATCGGCTCCCGAAGGAAAGGGTGCCAAGCAAGACATCCCCGGCAATCAGTGGATGGCAGAAATATGCTTTGGTGCCAACGGCGCGCACGAACTGGGCCTTCTGGTCGTCGCTACATTGAATACTGGTCAGGTTGATCGCGTGACGATTGAGCGCTGCCATGCCGCAAATGGCCTGACCCAGCTCCAGCGTTTCCACGTTGCGCGCTGCTTCTGCCTGTATGCCTGCATACGACGCCAGGCGCATGATGTTGCCGCCCTCAGTCATCATGAAGTTGAAATACAAGTCCGCGCCAATGTGCGGCCCTATCTTCGTAAACAGGCCTTTGAGCATGCTGTCAGGGTCGCTCGCCGTCAGGATCAGGCCAGCCGCATCGGACAGCAAATTCGCACGCGCCGTTTGCTTTTGCAGCCTTTCTTCGGCCTGCTTCTGTTCGATGAGGTCCGATGCCTGTCGAGCGAGGACGTCAAGCATCATCAAATCAAACTCAGCGGGCCTGCGGACACGCGTGTAATGCGTGGAAAACATGCCCAAGACCGCACCAGAGCGGCTCACCAAAGGGGTAGACTGGACCGCGAGGGCGCGTGCCCGCAACATCACTTCCCGCGACTTTGAGCCCGCAAATACAGCACTGTTCGCCACATCCTCAACGATGACACGCTCCCCCGATTGCAGTGCAGTGCCACAAGCGGCAAGGCCATCGTGTACCGTTTGAAAATAGTCCAGAAATTCCTGATCGAACCCACGCTGGGTGGTGATGATGAGACAGCCGTCAACGAGCAATTGAAGATTGCCCATGTCGGCTTGGGTGATTTCGATGGCAGCATCCAGAATTTCTTCAAGTAGCACATCGATCGCTCTTACCTGGACGAGCTTCGTACTCAGCACCTGCATCCGGGTACGTGCTTTGAGTTCGATCGTCAAACGATCGTTGAGTTCACCAATGCTAAGTTCGTCAGGATGCCTATCCAACGTGTCCATTCGGTGTTCCCTGTCGAAAATTCGATTTTAACAAGAATCACCGGGACCGGCCTCATTTATCGTGACGTTGAGACCTGGTTTCATGACACACAGTTGAAATTGTAACTAGACATTGCTCGGGAAAACGTCTAGGCTTTCAACCGCTATATTTACTAGCAAACTGGCAACGTTGTTGTGTAGTTCCCAGCTCGCTCTCTATAAGCCAAGTCTACGCATAGATGGTGCCCGCCCCGCCGCTCGACGCAGTGGTGGTCCCGAACGTCGGCAGCTTGGCGCGGCCGATCCTTGTTTCAATGAGTCGGCACTGACCTTTTTCACAGGCCACCGATGAAACATAACGACCTACCAAGCCCATCTTTTTCAGCTGGGACAATCGCGACCTCCCGCGAGAATCGTTTTGCCATCGTTTTCATCGTCGCTGCCACAATCGTATTCGGCATCGCCGCTCCATTCGCAAAGGTCAAATTACCGGTCTTCGCCGGGTACATCCCTCTCGTTCAGGGTGTGCTGATCGTCACTGATCTCCTTACCGCCATGATGCTGTTTGGCCTTATTCGAACGGCCGCCTCACGTCGCATCCTGATCCTGGCCTGCGGATATCTGTTCACGGCCCTGATGACGATCGGGCATACCTTGTGTTTCCCAAGTAGCTTTCCTCAACCGCCTCTTCTCGGCTTCGGCGTTCAGTCGACGGCCTGCCTCTACGTCTTGTGGCATTCGTGCTTCCCGGTCTTTGTCATCGCATACGTCTTTGCTTCTTGCGCAGAGGTGACCAAGAGAACGGTCGTTTACGGCCTGGTGAGCACCGTCGCGCTGGGATGTGGGCTTTTCGCCCTGTCAACATTGGCGGCCGATCGGCTGCCAGCCGTTCTGGAAGGCGGTCACTATACTTCATTCAACCCAAACTCCTGGGCGCTACCTGGGGCATTGCCGCGTTGGCTCTTGCAACCCTCTTGGTCAAACGAGCACGGACTGGGATGGACACTTGGCTTGTCGTTGTTCTGACGACCTGGCTGTTCGAAATCATGCTGGCCGCTCTCCTGAATGGGGGACTGTATGACGTCGGATTTTATGTCGGACGCGTATATGGGATGATTGCATCCTCGACAGTTCTGTACATGCTTTTGCGTGACTACACACGCCTGCATGCGGATTTTGCTCGCCTGTCGTTGCAGTCGATCGCGGACAGCGAATACTCGGCAGCGCAACGTGTTATCGAAGCAGTGGTAACCCAGCTTCCTGTAGGGGTACTGGTGATGCGCGACGTGCAAACACACCTGTTGGTGAATGACAGAGCGGCCACAATCCTTCGCCTGGACCGCGATATGGCGGAATCTGGAATAGGATTTTTGAAATCCGACGTGCTTGCCACCGACATGCAACCGATTCGCGATTTCATATCGACCATTGAGACGCAACGTGAATTTGTAGAGACGGAAGTGAAGTTGTCGGTCGCGGGCGAAACCCGCACGATTGTGTTGAGTGGACGGCCGGTCCTGGACAAAGCAAACAGCACGCTTGGCTTTGTCATCGTCATGAACGACGTCACCGAAAAGCGAGAAGCTGAAAGGATGCTGGACGCCAGTTTGACGCGACTGCGCAGCGTTATTGAAAATACCCCGCTCGCGGTTATCGAATGGAACGCCAGCGGCGTCGTAACCCGCTGGAATGCGCGTGCAGAAAGCCTGTTCGGCTGGCCCAAGGAGGAGATCATCGGCGGACAGCTGTGCTCTCTGCCAATCATGCACGAAGATGAACGTCTCAGGGTGGACGAGTTGTCCAAGCTGGTTCGCGAACCAGTGTCGCGTTACCTGCACACAGCGCTACGCCACCGCACCAAGCTCGGCGCAATCAAGGACGTCGAATGGTACACATCGGTGCTGCTTGACCAGTCGGGTGCGGTTGATACGGCTTTTTCTCTGATCCTCGATGTGTCCGAGCGTACGGATGCATTCCGTCAGCTGCAAGAAGCGGACCGCCGTAAAGACATGCAATTGGTGACCATCGCCCATGAGCTGCGCAATCCCCTGTCCCCCATCGCCCAAGTTGCCATTCTCATGCAGAACAACTCGCTGCCGGATGACCGCGTGCAGTGGGCTGCCGATCTCATCAATCGGCAGACCAAACACATGGCAACGCTGCTTGACGATTTGCTGGACGTGACCCGGATCGCCAGTGGGAAGATCCGGTTGGATCAGCGAATCACAGACCTGGTCATGGTGCTAAACGATGCGCTGGAAATGAGCCAGCCGCTCATGAACCGCAACAATCATGCGCTGACGGTCACACTCCCTGCAACCCCCGTGCTCGTTTTCGGCGATGGCATGCGGCTGACTCAAGTCTTCGCCAATCTGCTCACCAACGCCGGTAAATATACCGAGCCTGGTGGCGATATCGAATTAAGGCTTGAGGTAAATACCGACGAAGTCGTCGTCGTCATTGCCGACAACGGCATTGGCATTGACCCTGCCATGATCCTGCGAATATTTGAACCATTTGTGCAGGTCGACCGCGCGTCGCATCTGTCCCGCGGCGGGCTCGGAGTGGGCCTGGCTCTGGCCAAAGCCATCGTCGAACTCCATCAAGGTACGCTAGTGGCGCTGAGCGGTGGCTCGAGCAAAGGCTCGACCTTCAAGGTCTCGCTCCCACAAGTTAGTGAGGATTCCGGCTGCGACGATGAGATGACTACTCTGCGCCGCAGAGCGTTTAATAAGGCAATCCTTGTCGCCGACGATAATACGGATTCGGCTGATTCGCTCGCCGTTATCTTGCGCGCCGCGGGAGCCCGCGTCGACGTTGCCTACAATGGGGGAGTGGCGCTCGAGTTCATGACGAATCGTACGTTCGATGTGGCCATTCTGGATATCGCGATGCCGATCCTTAGCGGGCGTCAAGTTGCGCAGCGCATGGCTCAACGAAGTGGCAAGCCTTATCTGATCGCTCTGACGAGTCTTGACCGGGATGTCGACCGCGAACTCAACCTCAAGTCAGGGTTCGATCTGCATTACACAAAGCCCATTTCCCCTGACGATCTGTTCTCGACACTCGAGAAAATTTTTGTTGCATGAGCACATTTGAATCCAATTCGAAATCTCGATCGGAAGCCACATCGCGTGGTCAGAGCATTCTCATCATTGACGATGAAACCTACATCACGGACTTGTTGGCCGTGTATCTAGCGCACGCGGGTTATGCGACGGCAACAGCTTGCTCAGCCGAAGAAGCACTGTATCTGTATCCACCGCTGCAGTTCGATGCGGTGATCGTCGATTACGCGTTGCCAGGAATGACAGGCGTTGAGTTCGGTGCACTGGCACGGAATGTCAATCCTCGCATGGGACAGGTTTTGTTGTCTGCCGGGAATTTTGAGGAGGAAGCGAAAGCCAGTGGCATGCACTTCCTGTTGAAGCCGGCAAATCTCGAGACCTTGATTGACCTATTGGGCACACTCATCGCACGCGCATAGGTACCGAGAGTTGGCTCGGTGCCGCTTCGTGCATTGCCATCGCTGCTCGCTAGTTTCCTTTGTCGACGTTGCCTGCGTCATCGGTCTACGCCCTGTTGGGGGCAGCAGTTTGAATCGACCAGGGGTAACTGGGAACTCGCGAATAGTTCAAAATGTCGTTTCCGAAAAGCGATGAGCGCCAATTTTCGGCGAAGCCGTGTTCCCCGCTTGGGCATCTTGGAAGAAAGTCTGAGCGACGATGTCACCATGCCAGTTTGTCAACTGGAGAACGTTACGGAGTATGACGATCGGCCTCAGAATACTCATCAGCTGCCTTACAGACAACATGAAAGACTATGCACCTGCATAAATGCTCAAAATGCGGATATTCGAGCGTTTTCTCCATTTGCCCCCAATGCGATAGAGCACGTTCGTTAGTCGGACTTCTTATCGTCGGACTGGCAATAGTTCTTGGCGCCATTTTCTTCTGTATATATTGGCTACTGCGACCGCACTAGCAAATAACGCTCACGTCTACCAAATACACGTAACAAAGTCGTCTGGTTGCTCTCGCCGCAGCAAGTTCTTACCCTGAGTTATTCCGGCCGTCCGCTACCGAGCGAGCTGGACATTGAACAGCGCAAGTTGGCTCGAGGATTCATTAGAAAGCTGATTGCTCAGCATTGTCAGGTCTTCTGCGAAGCCCTCCTGGCCGAACCCAGCCGCTTGGCGTAACGGTTTGCTGCTGTGCCAGGAAGCAATGGGCCGCTGGCGACAGTGACCCATTGTGTTAGCTCGCCGTTCAGTTCGCCCGTTTCGGTGACATCGAATCAGTTGATGATGGGACTACGCGGTAAGCTGGTCTGGCACGACCGGCTACCGACGCACCGATCCGTGGCGCTCATCTCCGTGGCGACTCTCGTCAAGTTGCCGAGCGAGGAGTACGGATATCACCTTTCGTATCACCTCCTTTTGATCCCCGTCGAGCTTGCTCAAGGATGCGAGGAACGTTTCATCAGCGCTTGTCGTATGACACATTGAATCTGGCGCGACTTCCAGCTGGTCAGGCCCATATGCTAACCAGTGTGGCGACACGCCCAACCATTTGGCAAGGACGACTATTCGCTGCTGAGTCGGCACCGCATCACCGACAAGCCACTTTCTTGCAGCGTGAACAGTAATAGTATGAGTTCCCGCGCGCAGATTAAACTCATGAGCCAGAACCGCAGGATCCGTTCCAACCCCACGATCCTGCAGGCAGGTTATGAGTCGTTTTCTGAACATTTCAGCTGCGGTGCTTTTTTTCGTATTCATGTACCTCCCAATGTGGTTAAAGAATCATGGCGATCCGAACAGCGCAAAGGGGTATTCGCTTACTACAGGAGTAAGGCGAACGTACAAACGTAGAGAACGGTCGATCCGGCGAACTCAGGTCGAGCATGTGCAATTACCGTCGGTTCCGATAAATGCACGAGCGGTACTGCAATGAGATACAGCTGCGCTGGCTGCTATCGCTAGCAGCCGTGCCTACGACGAACGTGCCGATGTCTATGAAGAAGGGACTAACAATGAAACGAGGTCTCGAACCAGTCGCTGCGACGGAGCCTGGAGCTCGAGCAAGTCTTGAAGCAGAGTACGGTCGATAACTGGGGCGTCCGGGATGATCTGTCCGGCGTCATCGATATCGCCCTGGCCGAAACGTAGCCACTGTGGCGTAACGCATAGCCATTGCGCAAGAATTTCAAGCCTCGCCTGCGACGGCAAGGCTTCGCCGAATAACCACTTGCGCGCGCCATAGCGGGTAATCGATTCTTCACCTGCCCGGGCGTTGAATCGCCGCGCCACCACTGACGGAGATGCATCTATCCCTACTCGCGCCAAGGCCATCGTCAGACGGGAGCTAAACTCAAGACGTTTGCTTGCCAAGTCTTTTTTTTGCACAAGTACCTCCAATAGAAGCGTACGACTCGCTATGTGCCCCCCGTCTTGAATGCCTCAGCAGGGACACCCATGGCTACCAAAATACAACAATGTTTCTCCCAGAAACGCCTACGTGAATGTACGGTTTGTCCTACACGCTTCACATAGAGGCAACTCGCGGCCAAAAAAACCCTTCCGTTACAACTTCTTACCGTAGGTACATTTGGTTGCATCTTGTTTCTGGAATTTAACGCGAGTTTTGGTTGTCCAATCGACAGCGAGTCTCTTGATTTTCCGTGACTGCTGGTCGGTCACAAGATGGCGTCCGGCAGATTTCGATGGGTTCCGAATTCAGGGGCGCTCGCCGTCAGTGGTGTTGCCACGATATTAAGGGCATCTCGTCCGAAATACGGAACAGGGCCGTTTCCGTCCTCATGCGTCTGACAACGCAACTTCATGTACCTGGCAAGAAAAAACTGTTTGCCTGCCTATGAATCGCCGGCCTGCAAAACTATTGGTTTTCTGAAGGACTTGAACGCTGATTAACGCTTTTCCGGTCTGCTCTAAATTGAATGGCCGAGCCAAAGGCTTGTCAAGTTGACTGTCACGCAAACGACTCGCGATAACGCTTCCTGTGCGTGGTGCCCTGTTGTGACGAAATAAATGCTTGAGCGAGCGCCTGGGTGGCGAAAGCAGACTGAGCCTTGTAAAGGGGGCAGGCATCAGATCAGGCGCGAATGATCTGCTCGGCGCCAACGGATTCGATTAATCGAAAATGCGTTCTCGCACCCAATTGCCCAGCCGCCCTTTTTTGTCTACGCCAGGCTGTGACAAAAAGAAAATTCAGCGAAATTGTATCAGTCTGGCATCGATTTTTAACGTTTTAAGTATTATTGTCCGTATACAAGTTTGCCCACGCGTCAACTTTTGGTCGTAGTTACAGTCTGTAATTGTTAGAGCCAATAAGTGAGCACTTGATGCGGTCGTTAAAGAACGATCGATGGTTAGCAAAAACTCGTCCAAAACTTTAATTCGTCTAGGTATGAACTCTAAACAAACCATCCAGCGTCCTCCAAGAGACGCGCAGAAAATCTCAACAGGCATTCCAGGGCTCGACGATATCCTTCGAGGCGGCTTGACCGAACGACGGGTATATCTGGTAGAGGGAACACCTGGAACAGGGAAGACAACTCTTGGTCTTCAGTTTCTCCTTGAGGGCTCGGCAAAAGGTGAGCCAGGACTTTACATTACTTTGTCTGAGACTACTGACGAGCTATCTGCGGTTGCCCAGAGTCATGGGTGGAGCTTGGATGGGATTTCGATTTTTGAACTCGCCACTGACGAGGCTCTGGATATCGAATCCCAACAGTCGGTCTTTCATCCATCCGAAGTCGAGTTGGGAGAGACAACAAAGAACATCATGAATGAAATTGATTCTTTGCGGCCACTTCGCATCGTCTTTGACAGCTTGTCGGAAATGCGTCTATTGGCGCAAAATCCCTTGCGATACCGTCGCCAGATACTCGCGTTAAAACAGTTTTTCTCGCAGCGTGATACGACGGTTCTTATGCTGGATGACAAATCGGGGGCCGCACCCGATCAGCAGCTTCACAGTATCGCTCACGGTGTAATAAGTCTCGAACAAATTGCACAGGAATTCGGAAAAGAGCGACGCCGCGTGAATATCGTAAAAATGCGCGGTATCCGGTTCCGTGGCGGCTTCCACGACTATTTATTGGAGACCGGCGGTATCAAAATGTTTCCCAGGCTTGTGGCCGCTGAACATTTCCGTGAGTTCGAGCCGAACCTGAGTTCCACCGGCTCAGATGCATTTGACAATATGCTCGGCGGTGGTCTTTGTGCCGGCACCAATACGCTCATTGTCGGTCCATCTGGCATCGGAAAAACGACTGTATCGATCAGGTGCTTGCTTAGCGCGTTAGAGCGTGGAGAGCGAGCGGCGTTTTATCTATTCGATGAAGGATTGGGGACGCTATTCGCACGATCGGCATCGCTGGGAATGGACTTGAGACCATATTGCGATACAGGCCAATTGATTATGCATCATATCGACCCTGCCGAGCTCGCGCCTGGCGAGTTTGCGCAGATGTTACGTGATGCCGTGGAATTGTCGCAAGTTCATTTTATCGTCATCGATAGTCTGAATGCTTATTTGCAGGCGATGCCTGGTGAGCAATTCCTTACTCTTCAAATGCACGAATTGCTCTCCTATCTGAATCAACAAGGGGTAACGACTGTTCTCGTATTAGGGCAGCATGGTCTTATCGGCGAAATGCGTACCGATGTCGATCTGAGCTATTTGAGCGATACGACCGTGCTACTGCGTTTCTTTGAAAATGATGGCAGGTTGCGTCGTGCGATCACGGTGATTAAAAGCCGGACGAGTAATCATGCGTTGACAATTCACGAACTGCAACTAAGCTGCAAGGGCATCGAACTGGGAGCGCCACTTGTGGGGTTTGAAGGCGTATTGACGGGGTTGCCAAATTATAATGGCTCAACAGCCATGCTTCCGATTAACTCTTCGAAACCGTAAACATTCGTGGAAGAAAGAATTATCGTTCTTGCGCCACGTGGGCGCGACGCCGAGGTAATCGGAAAAGTATTGGAGAAGAACCAGTTTATCGTTCACATCGTTGAGCACGTCAACGCTCTCATCAGAGCAATCGAAGTGGGAGCCAGTGCTGCCATTGTCGCCGAAGAAGCGATCGGCCCGGGCGATCTAACGCGATTGGCAAGCTGGCTGGAGGGACAAGAACCTTGGTCGGACTTTCCATTTGTTGTGCTTGTTTCGAAACGCGGCGCAGTGAAGCGGCAAGCGGATGCGACGTTCAGCGACCTGGGCAATATCGTTTTGCTTGAGCGCCCTGTAAACGTGGCGACCCTGAAGACGGCGACAGTCGCTTCGATCCGTGGGCGTCAGAGGCAATACCAGGCACGCGATATCATGGCCGACAGCCTGCGTGCCTCGGAAAGTCTGCGGCAGAGTCAGGCAGAGCTGCTCAATCTGAATGAACATCTCGAGAGCCGTATTCGAGAGAGGACGTTGGCACTCGCGCAGGCGAACGACCGCCTGATGAATGAGGCGGCGGAGCTCGAACGTGTTCAGAAAACGCTCATCCATTTCCAAAAGATGGAAGCCATCGGGCAACTGACCGGCGGCATTGCGCATGATTTCAACAATCTACTCAATGTTATCCAGGGAAATCTGGATCTCATCAATATATTGTCGAAAGACGATGCCGTTAAACGACGTGTTGACGTTGCTAAAAGGACATGTCAGCGCGGCGCAAAGCTGACCGGGCAGCTCTTGGCGTTTTCCCGAAACCAGCGCCTGAATCTGGCGCCAATCGATGTCGGACAAATGTTCGATGAAATCCGTGAACTGGTTCTCACCTCCATTGGCGCCCAAATTTCGCTGCAGATGTCCAATGAGAAAGATTGTTGCCTTGTCATGGCCGATGCCAATCAACTCGAGATGGCGCTGTTAAATCTTGCCATCAACGCGCGCGACGCGATGCCATCTGGAGGGGAGTTGGAATTTACTGCACGTCGCGCACACACTGCCTTGGATATCCTGCCACAGGGCGAATATGGCGTGATTTCGGTCCGGGACTCGGGCACTGGCATCCCTTCAGCAATCATCGATAAGGTCTTCGATCCTTTCTTCACGACGAAAGAGGTCGGCAAGGGAACCGGACTGGGGCTGAGCCAGGTCTACGGCATGGCCCAGCAATCTGGAGGCATGGTGCAAATAAGCAGTAGTGCCGAGGGCACCTTGATCGACATCTGGCTGAAGTTGGCACATTCGGACGGCGTTGCCGGTTCTGGCCGCGCTCCTGACCGGACCGCGCTTTCATACGGCCAGGGCACCATCCTTGTTGTCGATGATGACCCTGCAGTCGCTGCTGCGATGGTCGAGATGCTCGAGGTACTCGGCTATACAGTGAAGGCAGTGAACTCAGCAGTTTTAGCGCTGGAGGCCGTCACACTGGATTGTCCCGACCTGATGATCACCGACTATCTCATGCCAGGGCTGACGGGAGCTCAACTGGTTGAGCAAGTTAACGAATGCCAGCCAAACCTGCCGATCATCATGGTGACGGGTTACGCCGATATGCACGCGATTGAGAAAGTACTCGGGAAGAATAAGGTATTACGAAAGCCGTTCAACTTGCAAGAGTTGGCCAGGGCGGTCGCAGATCGGCTGGCTGAAGTCAAACATTAGAAGTGGGGATTTTGTGGCGCTCAAGGCGCCACGTGAATTGGCTTGAAACGCGCAACGCTGGACGACCTGGAGAAACCGGGGGGGGTGACAGTCCGTCATGGTTGGGATCAGATGACCGCAGTGCCAGGCACAACCACTTCCATTAACCAACTAACTAACGCGAAGCCGGCACGCAGCTGCTGCGTCGTGCCGGCCAGTGCGGCCGTAATGACTGTCCTCCCAGGCACTGAGGGCTTCGCGTGACCGAAAAGCAGCTCTTCTTCAGCTCGTCCTTGGGATCAGAAGGACCTCCAGGGGGCCTTCGCGCCAGAACTAAAGATCGCCAGCAGCTACCGCAACCAATTCGTAGATGTTTGCTGGTTTTGTCAAATGCCTATCGAAGCCGGCAGCACGAGCTTTTGCACGCGATGCCTCGTCTTCGTATGCAGTCAATGCTACCAGTCTGACATGCCTTAGGGCCTCATCAGTCCGAATAGACTTGGCCACATCATATCCATCCATAATTGGCATACCAATGTCGAGGAAAATGACGGCGGGACGATTGGCGCGAGCTGCAGCGAGTGCCTGCGGGCACCGTACGCAACCTGAACTTCAAAGCCGTGCGCCTCAAGTACGAAGGCGGTTGTATCGGCCGCGTCAGTGTTATCGTCAACGACAAGTATCTTCATTGCCTGGGTCATGTTTTCCTTGCCGCCACATCGTTACCTGCATAAAACTTGCTTGTGACATTGTACCGGAGCTGTCGTCGATCAACCAGCGAAGCTGTACAGATAGCCCAGAAGACCTGCTTGCTACGGTGAAAACATCGCAAATCGTTGCGATGATCCGACGCAAGGAATGCAAGACATTCTCGCAACACGATCTTCGATTCGTGCTCGAAGCAGGTACGGCCGCCTGGTTCAAACGACGCAAGACCACACACGCACAGTCGGGTTTTTAGGCGTGTCGCCGATTGGAGCTGACCATCGTCCATAGCGTCAGGAGTGTCAAGGGGAAGGCAATTCGTGCGGCGGACAGTGTCAGCTTTCTGCGGGAGATTGACCCAACGGTGGACGGGGTCTAGTTGACGGCTGCTCCCTAGTACCCCTGGATGACGCGCAAGCCTCTGTCAGCCACTTTTGCCTTTTCGTCGATACGTACGCACAGGCGCGCACGGCCCAGGCTATCGTGACAGGCCTGGACATTGGCCAACCCGCCACTGCGCGTTAAACGATCAAGCGACTGTTCCAGTTGAGCTTTGTCGACAAGCATTTGTTGGACTTTCGCGAAACTGGGAAGCAGCCACATCCCAAAGATAAGGAGCAATATTGCAGAGGCTGCCAGCATTGCAGCCGCGCCCCCATAGACCACCTTACGGACTCGATCAGTAGCCTCGCTGTAGGCAGCAGCTGCGCGGTCAGCATGCTCGTTAGCGTGGTGCCAGTTTGACGCGATCGCGTCAGCGGCCTTCTGGGCGGCGGAAGGTAATGTTTTGTCGACCTCGCGCGCTACCGCTTCGGGCAGACGCTGCACGCTGGTGCGAAGTGCATCAGAGGCGTTTGTCAGGTCCGTCTGGGCCGCTTTCGTGTGTTCGAACTGGCGCTTGGCGGCTTGCCATAAGGAGTACACCAGTTGGGAGTCGGTTGGCTTTTCAGTCATCTCAGCGCCTCATGCCATGGCCACGTGAATGCTCATGCGTCGGTTCGAGCTTTAGCTCGGCAGCCAAGTCACGCTCCCTCTCGATTTCCATCGTAGCGGCCAATTCGCGCTGGAGCTGCAAACCATATTGCATGTCAAGATCGCGAATATCGGCCAATGGAATGTAATGGAGGACCCCATCTTCGGTAACATGGACCATCAAGCCCCCCGTCGAGGCGTCACCGTCCTTGGCGAGCTGCGCAACCAACTTCAGATAGCGGCTCACTTCTTCGCGCGAGGGTTCGCTCGGTGACGGTTCCAGCGCCTCTTTCGTAAATCGGTCAATGTACTGCGCCAGGGTAAGTCGCTCGGCGTTGACCTGATCGAAGTCGATAAAAGGCATTAAGCGGACATCAATCCCTTCCGTTGCACTACCGGCGACCTCAACGAACGCATGAACTCGGCGGGACACGGCGAGCAGCTCTGGATTGCCTGTCAATCCAATTGCCAATGCGTCGCGCTTGTCGAGATCCTTCTGCCTCGATTCCTTGCTTACCTCGTTCCGCTTGAACTCAAGCAAGCGACACACTCCCGGAAACGTCACCCAGACATCGGCCAGCTTTGGATCCAGAGGCGTTTGCTGCGTGTTATTGATACTTGCCAAGGGCGCAGCATGACCTGCTCGACTGCCCAAGGATAAGCCCATTCCATATAGAAAATTGCCGATCACGATATTTTCGTAGGGTGTTCGATGCTTGATGCTCATCTTGCCAGGGACGGAAAATTGCACATCATACACCCGCATGGAATACGCTATCGACCGATTTAATTCTCGTCACAGCAAGGCGTGGACCACGACTACTGAGCCGCGACAAACAGGAACCATGTGAAAACGTCACAAAGTCCTTGTGACCGTAGTGGAAGTCGTTTCGTTTTGCACACGATGATCGCTTTTTTCGAGCAACCGTTCAGACCCCGGCATGGGTTCGCTGGGCGGTTGCAGCCGAGATTAAAGTCCAGTAATGTAGCGGGTGGGGAGCACGCTGGGCAACCAGGGCCCTTCGGGGCGACCCTATTCAATCGCGGCTTGCCGTCGGCCTCATGGCAGTCCCTGGCAACAGGGAGATTAATCCTTGCATAATTAACCGTGCTCTCCACCTCTTTAGAAGTGGAACTATTTTGACGATTCCTGAACACCTGTTCCACAAAGTGTGGTTCACCCGCAAGGCCTGGATCAACGCTGAAGAGCGGTTTCTCCAGAACGAACACCACACGCAGCTCTTGATGGTTGTCTATGCAGCTTATACGACGTGCGTGTCGGTCGTTATGCTGAAGTTTCAGCCCAAGCTCAAGGCAGACGAGGACTTGGCGAACACGGCGTTGGCTGTCTTGTCGATCATCCTCCTGGCGCTTTCGCTTTACCTCAACAGCAAGTCGTTCAAGGACCGGGCATCCCGCTTCAAGCAGGGATACCACGAATTGCAGGATATCGAGAACGGCCTGGCCGCCTTGAAAAGCAACCCTACGACCAATGTCGCCGGTCCGGATTGCACTGTGTTGGCCGATCGCTATGCGAAGGCGCTGCGCGAGGTCGAGAACCATCACTCGTTAGATGACATCAGGGCTCGTATCCTTGCCGGTTCGGGCTTGAGCTCGCGGCATCCTCGTGCTGGTGAGGTAATTCGTTACTACTGGTGGCGCACCTGGCGCTTTTGCGCGTTGATGCTGCTATACATTGCGCCGGCGGCCGCAGCCATCTGGTTTTATTTGAAATGAGTGCTGCGAAGCATTTTACACAGCAGTTTACAGTCGAGAACTTGCGTGAGGTGTATGACGACTATATCTCGCTCACGAGTGCGATCGGCGTCGACCGGCTCAGCAGGAACCTGTTCGAACACGTCGTCGTGCGTGAGATCGAGCTCATCAGCAAGAAAGTGGTAAGCGGAACCTACAAGTTCTCACAGTACAAGGAAAAATTGATCTCCAAGGGCGCTGGCAAGTACCCGCGGGTGATTTCCATTCCAACCTATCGCGACCGCATCACACTACGCGCTCTGTGCAACGTTCTCAAAAGCACGTTCAAAGAGAGCCTGGACGTCAAGCTCCCGCAGCATACTGTCTCTGAATTGCGCACAGCCTTGCTTGGAGGCCAGTACACGCACTTCATCAAGCTCGACGTCACAAACTTCTATCCAAGCATCAATCATGACATCCTGACCGCGGTTCTCAAGCGGAAGATCCGCAAGGCAGAGATTCACCATCTGATCCGCGCGGCCATTGAGAGCCCAACGGTCGCTTACCCAGACCGTTCCAAGGCGAAGGAAACGAAGGGCGTCCCCCAAGGCCTGTCCATTTCGAACATCCTCGCGGAAATCTATTTGTCGAAGTTCGATACGTGGGCTGCAAAAATTGGTGAAGTCGCGTATTTCCGCTATGTCGACGATATTCTGATCCTGACGAACGGCGATCCAGACGAACTGTTCGAGGTTGTCAGCACCTACTTGACAATCGACTACCGCCTCAACGTGCACGCCCTGAACACTGCCGGGAAGTCGATGGCCGGCAAGATAACCGATCATTTCAATTTCCTCGGTTACGATTTTAAGAAGACGTTGGCGTCGGTCAAAATCGACTCGATCCGTCGCCTGGAGTCGTCGCTCGCGAAGATCTTCACCACCTACAAGTACAGGCGCGTAGCAGCAAACGCGAATCCTGATCCTGCCGTGCGTCAGGCCATGCAGGACCGTGCTCGGAAAATCTTTACGTGGCGTCTGAATCTGCGCATCACTGGCTGCCTGTTTGATGAAGTTCGTCGCGGCTGGGTCTTCTACTTCTCGCAGATCGACGACAATGCGGTATCGCAACTGCATGGTCTGGACAAGACGATCAACGTCCTGTGCAAGCGCTTCGCCATCGAACCGGCAAAAGGCGAAATCAAATCGTTCGTTCGTAGCTTCCACGAAGCCAAGCGTAGCAATCTTACCCACCAGTACATTCCTAACTTCGATACGGCTTCCATCGACGAGCAGCGGGCATTGCTCAAGCTCTACGGGATGGAGAACGTAGAGAGTCTGACCGAAGTTCAGGTCACTCGTGCCTTTAAACGACGTATCCGGCGCGAGACGTCAGAGCTCGAGCAGGATATCCAGGGCGGCTCGCGCGGCTAAGCACTTTCGACGCGCAGTGTTTTCGAATCGCTAAATCGCAGCGCGCTGGCAGTGCGGTCACCAGCCGGCTGCTCAAGAGGAAAACTTAACCGTCGCCTTTTGCGAAGAGATCCCCGTACTTTAATGCATGCTCAACCGGCTTGAATCACGTGTTCATCCGAAAACCTGGTTTCGCCTCAAAGGTGCTGCCGCTGAGTTCGGATTTAAGTCAAGGATGTCTTGCTTGGCCTCGTCGTGGGTAACGTCGGTCCATCGGCGGATACGCTCCCGTTTCAACAGCTGGCTTGGTATGGCCAAGCAAGCGCCGATCTTCCTTGGCCCGACCGTTTTCTGGCTCGGTGCACCAGACGTAAAAACCGCTTGGATGCGCCGCCATCATTTGCAAAGCCTCCGGATCGAATGCTCATGACGTGCATCGGGAATGAAGGTACAGGGCCAGCAGTGAAGTCGGAGAACTTCGTTAGAAGTAACTTGCGAAGGGCCTGCAAGATCGACAGGTAATCTAAGGAGGCTCCGATTCCCAAGTCCCTTCCTCCTCGACGACTGCCAACCTGCTGGTGTCAAGAAGCGAAATGCAATGATTAGGTGGACTGGCCGCGCTTGATTGAGCGTATGACTGCATCGAGATGCAGCAGGTCGACCGGCTTGATCATGTGATGGTCAAAACCGGCGCTTCGCGACAATACCTTGTCATGCGCTTGGCTGTAGCCAGTCAGTGCGACGAACACGGAGTGTGCGTTGCTTGGTACGGCGCGTAGTCGTCGTACCAGTTCGTACCCGTCGAGATCTGGTAAGCCGATATCGAGGATGTAGAGGTCAACTGGCAAAGTGCTTGTCCGCGCAAGCGCCGCAGTAGATGAATACTCGACACGCACGGTGTGACCTTCGATACGCAAAATGTCGGCCAGCATGTCAGCCGCATCTACATTATCGTCTACCACCATCACCGACAGTCTTTCCGCGCTCGTTCGGGACGACGCTTGCGACTCTTCTGCTTGGTCTCTCTCATTTTTGAGGGGAGCGGAAAGTACCGGCAAGGTAACGGCAAACCTGCTTCCCTTGCCCGTACCTTCGCTGAAGGCGCCAATATCACCATTGTGCATTTTGACTAAGCTCTGCACGAGGGCCAGCCCCAGGCCGAGGCCGCCCTGGCTGCGGTCAGGCGTCCGCGTTGCCTGCGTGAACAACTCGAAGACCTGTGGCAGCAATTTCTTATCGATCCCGATACCGTTGTCGCTAACAACGATCTGGACCTTTCCTGCATCGACGGCAATGTTAAGGTCGATCTTGCCACCTTGAGGGGTGTATTTCGCAGCATTGTTCAGTAGGTTCACGACTACCTGGCAGAGCCGTACGCGGTCCCCGAGCACTACCGCTGGATTTGAATCAACATGCAATGACAACTCGTGCATGCGCGTCTCGATTAACGGGCGGGCCTGTTCGATTGCATTATTGACGATGTCCTTGATAGCGACTGGCTCAACGTCCAGTTCAACCAGTCCACGAGTCACCCGTGAGACGTCAAGAAGGTCATCGATTAACCGGGTCATGTGGCCGACCTGGCGTGCAATAATCTCCGAGCTGCTGCGCACTCGCTTGGGATCTGTACTGCTTAAGCTCAGCAGTTGGGCAGCGGTGGCGATCGGTGCCAAGGGGTTCCTTAGTTCGTGCGCAAGCATGGCAAGGAACTCGTCCTTCCGATTGCTGGCGTCAGCTAGTGTCTGCTCGCGTACGACTTGCTCGGAGACGTCAACAAGGATGCCACGAAGGCCAATGGATTGCCCATTCTCATCTTTGACGATGCCGCCTTTCATGCGGATCCAGATGGTTTTGCCATTGTCGGGACGAATCCTGCGCGTGATCTGATCGACTGGTGCGTTGTCTGAAATGGCACGGTTGATCGCGGCTACCAGCCCATCGAGGTCTTCATTGTGAATTCTTTCAGGATCGAACATCGAATTGCTGGGCCTGCAGCCCAACACCGCCTCGACGTTATCAGAATAACGTACCTCACCAGAGTCGAAATCCCACTCCCAGGCCACCATTTTTCCGGCGTCCAATCCTTCTTGTAACCAGTTCTGTGTTTTCCTCAAGTCTTCCTGCATACCCTGTAACGTCGAGACATCGGTACAGGTTCCGAACCATTGCTGTACGTTTCCGTCCAGGTCCTTCAACGGCTCCGCCAACGAATAGAACGGACGGAACTTGCCATCCTTTCCCTTGAGCGGAAACGTCATTTCAAACGCCTCGCCGGTTGAGAGTGAATGCTCCCAACGTTCGATAACCCGCGGCAGCACGGCTGGGTCGTGGACACAGCTCCACCCCCATCCAATCATTTCGCTCTCACTCAAGCCTGTGTACTCAAGCCAGCGGTCGTTAAACCAATTGACAGAGCCTTCCTGGTCTGCCATCCAGGCCAGCTGCGGAATCGTATTTACAAGCTGCTCAATGCGATGGTGGCCCTCGACAACGGCACGTTTTGTCTGAACGAAGTCGGTAATATCCATCATGGCAGTGACAGCGCCGAGCAGCGCGCCGTCATCATCTTGCACTGGCACGGCGTGGTGTAGAACCGTGCGGCGCGTGCCTGGCGCGTCAAATGGTTCGATCTCGAACGCCTTGTCCAGTACGCGTTCGCCCCGCAACGCTTTCGCCGTCGGCCACTCATGAGGGGCAACCGGTTTTCCATGCTGTTCAGATCCGTCCGCCCACCAACCTCGGTACTCTGCATACTTTTCGACACTTTCCGTATCAGGGGGATTGCCCCAGATACGCTTGCCCTCATTGTTCATTACCAATATACGTCCGGCTGAATTGGCATAGGCAAGACCAACCGGCGTCGCTTCCAGCAAGGCTTTGATACGGCGCTCGTTCTCGAGTGCAGCATCCTGGGCTTTACGCCGGTCGGTTACATCGCGGAAATATACAGAGAGGCCGTCCTGTGAAGGGTAGCAATGACATTCGACCCACATGTCCAGCGGTGCCGGATAGTAGTCCTCGAAATGGGTCGCGACACCAGTTTCCATTGCCCGACGATATTCCTTGCCGAACAACAAATTGTCAGCCTCAGGGAACAGGTCCCAGAAATAATGGCCGAGCAGGTCTTCACTTCGAACGCCCAGCATTTTGGCGCCGGTTTCACTGAAATAAGTGTAGTGCCAGTTTCGGTCGAGTACTGCCAGACCGTCCGTGATACTGCCAAGTACCCGCTGCAGTGAATCATGGGCATTACGTACCCTTCGCTCGGCGTCCTTTCTGTCGGTAATGTCTCTCGATATACCCAACAGCCCGATTACCTGGCCGTGTCCATCGTAATACGGCCGCTTTTGAGAAAGCCAGACGCGTTCCTTGCCGTCAGGAGTCGGTACTGTCTCTTCGACTTCCTCAGCACAGCCGGTGCCTAACACACGGCGGTCGTTTTCCATCACGCGCTGTGCCGCGTCTTTGTCAGTCAGAAACTCGGCATCAGTTTTGCCCACTACATCAGCGAAAGATTTGCCAATCAGTGCAAGAGCAGCAGGGTTTGCGAACCGCATTCGACCTTCGCGGTCCTTCGCGAACATGACGTCGGTCGAGGTTTCGCTGATGGCTCGTAGTAGCGAGATCTCGGTACGCAAGGATGATTCAATATCGGCAAACGCACTTACATCGCTAATCCAAATTGCAATGGCCGGCTTCGCATCTGGCATCTGCGGAAGACGGGTGACCCTGCCTTCCCACACCGTGTCGCCAATGCCAGGCATGTGTGCGCGGAAGTTTTTGACTTCCCACGGCGTGCCAGTCGACAGGACCCGTAAAACTCCACTTTCCACGCCATCTTCTGTTGAATGAGGGAACACCTCACGCATGCGCTTACCGACCACATCCTGGCCGCCGGCCGTCGCACGGTAAGACGGGTTTGCATATTGATAGCGCAGTTCTTCTCCCTCAAGCACTGCCATGCACACATCCATCTGCTCAAGCGCAGCAATTCGGAGGTCGGGCTTCTCGACGCTCGGGGATGCCCCATACATCAGTGCCGGAGCATTCCTTGTAAGCTCACTACACCAGGCATTGACCTGACTCGGCAGGAGAAGATGACGGTATGCAATCTCCTCTACCTCGTCTGGACGGGCGTAGGCGTCAAGTGCGATCTTACCGACAAAAGAAGGGTCGTAGGGGACGGGGAAGCGGTCAGCAGGAGCAGGTTGCATGGAATTACGTGAACTTTATGAAAGATAGATTTTGCCTTGTTATTGGTTGACAAGGTAGCAAATTTTTATCGCCTAGCCCAGAAGATCGAAAGCGTAATCCGTTCTATCGAAGCTCTGGCGCCGCCGCGCGCCGACATCATTTCGAGGACGAAATGCAGTAGCGGCCTAATTCCTGGCGTCGAGCACCTGTCTTTGCTCGTCACGTGCATCCGTCTTGAACTCGCTCCCGCTGGCCTTCGCCGTCGATCGTCGATGCGTTGGTTAGCCAGCCCGCCCATAGAGCTCGATATCGTCTAGCCCGCTACTGGGAAGTGCGTGCCTATACGATCATGCGAAGCGATAAAGATTGTTAGTGCTGCACGTAAAGTCTTGCTTTTCGTCCATCTACAGGATGACTAGCCAGATTCAGCAGATGTCTGCGTAAACGCAAACTAAAAGAACGATGATTCAGGTAGCGGGGATCTTTAAACGCTCAAGCGTTAAGAAGCTAAGGATTGCTTGCACAAGGGGCAACGATAGCTTAAAAAGTGTTGCGCTGTTTTCAGCGGCGTAGTGTGGAAGCTTTCAGTGCGCGTGAAGTCTGCGGCTCACTAGCGGAAAGTCTGTGAGCCTCAGTCTACCGCGTCGAACGACAGTCGCGTTTTTAGATGTGTGGTCGCGCAATTAACTAGAATTGACACCCGCCGCCGACGAGCGCCACGCCGGAACTCGTATGGTGCGGGTTGCGGAACGGCCGCCGGCGCCAGCGCTCGATGGCGAAGCTGCCCGTCAGCGACTGGATCGCGGCCGTCTCGAGCGCCTCTTCTTCGCACATCGGCGGCAACAGGCCGGGGAAGCGCGACGCCAGCA
>Ga0308168_1000372_pt1 | contig 58788 bp, 58 predicted proteins | sample PhyCR2_FD_202133 | JGI IMG/M metagenome (GOLD analysis project Ga0308168, IMG submission 202133) | Phyllosphere microbial communities from UC Gill Tract Community Farm, Albany, California, United States - DLSLRC.R2 | ecosystem: Host-associated > Plants > Phyllosphere > Unclassified | place: USA...
ACGAAGCTCTCGCTGGACAGCTTGCCGTTGGCCTTGGCGATCTCGCCTTCGACGCGCGCGATTTCCTTGGACAGGCGCTCGCGCTCGGCGGCGACGTCGATCTCGACCTTCAGCATCAGCTTGGTGGTGCCGACGATCGACACGGCCGCCGGCGATTCCGGCAGGGCATCGACGATCTGCACTTCCGACAGCTTGCCCAGCAGCTGGACGTAGGGGGCGAAACCCTGCGCCGCGATGCGGTCGGCTTCGGAACCCGGTTCCACGATCAGCGGCACGCGCGCCGACGGCGACAGCTTCATTTCGCCGCGCAGGTTGCGGGTGGCGTCGGTCAGCTTCTTGAACTGGTCCATCCAGGCTTCGGCGCCTTCGTCGATCATCGCTTCGTCGGCGATCGGGTAGGGCTGCAGCATGATGGTGTCGCCCGTCTTGCCTGCCAGCGGCGCAACCGCATGCCACAGCTGCTCGGTCACGAACGGGATGATCGGGTGCGCCAGGCGCAGGATCACTTCCAGCACGCGCAGCAGGGTGTGGCGGGTGGCGCGCTGCTGCGCCTCGGTGCCTTGCTGGACCTGGACCTTGGCCAGTTCCAGGTACCAGTCGCAGTACTCGTCCCACACGAACTTGTAGATCGCGTTGGCGATGTTGTCGAAGCGGTAGTCGGCGAAACCCTTGGCGACGTCCAGTTCGACGCGGTTCATCAGCGAGATGATCCAGCGGTCGGCCTGCGACAGGTCGCTTGGGTCCGGTTTTCCGCAGTCCTTGCCTTCGGTGTTCATCAGCACGAAGCGGGTGGCGTTCCACAGCTTGTTGCAGAAGTTGCGGTAGCCTTCGGCGCGGCCGAGGTCGAAGTTGATGTTGCGGCCCAGCGAGGCATAGCTGGCCATCGTGAAGCGCACGGCGTCGGTGCCGAAGGCCGGGATCCCGTCCGGGAATTCCTTGCGGGTGGCTTTCGCGATCTTCTCGGCGGCGCGCGGGTCCATCAGGCCGGTGGTGCGCTTGGCTACCAGCGACTCGACGTCGATGCCGTCGATCAGGTCGATCGGGTCGAGCGTGTTGCCCTTCGATTTCGACATCTTCTGTCCCGACGAATCGCGCACCAGGCCGTGCACGTACACGGTCTCGAACGGCACCTTGCCGGTGAAGTGCGCGGTCATCATGACCATGCGCGCGACCCAGAAGAAGATGATGTCGAAGCCGGTCACCAGCACCGACGACGGCAGGAACATCTTCATGTCCGGCGTCTCTTCCGGCCAGCCCATGGTCGAGAAGGGCACCAGCGCCGACGAGAACCAGGTGTCGAGTACGTCGTCGTCACGGCGCAGCGCGCCGGCGATGCCGGCAGCCTGCGCCTTGGCCTGCGCTTCTTCTTCCGAACGGGCGACGACGATCTGGCCATCCTCGGCATACCAGGCCGGGATGCGGTGGCCCCACCACAGCTGGCGCGAGATGCACCAGTCCTGGATGTTGCCCAGCCACTGGTTGTAGGTGGTGGACCAGTTCTCGGGCACGAACTTGATCTCGCCACTGGCGACCTTTTCGAGGGCGACTTCGGTGATCGACTTGCCCGGATTGAAGGTGCCTTCCGGTGCCGGCTTGCTCATGGCGACGAACCACTGGTCGGTCAGCATCGGCTCGATGACGACGCCGGTGCGGTCGCCGCGCGGCACCATCAGCTTGTGCGGCTTGACCTGTTCCAGCAGGCCTTGCGCTTCCAGGTCGGCGACGATCTTCTTGCGCGCCACGAAGCGGTCCAGGCCGCGGTAGGCTTCGGGCGCGTCGTCGACGATCTTGGCGTCCAGCGTCATGATGGTCAGCAGCGGCAGCTTGTGGCGCTGGCCGACCGCATAGTCGTTGAAGTCGTGCGCCGGGGTGATCTTCACGCAGCCGGTGCCGAAGGCCTTGTCGACGTATTCGTCGGCGATGATCGGGATCTCGCGGCCGACCAGCGGCAGGGTCAACATCTTGCCCACCAGGTGGGTGTAGCGCTCGTCGGTCGGATCGACCGCGACGGCGACGTCGCCCAGCATGGTTTCCGGACGGGTGGTGGCGACCGTCAGGTGGCCGCTGCCGTCACTAAGGGGGTACTGGATGTACCACATCGAGCCGTCTTCTTCCTGCGAGTCGACTTCGAGGTCGGAGACGGCGGTGCCCAGCACCGGGTCCCAGTTGACCAGGCGCTTGCCACGGTAGATCAGGCCCTGCTCGTACAGGCGCACGAACACTTCGGCCACGGTTTTCGAGCGCGGCTCGTCCATCGTGAAGTATTCGCGGTTCCAGTCGGCGGACGCGCCCAGGCGGCGCATCTGGCCGGTGATGGTGCTGCCCGACTTTTCCTTCCACTCCCAGACTTTCTTGACGAATTCTTCGCGGCCGAGGTCGTGGCGCGAGATCTTCTGGGCGTCCAGCTGGCGCTCGACCACGATCTGGGTCGCGATGCCGGCGTGGTCGGTGCCCGGGATCCAGGCGGTGTTAAAGCCACGCATGCGGTAGTAGCGGGTCAGGCCATCCATGACGGTCTGGTTGAAGGCGTGGCCCATGTGCAGGGTGCCCGTCACGTTCGGCGGCGGCAGCTGGATGCTGAACGACGGCTTGCCGGCGTCCATGGTGGCGGCGAAGTAGCCGCGCTGTTCCCATTCGGTGCGCCAGAATTGTTCAATATCGGCTGGCTCGAAAGACTTGGCTAGTTCCATGATGGCGTAGTGGCGTTGAATTTGCGAAAAGAATCATTATAGAACGAAGCTTCGCTGGTCACCGGGCCAAACGCGTCCAATCGCCGTACAGGAAGTTGTCGATGATGCCGAAGTCGGCCGGTTTCGACAGGTGGTAGTCGAAGCCGGCGGCGCGGGTGCGCGCCAGTGTCGCCTGGTCGCTCCAGCCGCTCAGCGCAACGATCCAGACCGATTCCAGGCCCGGAAGACGGCGCAGTGCGACGGCAGTCTCGTAGCCGTCCATCACCGGCATGCCCAGGTCGAGGAAGACGATCTCCGGTGCGAATGTGCGTGCCCGCAACAAGCCCTCGGGGCCGCTGTCCGCCGTGGCGACCCGGTGGCCGTGCATCTCGAGCACGATGCCCATCAGCTCGCGCGCATCGTCGTTGTCGTCGATCAGCAGCACCCGGCGGCTGGGAAGCGGCAGGCCGTCCTGCGGCAGGAGCCGCGGCAAGTCCATCATCGCTCGCCTGCGTTCTCACCCGTACCTGCACCCTTGGCCGGCCCAGGCCGGCGCGGCAAGGTCATGCTGAAGGTGGTGCCGTCGGCGGCGTCCGACGCGACTTGCATCGTACCGCCATGCGCCACCACGATCTGGCGCGCGATGTACATGCCGATGCCCAGGCTGGTGTCACGCGTGTCGGCCGGCTCCTGCGCCGCGAAGCGCACCATGGGATCGAACACGCAGGCCATCTGTTCGGCGGGGATGACCGGCCCCTTGTTATTGACGGCGATGCTGACCTCTGCCGCGGTGGACGATATGCGCACGCTGACGGCCTGGTCGCACGCCCCGTGCTGCAAGGCGTTGCCGATGATGTTGGAAAGCACCTGGGCCAGCCGGGCGTCGTCGCCGTGGACATCCTCGCGCAGTCCAGGGGCGAAATCGATGATCCGTTCCGGATGCGAGGTGCGCAGCTCGTCGACGACGTTCAGGCATACCTCGGCCAGGTTCATGCGCTTGGGCTTGATGGGAATGCCGGCGCCGAGGTGGGAGCGGGTGAAGTCGATCAGGTCGCCGATCAGTTTGTTCATCCGCTGGCCGCTGTTGAAGATGCGGGTGGCCGCGAGCACGTATTTGCTGGGCACGTCGGTGGCGCGCATGATAAAGGTAGCGCCGGTGATCACGGTACCAAGCGGATTGCGCAGATCGTGCCCGAGGATCGCCAGGAACATGTTTTCCGATTGCTTGACCAGCTTCGCATAGCGCCCCACAGATTCCGCCAGCGCCTGGTCGATGCCTTCGTTAAAGCGTGTCATGTCTTCCATGTCGGCCGGCGTGTTGAGTGTCGTCTGTGACATCCAGAGCTGCAGCACGCTCGCGCGCAACGCGCGGTATTCCGACACCAGTTGTTCGACGTTGTAGCCGGCCTGCAGGCGCGCTTCGGCATGAGTTTCTGCGGCGCTATCGTCCTTGCCGGCGGGGGCGCGTCCCTGCGCTTTCTCGGTGCGCTCGAATCCGCTCTGCGGCGTCTTGAGGTCGGCTGCGATTGCCTTGAGCATCAGGCTGGCATGGTCGCGCAATGCGATATCGTCCATCGTCAGGGCCGGCGGTTCGATGGTGCGGGCAAAATCTTCCCATGCCTGCAGGATGGCTTCCATATTGCCGAGGATGAAATCGGCAAGCCGGACGGTGGGGATCGGGGACATGGTGCCTTTGCGGGTGGCTGGACAGGGAAGGAGCAAGTAAGGGGCAACTAAGAAGCAACTAAGGGGCAGGAATGCCCCGGCGACGGCGCGCTCCGATACGACCGAGGGAGATTCGACAGGGCTGGTTCGCGGTGGCGAACGAAGACCGGAGGGAAGACCAAGAATGGTAGGGAATGACAGTGCGGCTAAAGAATATACAGGTGAAAACCGCCTTGACCCAAGCTTATTTGTGTTCGATGCCCTTATGCCACTCGGCGTACGGCGTATTGGCTGCCATCTTGCGGTTGAAATCGGGTGCGCCATCGTCCCACCATACCGGACCGCGTTCCCCCAGTCCGCGCTTGGCGGCATCGACGGCCGCGCGGGCAGCATGCTCGGCCTCGGCATCGCCGGCTTTTTTCGCCGCGCCGACCTGGCGCCGTGCCTGCATGAGTTGATTGACCAGTGCCTGGCGCGTCTCCGGTGCCAGTTGCGGGTTGCTCATGCGCCAAAGCCGGCCCTTCACGACAAAGTAGCGGCCGTCGGGCGTACCGGGATATTTTTCGGAGCTGGACATGGCTTTACTATACGCACATGGCGCTAGCGGCCGCGCTCGCCTACTAGCCCGCATGCATAAAAATGACGTGCTTACTTGCCTGCATGCTATATTTTTGAAACCGGCATGTGCCTTGTGTCACGATTGCCGCAACACCGTTTCTACTTACATCCGCCGCGAGAACATACATCATGAGCGTGCCCGCTTCCCCCCGCCGCCTGGTCCTGCTGGTCGACGACGATGCCGTCCTGCTGGAATACTTGTCCACCGTCCTGAAGCATGCCGGCTACGACACCCTGGAAGCCGGTTCCGCGCCCGAGGCGCTGCAGCGCATTGCCGAGCACGAAGCAGCACATCTGCCCGATATCGCGCTGGCGCTGCTCGACATCAACATGCCCGGCATGTCCGGCCTCGACCTGGCACGCCGCCTGAAGGACCATACCCAGGTCGCCTTCATGTTCCTGTCCTCGGTCGACGACGCCGAAACCGCGCGCCAGGCCGCCAGCCATGGCGCGGTCGGCTTCCTGGTCAAGCCGGTCGACGCCGCGCGCCTGCTGCCGGCCTTCGAATCGGCGCTGGCGCGCGCCGACGAAATCCGCCAGCTGCGCCGCACCGAAGCCAACCTGAACGCGGCGCTGGCAGCCGGCCGCGAAACCAGCCTGGCCGTCGGCCTGCTGATGGCGCGCTTCCAGACCGACCGCAACACCGCCTTCGAAGTCCTGCGCGACCACGCGCGCTCGAACCGGCGCAAGGTCAATGAAGTGGCGGAGCAGCTGATCGCGGCCGAGGAGTTGCTCAACAGCCTGCACGGGGCGTTTGCGGGCAGATTGCGCGGCAAGTAAGACCCGTTTCCGCACAAAATCACCACCTGCCGACACCCTTCGGGCCGCCTTGGTATCATGACAAACTGTCCGGCGCGCTCCGTGGCAGCGCCAGGAATTGTCTATTTATCAAGCACAGGAAGGATCACATGAAAACCAAGGCAGCGATTGCATGGCAGGCGGGTAAGCCGCTGACGATCGAGGAAGTCGAACTCGAAGGCCCGAAGGCGGGCGAGGTACTGGTCGAAGTCAAGGCGACCGGTATCTGCCATACCGACTACTACACGCTGTCCGGCGCCGATCCGGAAGGCCTGTTCCCGGCCATCCTGGGCCATGAAGGCGCCGGCGTGGTGGTCGACGTGGGCCCGGGCGTGACCAGCGTGCGCAAGGACGACCACGTCATCCCGCTGTACACCCCGGAGTGCCGCCAGTGCAAATTCTGCCTGTCGCAAAAGACCAACCTGTGCCAGGCCATCCGCTCGACGCAAGGCCGTGGCCTGATGCCTGACGCTACTTCCCGTTTTTCGCTGGACGGCAAGCCGATCTTCCATTACATGGGCACCTCGACCTTCTCGAACTACATCGTGGTTCCGGAAATCGCGCTGGCCAAGGTGCGCAGCGACGCCCCGTTCGACAAGATCTGCTACATCGGCTGCGGCGTCACCACCGGCATCGGCGCCGTGATCTTCACGGCGAAAGTGGAGGCGGGCGCCAACGTGGTCGTGTTCGGCCTGGGCGGCATCGGCCTGAACGTGATCCAGGCGGCGCGCATGGTCGGCGCCGACAAGATCATCGGCGTCGACATCAACCCGGACCGCGAAGACATGGCGCGCAAGTTCGGCATGACCCACTTCGTCAATCCAAAGGAAGTCGGCAACGTGGTCGACGCCATCGTCCAGCTGACCGACGGCGGCGCCGACTACTCGTTCGAGTGCATCGGCAACACCACCACCATGCGCCAGGCGCTGGAGTGCTGCCACAAAGGCTGGGGCCAGTCGATCATCATCGGCGTGGCCGAAGCCGGCGCCGAAATCTCGACCCGCCCGTTCCAGCTGGTCACCGGCCGCGAATGGAAAGGCTCGGCCTTCGGCGGCGCCCGCGGCCGCACCGACGTGCCGAAGATCGTCGACTGGTACATGGAGAACAAGATCAACATCGACGACCTGATCACCCATCACCTGCCGCTGGACCGTATCAATGAAGGTTTCGACCTGATGAAGTCGGGCGAGTCGATCCGCTCGGTGGTCGTGTACTGATCGATCAGCCCGGCACTCGTCTGGTGCCGTAGTCCTCGCACCATGGACGTCGTCCCCGTGTAGGTAGGGACCCAAGTTTGCCGGCGTTGCGTTAGCGCGTAAAACTTGGGCCCCTGCCTTCGCAGGGGCGACGTAATTCTTTCTCGTTTCGCCTCCTTTTCTCCCGCCTGTTCCGCCGATCCTGCAGCCTGTCGCAGCCTGCTGGCCCGGTCCCGCACGTCCCGCTATCGTGCAGTCCGGATCGAGCGCGAACTGGTCGCCGACGATCTTGCCGCAAGCTTGCTGGGCGAACCGCGGCGCCTGGCGCTTGCCCTCTCCGCGCTGGACCAGTTCCAGCTTTCCACCCACTCACTCGCCCCTGCGGCGCACGGAGGAGATCTCATGTCCCGTATCAAACGCCTGGTTCGTCCCCAATCGGACGTCCTGACCCGAAAGCTGCATTGGAAGCTGGCGCTGCCGCTGCTGGCCCTGGCGCTGTCGGCCGCGGCATCGACCCGGATCGGCAGCGCCAATGCCGCGCCCCAGCAAGCGCAAGCGCAAGCCGAGGCCGCGGCAGCGCAGGCGCAAGCCGCGGCAAGCCGTGCGCAAGCACAAGCGCAAACAGCCGCCGGCCAGGCCAGGGCCGCAGCGCGCGATGCCGAGCGCAGCGCCGGCCGCCGCCATGACGAGCGCTTTGCGCTGGTCAGCGGCACCGAGCACAACCTGAGCGCCAGCGGTGACGTCGGCGACTGGGCCAATATCAAACAACTGCGCCGCAGTATCGACGGCGAATTCCTGTGGTTCCGCGCGGACGGCAAGTCCTGGGTCGTGCAGGATCCCAAGGTGCTGGCCCACGTGCATGCCGCCTACGAGCCGATGGAGCGCCTGGGCCGGCAGATGGAAGGCTATAACAAGGAGATGGGCCGTCACGCCGAGGCCATGGATGCGCTCGGCAAGGACATGTCGCGTTCGGCAGCCGATATCCGCCCCGACCAGGCCCGCCTGCACGACCTGCAAAGCCGGATGAACGACCTGGGCCGCCAGATGGGCGAGCTCGGCCGGCAGATCGCGCAGGCCCGGGACGACGGCGAACGCCAGCGCCTGCAGACCGGGATGAACCGCCTGAGTGCGCAAATGAACACCCTGGGTGGTCAAATGAACGAAGCCGCGGATGCTGCAGCCCAGCGCGCGGCCCGCCAGAAGACGGACGAGATCGGCCGCCGCATGGACGACGCCGGCAAACCCATGGAGGCGCTCGGCAAGCAGATGGATGCGCTGGGCCAGCAGATGAGACGGGAAAGCGAGCGTGCCGACACGGCGGTGCGCGCCTTGATCCGTGACGCCATGGCACACGGCCTGGCGCGGCCGGCACCGCAAGGATGAGCCGCTTGCTGTGACTGGCTGTAAATACACTTTCTTAACTGCGGAGTATCATTTTCGCCACAAACCGGGGCACGATTGCACCACTGGCGTGCAAGCCTGTCATCGAATGGTTATAATTTCTTTTCTGCAATTGATAAATTAACTCAATTGCTCAATACATATTTATTGATCAGGAAATCGACATGTTGAAGAAATTTGCTGCCGCTGCAGCCCTGGCCCTGGTGGCTTCCTCCTCGTTCGCTGCCGCTCCGACCGCCTTCTACGGCGGCCTGGACGTCGGCTCGACCAAGATCGACGACTTCGACCAGGACAAGACCAGCTTCGGCGGCTTCCTGGGCTACGGCTTCAACCAGTTCTTCGCAGTCGAACTGGGCTACCGCTACCTGGGCAAGTTCGACGTGTTCGGTACCGACGTCAAGGCCAAGCAGACCCACCTGTCGCTGGTCGGCTCCTACCCGCTGAACGCACAGTTCGACGTGTACGGCCGCCTGGGCTACAACAACCTGCGCGCTGAAGCCAAGGCGGGCGGCATCACCTACGGCGACGACACCGACGGCGGCCTGTACGGTATCGGTCTGAACTACAACTTCAACTCGCAGCTGTCGGGCCGTTTCGAAGTCCAGAAGCCATCGAGCGACTCGACCAACTACAGCGTCGGCGTGGTCTGGAAGTTCTAAGCGACTTCTCGTAAAAGCTGATAAAAACGGCGGCTGTTCCCGAGGGAGCAGCCGCCGTTTTGCTTTGTACGCGTTGTGTGTCACCCAGTAAATATTGTCGGGTTGGTATTTATATGGCAGCATGTCGGCGCGCCGCTGACCGAGTGGCGCGTTGTTATTTCCAGTATCCCACCAGGAACCTGCCCATGCGCCAGTTCGTTCGCCTCGCCGTGTCCGCCACTTTGGCCGGACTTGGTGCCCTTGCCACTGCCCAGACCACCACGCCCGCCGCCTCCGCTGCACCTGCGGCCAAGGCGGAACGCCCGGCCACCGAATTCCCCTACACGCCGGGCCTCGACGTGAACGCGATGGACCGCAGCGCCGATCCCTGCGTCGACTTCTACCAGTATGCCTGCGGCGGCTGGATGAAGAACAACCCGATCCCGGCCGACCAGGCCCGCTGGTCGGTGTACGGCAAGCTGGCCCAGGACAACCGCCGCTACCTGTGGGGCATCCTGGAAGACCTGGCCAAGCGCCAGGACGGCCGCGGCGTCAGCCAGCAAAAGATCGGCGACTACTTCGGCGCCTGCATGGACGAACGCGCGATCGAGGCGCGCGGCGCCGCGCCCTTGACACCCTACTTCGACCAGATCGCCGGCCTGCGCTCGCAGCGCGACCTGCCGCGCGTGCTGGCGAAACTGCACCTGGCACTGGCCGACCAGGGCCTGTACTTCGGCTTCGGCTCGAGCCAGGACTACGGCGATTCCTCGCGCGTGATCGCGTTCGCCGTCGCCGGCGGCCTGGGCCTGCCGGACCGCGACTCCTACCTCAAGACGGACGAGCGCTCCAAGGACATCCGCGCCAAGTACGTGGCCCACATCGCCAACACCTTCAAGCTGCTGGGCGACACCCCGGAGCAGGCGCAGCGCGAAGCCGCGCGCGTGATGGAGATCGAGACCGCGCTGGCCAAGGCCTCGCTGTCGCGCGTCGACAAGCGCGATCCGTACAAGCTGTTCCACAAGGTCGATGCGAAAGGCTTGCAGGCGCTGACCCCGGGCTTCGACTGGCAGGCCTACCTGGACGAGCTGGGCCAAGGCAAGCAGACCACCTTCAACGTCACCGAGCCGGCCTTCTTCAAGGCGCTGGGCCAGATGTGGAAGAACGGCGACATCGCGTCCACCCGCACCTACCTGCGCTGGCACGTCGCCCGTACCATGTCGCCGGCGCTGGCCGCCAACTTCGACAACGAGCACTTCGACTTCTTCAGCAAGACCCTGCGCGGCGTGCAGCAACAGCCGCCGCGCTGGAAGCGCTGCGTGGCGCTGGTCGACCGCCAGCTGGGCGAAGCGCTGGGCCAGGAATTCGTCAGCCGCGCTTTCTCGCCGGCACTCAAGGCCAAGTCGCTGCACATGACGCGCCAGATCGAAGACGCGATGAAGAAGGATATCGAATCGCTCGACTGGATGAGCGCGGACACCAAGAAGAAGGCGCAGGAAAAGCTGGCCGCGATCGTCAACAAGATCGGCTACCCGGACAAATGGCGCGATTACAGTGCCTATGACGTGAAGGCGGGCGATTTCGCCGGCAACGTCGTGCGCGGCAACATGTTCGAACAGCGGCGCGACCTGGCCAAGATCGGCAGGCCGCTCGACCGCAGCGAGTGGGGCATGACGCCGCCGACGGTGAACGCGTATTTCAATCCGCAGATGAACGACATCAACTTCCCGGCCGGCGTGCTGCAGCCGCCGCTGTTCGACCCGAAGATGGATGACGCGCCGAACTACGGCAACACCGGCGGCACCATCGGCCACGAACTGACCCACGCCTTCGACGACGAAGGCCGCCAGTTCGATGCCAAGGGCAACCTGAAGGACTGGTGGACCAAGAAGGATGCCAAGGCCTACGAAGAGCGCGCCCAGTGTATCGTCGACCAGTACGCGCAATACACGGTAGTGGACGACATCAAGATCAACAGCAAGCTGACGCTGGGCGAGGACATCGCCGACCTGGGCGGCCTGATCCTGGGCTGGATGGCGTGGAAGGAAGAAATGGCGAGCATGCCGCAACAAGCGCAGCCGGCGCAGCCGCGCGACGGTTTGACGCCGGAGCAGCGCTTCTTCATCGGCAACGCCCAGTGGGCCTGCGAAAACGACCGCCCGGAAAACCTGCGCGTGACCGCCATGACCGACCCGCACTCGCCGGGCCGCTTCCGCGTGAACGGGCTGGTGGTGAACATGCCGCAGTTCAAGCAAGCTTTCCAGTGCAAGGCGGGCCAGCCGATGGTCAAGGAAAAGCGCTGCCGCGTATGGTAAATGCCTTGGTAGCCTTATAAATAACAACGCCACCCGAGGGTGGCGTTGTCGTTTTTTGCAAGGGATGAACAGGCTTCAATGGCGCACTCCCAGTTTGCCGAACTGGGCCTGCATGTGCACCAGGTTCGCTTCGAACACCTGCATTTCCAGCGCCACCGCGCTCAGGTCCAGATGGGCCAGTTCCAGCATGGGAAACAGTTCCTCTTCTTCTTCGCGGATGTGCGCCAGCGTCGACTGGATCATGTCGCGCATCAGCATGTCGGCACGCCGTTCGTCGATATGCATGCCCTGCAGCGCCGCCAGCATGTCGTCGACGTTCAGGTGTTCTTCCTCGAAGTGGGCAACCAGGTTCGGCTCGACCTTGCGCACGCCGGGATAGAACACCGCTTCTTCCAGGCGCGAGTGGGTGTGGATGGCTTGCACCAGCTGGATCGCGGCCTGGCGCCGTACATCCAGGCTATGGCCGTTGAGATATTTGTCGGCCAGCTTGCGGATCAAGTCGTGGTCGCGGCGCAAAGTCTGGATCGGGCTTTCGGCAAACGCATCGCGTGGGCGTCGGGCGTTGGGGTGGTGGATGCTGGCCATGGTTTCTCCTGATTGTCTTAAAACCATGGTAGTCCCGAAATGAGCGCAGCACCGGGACGTTTGGTCACAAAATGTAAAAACGCCGCGCGAGGCCGCATTTTGACGGGGGATCCTCACTGGATGCCGAGAGATGCTGGCACGCCAGCCGCCGGCTCCGTGGCCGCGTTTCCCACGGACCTTCCGGCCCGTATCTATCTGCAGGGCACAACGGGCCGGCTTGCCCTGCAAGATCGCTTGCAAAGCGCTCCATAGCGTCGCCAAGACATCGCGGCTGCCTGTTGTGATACTGTATATATGATCAGTAAAAACCCCATCCTCGCGCCGCCGGGGGCATGGTCCAACGGTATAATGCCCGCATGAATCTCCTCGACAACCTGAATCCCGAACAGCTGGCGTCCGTCACGCTGCCGTCCCAAAGTGCCCTGATCCTGGCCGGCGCCGGCTCGGGCAAGACCCGTGTCCTGACCACCCGGATCGCGTGGCTGATCACGACCGGGCAGGTGTCGCCGGCCGGCATCATGGCCGTGACGTTTACCAACAAGGCGGCCAAGGAGATGCTGACCCGCCTGTCGACGATGTTGCCGATCAATACCCGCGGCATGTGGATCGGCACCTTCCACGGCCTGTGCAACCGCCTGCTGCGTACGCACCACCGCGACGCCGCGCTGCCCCAGACCTTCCAGATCCTGGACAGCCAGGACCAGCTGTCGATGATCAAGCGCATGCTGAAGGCGATGAACGTCGACGACGAGAAGTTCCCGGCCAAGGACTTGATGTACTTCATCAACAACAACAAGGACCAGGGCCTGCGTGCGCACGACGTCGAAGCCTACGACCACGTGCAGCGCCGCATGGTCGAGCTGTACGAAGCCTACGACAACCAGTGCCAGCGCGAAGGCGTGGTCGACTTCGCGGAACTGCTGCTGCGCGCCTACGAGCTGCTGCAGCGCAACCACCCGCTGCGCCAGCATTACCAGATGCGCTTCCGCCATATCCTGGTCGACGAGTTCCAGGATACCAACGACCTGCAGTACAACCTGCTGAAGCTGCTGGCCGGCCACAACGAGCCGGCCGGCGGCGCCATCTTTGCCGTCGGCGACGACGACCAGAGTATCTATGCCTTCCGTGGCGCCAACGTCGGCAACATGCAGGCTTTCGAGCGCGACTTCGAGGTCAAGAACCTGATCAAGCTGGAGCAGAACTACCGCTCGCACGGCCACATCCTCGACAGCGCCAACCTGCTGATCGCCAACAACGCGAAGCGCCTGGGTAAAAACCTGCGCACCGACGCCGGCCAGGGCGAGCTGGTGCGCGTGTACGAAGCCTCGTCCGACCTCGAGGAAGCCCAGTGGATCATCGAGGAAGCCAAGAGCCTGATGGCCGAGGGCATGTCGCGCAACGAAATCGCGATCCTGTACCGTTCCAACGCCCAGAGCCGCGTCATCGAGCACGCGCTGTTCGCGGCCGGCCTGCCGTACACCGTCTACGGCGGCCTGCGCTACTTCCAGCGCGCCGAGGTCAAGCACGCGATCGCCTACCTGCAGCTGATGGACAACCCGCACAACGATTCGGCTTTCATGCGCGTGGTGAACTTCCCGACCCGCGGCATCGGCGCGCGCTCGATCGAGCAGCTGCAGATGGCGGCCGACGCCCACCGCGTGTCGCTGTACGCGGCGGTGCCCTACATGACCGGCAAGGCCGGCGGCTCGCTGGGCAATTTCGTCAAGCTGATCGAAAGCGCGCGCTTCGAGACCCAGCAGCTGCCGCTGCCGGAAATGGTGCGCGTGGTGCTGGAGCGCAGCACGCTGCTGACGCACTACGAAAAGGAAAAAGAGGGCCAGGAGCGCATCGAGAACTTGCAGCAGATGGTCAATGCCGCCACCCAGTTCGTGCAGGAAGAGGGCTTCGGTACCCATGCGCCGGCCCACCTCGGCCCGCAGGCCGTGGCGGCCAGCGGCGACGCCATCGTGAATGCCGACGGGGTCGAGATCATCGACGCCGATGCGCCGCTGGCGGCCGTGATGTCGCCGCTGTCGGCCTTCCTGGCGCACGCTTCGCTGGAAGCGGGCGACGCCCAGGCCCAGGCCGGCCAGGAAGCGATGCAGCTGATGACCGTGCACTCGGCCAAGGGCCTGGAATTCGATGCCGTCTTCATCACCGGCATCGAAGAGGGCCTGTTCCCGCACGAGAGCAGCGCGCGCGAGATGGATGGCGTCGACGAGGAGCGGCGCTTGATGTACGTGGCGATCACGCGCGCACGGCGCCGCCTGTACATGAGTTTTACCCAGCAGCGCATGCTGCACGGCCAGACCCGCTTCAACATGAAGTCGCGCTTCTTCGACGAACTGCCGGAAGAGTCGCTGAAGTGGCTGTCGCCGCGCGTACAGACCAACTGGTTTGCCGGCCGCAAGTCGACCACGGCCTGGGACGATGCCAACTTCCGCGAAGGCGGCGTCGATAACCAGATCGCCAAGCAGATCACGCAGAAGTCGACGAGTGCGCTAGGGAACGGCACCGGCTGGCGCATCGGCGAGACCGTGTCGCACGCGCGCTTCGGCGAGGGCGTGATCGTCAACATCGAGGGCGGGGCGGGCAGTGCGCGCGCGCAGATCAATTTCGGCGCGGCGGGTATGAAGGTGCTGGACCTGTCGGTGGCCAAGCTGGAGCGGGTGGGGCGCTAGGGTTTCTGGCCACCGGGTCATGCCGGTGGCTGAACGCCGGGGTCAGAGCCCCTCAAAGCAAAACCGGGCTCTGACCCCTAGGCAACACCGGGCGCTGACCCCTCCGCCGGCTTGCCGAAAATGGTGCGATAACCCACGTACATCGCGCACTGGAGTAGCAGCACGAACAGGAACACCACCCACATCACCACCACCTGTCCGATCCAGATTTCGCGGAACAGCAGCTGCGCGATCCAGACCAGCACGAAGAACAGCCCGAACCACGCCAGCAGCAGCACCAAAAACACGCGTGCCGAGCGCACCACCGCGAAGAAGCTGTAGAACAGCGCCTTGCCGGTGCTCATCTGCTTCCAGTAAGTCAGCGGTCCGGCAAAATACAGCGTGATCATGATCACCATGTTCACGATCATGATGCAGAAGAAGGTCATGAACAGCGGCGCCGCCGCCATGATCTGCGCTTCGTCCTTGGCCAATTGCCGGCTCTCGGCCACCTTCTGGAAGAATTCCGGCCCCAGGGTCAGCGCCACGATCCCCATTTCGACGAGCCAGACAGCCAGGTAGACCAGGCCGACCTTGCACAGGGCCGCCAGCGCCGGCTTGCGAAAACCGGTCAGCAGCACGGGCAGCGTGACGCGCTGGCCGTTCTCGATCATCAGGCAGGCCTGCATGACCGCCATCGACAGCGACGGCACCAGCACCGGTCCGAGCAGGGGCCCGAACAGCGGTACCAGGCCCAGAAGCAGGCTGAACAGGATGGTGGCGAACAGGAGCGTGGTCAGGGCGGCCGGCTGCTTGCGAAACAGGCCGATGCCTTGCTTCAGCCAATCCCAGCCGGTACTTGCGGGGAGCTTGTTCATGCGGTCAGCCGGGGTGCGGGCGTCTGGAGGCGTTGGCGCAGCACGCGCTCGAAATGGGTCGGATCGTGCGGCGTCAGCATCTCGGCCACGCGCGGCTTGTAGAAGTCATGCAGGCGCGACACCCAGAAGCGCAGCGCCGCGGCGCGCAGCATCGGCTGCCAGGCGTCCTGCTCGGCCACGGTGAACGGGCGCGCCGCGTGGTAGGCATGGGTCAGCGCCTGCACGCGCGCCGGGTCGAGCGCGCCGGTGGCGAGGTCGATGCACCAGTCGTTGACGGTGACGGCGATGTCGAACAGCCAGCTGTCCCAGCCGGCGAAATAGAAATCGAAGCAGCCGCTCAGCTTGTCGCCGACAAACATCACGTTGTTGCGGAACAGGTCGGCGTGCACCGGGCCGCGCGCCAGCGCACGGTAGGTGTCGGTGGCGGCAAATTCTTGCTGGAACGCGAGTTCCGACGACAGCAGGGCGGCGGTGTCCGCATCGAGGTGGGCCAGGACGCCGGGCACGGTCTGGGTCCACCAGTCAAGGCCGCGCAGGTTCGGCTGCTGCAGCGTGAAATCGCGTCCGGCCAGGTGCATGCGCGCCAGCATGGCGCCGACTTCGGCGCAGTGCACCGGCTGCGGGTCCATCTGCGAGCTTCCTGCGAGCTTGCTGACGATGATCGACGGCTTGCCGTGCAGGGGCACTACCAGTTCGCCGCGTTCGTTGGCCACCGGATCCGGGACCGGCACGCCGCGCTCGGCCAGGTGGCGCATCAGCTGCACATAGAAGGGCAGTTGCGCGAAGCTGAGGTTTTCGAAGATCGTGAGGACGAACTCGCCGCGTTCGGTCGTCAGGAAGAAATTGGTGTTTTCAATGCCGCTTGCAATGCCCTGCAGGTTGAGGGCTTGGCCGAGGGGAAACTGCTTGATCCACTGGGACAGGTCGTCCAGTGTGACCGAGGTGAATACTGCCATTGTCGTGGTGAAGTGGGGGCAATGAAAGGCTCGAAACATCGGCCGCGCATGGGGCGGCCGATCGAGGGGATGGCTTACTTGGTGTCCGGTCCCGGACCGGCGGGCATCGGCGGCGGCGGCGGTGCATCGGCCGTGGTCGGGGTATTCTGGCCGGCTTCGTTGCCGGCACGGCGCTTGCCGCTCAGGTCGAACTCGCCCACTTTCCACTGCGGCGCGCGGATCGCGGTGGTCTGCGCGTTGCCGGGCTGGTTGTTCGGCCGCATGTAATAGTGGCTACCGCCGGCGGTGACTTCGACCTCGGTGACCTGGCCGCTGTTGTTGCGGTGCTCGACGATATCGGTACCGCGTTTCGGCGGGATGTTGGTGGCCGGCACGTCGCTGCCCGGTTCGATGCGCTGCACGTTGGCCGGCGGCGTCTGGTTCTGGGCCGGTCGCGAGCTGCCTTGCTGGGCCGCGGCCTGGCCGGCGGCAAGCGCCAGCAGGGCTGCCGACAGCGGCATGGAGAGTTTCAGGGCGGAAAATGAGCGCGGCATAATGGTCACCTTTATCGATGTGGCCATTGTAACAAACACGCCCGTTCCCTGTGAAAGTGTCGAAGCGTCCCCATCTGTATTGCATAGCGAGTGCATGCCCGGCCGTGCTTTTTCAAGGGCCGATTCTGCGATAATGGCACCGATTCGCCGCGTCCGCCGCGGCCCACCCGATTTCAGTTTCCATGGACAATACTCTCCTTCTCGTCGACGGTTCCAGCTACCTGTACCGCGCTTTCCACGCACTGCCCGACCTGCGCAGCGGCGACGGCCACCCGACCGGCGCCATGCACGGCATGGTCAACATGCTGCGCCGCCTGCGCACCGACTTCCCGGCCGCCTACATCGCCTGCGTGTTCGACGCCAAGGGCAAGACCTTCCGTGACGACCTGTATCCCGAGTACAAGGCCACGCGCGCCTCGATGCCGGAAGACCTGGCCAAGCAGGTCGAGCCGATCCACGAAGTGGTGCGCTACATGGGCTGGCCGATCCTGATGGTCGAAGGCGTCGAGGCGGACGACGTGATCGGCACCCTGGCGGCCCAGGCGACGGCGCGCGGCATGAAGACCGTGGTCTCGACCGGCGACAAGGACCTGGCCCAGCTGGTCAACGACAAGGTCATGCTGATCAATACGATGAGCAACGAAAAGCTGGACGAAGCCGGCGTCGTGGCCAAGTTCGGCGTGCCGCCGAACCGCATCATCGATTACCTGACCCTGATCGGCGACACCGTCGACAACGTCCCGGGCGTGACCAAGTGCGGCCCCAAGACCGCGGTCAAGTGGCTGTCCCTGCACGGCTCCTTGGATGGCGTGATCGAGAACGCCTACAGCATCGGCGGCGCGGTCGGCGCCAACCTGCAGGCGGCCCTGGAATGGCTGCCGAAAGGGCGCGAGCTGATCACCGTGAAAACCGACTGCGACCTCGCCAACCACCTGGTGTCGATCGAGGAATCGCTGGTCGGCCGTCCGGAAGACAAGGAAGCCCTGCGCGATTTCTTCCAGCGCTACGGCTTCAAGACCATGCTGCGCGAACTGGGCGCGGGCGGCGCCAATCCGGGCAAATACCTGTCGCCGGGCGCGAATGTCGATGCCAACGGCGCCCTGAATTCGCCCGAAGGCGCGGCCGGCGGGGCGACCCAGCCGGGTATGCCGATCATCAAGGGCGAGTACGAGACCGTCAGCACCGAGGAACAGCTGGCGCGCTGGCTGGCCCTGATCGACAAGGCCGAACTGACCTCGGTCGATACCGAAACCACCTCGCTCGATCCGATGACGGCCGAGATGGTCGGCATCTCGCTGTCCGTCGAAGCGGGCAAGGGTGCCTACATCCCGCTGGCGCACCGCTACGCCGGCGTGCCCGAGCAGCTGAACCGCGAAGACGTGCTGGCGCGCATGAAACCTTGGCTGGAAAATCCGGACAAGCCCAAGCTCGGCCAGAACCTGAAGTACGACTCCCACATCTTCGAAAACCACGGCGTCAAATTGCGCGGCATCGTGCACGACACGCTGCTGCAATCCTACGTGTTCGAGTCGCACAAGCCGCACGACATGGACACCATGGCGCTGCGCCACCTCGGCTACACCACCATTCCCTTCGTCGACGTGTGCGGCAAGGGCGCCAACATGATCTGCTTCGACCAGGTCGAGCTGGGGCGCGCCACCGAATACGCGGCCGAGGACTCCGACATCACGCTGCGCCTGCACCAGGCGATGATCGGGCACGTCGAAAGCGACAAGGGCCTGGATTACATCTACCGCAAGATCGAGCTGCCGACCTCGGTCGTGCTGCAGAAGATCGAGCGCAACGGCGTGCTGATCGATGCGGACCTGCTGGCCGTGCAGTCGAACGAACTGGCGGCGCGCATCATGGAACTCGAAAAGCAGGCCTACGAGCTGGCCGAAGGCCCGTTCAACCTCGGTTCTCCCAAGCAGATCGGCGAGATATTCTTCGGCAAGCTGAAGCTCCCGGTCATCAAGAAGACCGCCACCGGCGCGCCGTCGACCGACGAAGAGGTGCTGCAGAAGCTGGCCGAGGATTATCCGCTGCCGAAGGTGCTGCTGGAGCACCGCGGCCTCTCGAAGCTGAAGTCGACCTACACGGATAAACTGCCGAAGATGGTCAACCCGAACACCGGCCGCGTGCACACCAACTATGCGCAGGCGGTGGCGATCACCGGGCGCCTGGCGTCGAGCGATCCGAACCTGCAGAACATCCCGGTGAAGAACGCCGAAGGCCGGCGTATCCGCGAAGCCTTCGTGGCGCCGCCGGGCAGCGTGATCGTGTCGGCCGACTATTCGCAGATCGAACTGCGCATCATGGCGCACATCTCGGGCGACGAGGCAATGCTGCGCGCGTTCGCCTCCGGCGAGGACATCCACCGCGCCACCGCCGCCGAAGTCTTTAGCGTGGCGCCGGAAGAGGTGAACAGCGAGCAGCGCCGCTACGCCAAGGTCATCAACTTCGGCCTGATCTACGGCATGAGCGCGTTCGGCCTGGCACAAAATTTGGGCATTGAGCGCGGCGCCGCCAGCAACTACATCGACCGCTACTTCGCGCGCTTCGCCGGCGTCAAGCAGTACATGGACGAGACGCGCCTGTCGGCCAAGGCCAAGGGCTACGTCGAAACGGTGTTCGGCCGCCGCCTGTGGCTCCCCGAGATCAATTCGCCGAACGGCCCGCGCCGCGCCGGCGCCGAGCGCGCGGCGATCAACGCGCCGATGCAGGGCACGGCGGCCGACCTGATCAAGCTGGCCATGGTGGCGGTGCAGGAATGGATCGAGACCGAGAACCTGGCTACGCGCATGGTGATGCAGGTGCACGATGAACTGGTGCTGGAAGTGCCGGAAGGCGAGCTGGAACTGGTCAAGGCGAGGTTGCCGGAGCTGATGGCGGGTGTGGCCACCTTGAAGGTGCCGCTGGTGGCCGAGACCGGGGTGGGACGGAATTGGGAGGAAGCTCACTGAGCTTCCGCGAACTGAGCCTCCGCGCACTAGAAAGGATGCCCCGAAAGGCATCCTTGACGGCGTTACGCGTTGAGCAAGCGGCGGCGAATCAGTGCTTCGAGGTCGCGGCTCGTATGGGCAATCATATGAATATAGACGGCATCCTGGCCGCGTTCGATGATGATGCGGTTCCTGCCGGCGAGCAGCTGACGATGCGTCGTCAGGTGTAAATCTTCCAGCTCAGGAATAAACGTCCCTTTGTTGCTCCACTGCTTGAGCGAGCTGACCTCAGCCAAAATCTCTTGGGTCAGCTTCTTGGCAAAAGCAGGGGATTCGCTCGTTGCGAGATACGAGCGAATGTCTTTCAGGTCATCCAGGGCGTTTTGCGTCCAAATGATTTTCATCGGTGGTGCTAGCTTTCGTTATCTTCAGCCTCGAGAAGAGCGAGCACGTCATCATGATCAATGACTTTGCCTTCTTCAATCTGCTTTCTTCCGAGAGCGAGAATGCGGAGCATTGAAATTTGATCTTGCGTCTTTTGATAGCTGACAGGGTCTTGAACAATTGCTTGGACGCGCCCGTTGACCGTGATGGCTACAGGGTCATGCGTCTCCAGCACTTGTTTGACCACGTCACTCGTATTCGTCTTCAAGTAGCTTATGGGTTGAATGTTGGAAAAGTTCATGCTGTAGCTCCTCAGGCTTTGAAAAACGATCTTAGCACGAGCATGACTAAATTTGGTACTGAATTTAGTGCGTCCTTGTTGGGCTTGATACCAAGTAGCGGCAGGACGCGTTGAATTCTCTGCAGGATAAGTACCGGTTTTAGCCAATGGTCGTCTTACCGATGCTTGCGCCGGCCTGTGATCGCCAGCAGGCATACCCCTGCCAGCAACAACATCGACGTCGCCGGTTCCGGCACCGGCACCGCATGCGATTCCGCCACCGCATACGCGTCGAAGGCCAGGCGACCTTCCGCTCGCTCCCCCTGCGAGGCCGCCGTTACCGACAGGGTGCCGTGTTGCACGCCATCCTCGAGCCGGAATGTGTCGGTAAAGCGCTCTCCGTCATTGAACCCGTCGAGCGAGCCATACAGCTCGGCCATCGCGGTCGGCCACGACACCCCGGGCGCTTCCGGCCGCGCCCACAGGTCGGCATCCACGCTGAATGTCACCTGCGTATGTGGCGACAGCAAAAAGTGCAGGCTGCGGTTGGCGCTCACGTAGCCCCAGCCGCTGTACAGCGTCAGCAGCACGCTGGCGGCATCGGCACTGGTTTGGGCGTGCAGGCTGGCGTAAGGATTGTCGAAGCCTATGCTGCCGAAACGGTCGATGTCCGCGCCCGCGATCTCGTTCCCTTCCTGGTCATGTACGTGCGCATAGGCATGGGTGGCCTGGCTGTTGAAGCCGATCCACGGGTCGATGCTATCGTCCGGCGCCAGGTCGAGCAGGCGATAGCCGAGTTGGCCGAGGGTGACGCCGGCAGCTTGCTGGGCCAGTACGGGAGCGCTGGAGGTGGCAGCCAGTAGAGCAATTGCGCAGGCTGCGATGACGTGCTTCAGTTGCATGGTGTCTCCAGAAATAAGGTCAGGCCGCACTGTACGGTAGCGTCCGCCAAAGACTTTATGACGCGTCAATACCCGGTCGGCATGCATTCAGGCAACAAGGTGTGTGCCAGCAGCGCGCCGGCCCCGCTGCTAAGATAGGCCCCCCTTGCCATCCCGACCGAAAAACGACCCATGACAGATAACTCCCAGAAAACCGGTACCGGCTTCGCCGCCGCCACGCCACCGACGGCCAATGTGATCACGACCGATACCGAGGGCCTCAGCGCCGGCTGGATCGACCTGGCCGTGGACGGGCAGGCCGTGCCGCAGACTATTCCCGTTTACCGCGCGCAGCCGGCCGGGCAATCGGACCTGCCCATCGTCCTGGTGATCTCGGAAATCTTCGGCGTCCACGAACACATCGCCGACGTCGCGCGCCGCTTCGCCAAGCAGGGTTACCTGGCGCTGGCGCCGCAGCTGTTCGTGCGCCAGGGTGACCCGTCCACCATCGCCGACATTCCCACGCTGTTCCGCGACATCGTCTCGCAGGCGCCGGACGCCCAGGTGAACGGCGACCTCGATGCCTGCGTGGCCTGGGCCGCGCAGAACGGCGGCAATGCCGACAAGCTGGGCATCACCGGCTTCTGCTGGGGCGGACGCGTGACCTGGCTGTACTCGAGCCATAACCCGAAGGTGAAAGCCGGCGTGGCCTGGTATGGCCGCCTGGCCGGCGACACCAACGACAAGCAGACCAGCCACCCGGTCGACGTCGCGCCTACGCTGCGCGTGCCTGTGCTGGGCCTGTACGCCGCCCAGGACACCGGCATCCCGCTCGACACCGTGGAACGGATGAAGGCCGCGCTGGCGCAAGGCAGCAGCGGTTCCGAGTTCGTGGTCTATCCGGATGCCGGCCACGCCTTCTATGCCGACTACCGCCCGAGCTACAACGCGCAGGATGCGCAGGACGGCTGGAACCGTACCCTGGATTGGTTCCGGCAGCACGGCGTCGCCTGAAGCCGGGAGGACTGCCGAGTTGCACGTAGGCGGGCCGGGCGCTGTACAATGCCCGGCTCGCATACACTCAATGGGGCCTCGAAAACCAACAGTGCAACGCGCAGTAGGTTTGCGAGGCCCTCATAATAAGAGGCTCTAAAATCGATCCCGTCCTCATCTCCATCCTGCTGGCCACCGGGCTGGCGGGCGTTGTCAGCATCACGGCTGCCGCGGTGTTTTCATTTACCCTGCTCGCGCGCGTGGTCGAGCGCATGGTCAGCCTGTCGGTCGGCATCATGCTGTCGACCTCGTTGCTGCATGCGCTGCCGGAGGCGTTCGAGTCGAAGGCGGATCCGCACAAGCTGTTCGCGACCCTGCTCGGTGGCCTGCTGGCCTTCTTTCTGCTGGAGAAAGTGGCCCTGATGCGCCACTCGCACCACCACGAAGGCGACGGCCACCACCATCATCACGGCCACGACGCGCAGCAGGCCGGCAAGGCCGGCTGGATGATCCTGATCGGCGACGGCATGCACAACTTCACCGACGGCATCCTGATCGCCGCCGCCTTCCTCGCCAATCCGCAGCTTGGCATCGTCACCGGCGTGGCCATCATCGCCCACGAGATCCCGCAGGAGATCGGCGACTTCATCGTGCTGCTGAACGCCGGTTTTTCGCGCGTGCGCGCCTATATTTTCAATCTGTTATGCAGCCTGCTGGCGGTGGCCGGCGGCCTGCTCGGCTACTACACGCTGGAAAATGCCAGCGACCTGGTGCCCTACGTGCTGGTGTTCGCGTCCTCGGGCTTCATCTACATCGCGGTGAGCGACCTGATGCCGCAGATGCAGCGACGTGCCACGCTGCGCGAATCGATTCCGCAGGTGCTGCTGATCGGGTTGGGGGTGGTGATCGTGTTGTTCCTGACGCATGGGCACTGAGGGCCACTGAGGGCCACTGAGGGACAGTGAGGCGCATTAACCTCATGCGGGCCGGATATTGCGCCGCAAGATTGACAGCCTAATTTCTTCCATTTTATGCTGAGTCGTTAGCCCGACCTCAGTTCAATGCGCAGTTCAATGGAGAAAAGCATGGCAAGCCTGGTCAGTCAACTTGCGGCCCAATGCGTCGCGGCGCTGCGCGAAAAACCGTGGCGTTTCGGTTACGTGCTCGGCGCACTGGTGGTCTCGGTGGTCCTGTTCACGATGGCGGACTTCCTGCCCGCCCCGTACGACTACAGCCGCTGATTCAGCTGCCGGTGGCCACCGGCCTTGAAGGATCGGCGCTCCACTCGCTCCACGATCCCGGATACAGCGCCGCGCCCTTCATGCTGGCGACTTCCAGCGCCAGCAGGTTGTGGCAGGCGGTCACGCCGGAGCCGCACTGCATGATCGCCCGGGCCGGATCGCCCACCACGCTGCCCAGTTCCGCCTGCAGCTGCGCCGGCGCCTTGAAGCGGCCGTCCGCCTGCAGGTTGTCCTTGAAGAAGCGGTTCTTCGCGCCAGGAATATGGCCGCCGACCGGGTCGATGGTCTCGTTCTCGCCGCGGAAGCGGTCCGGCGCACGCGCATCGACGACCGTGCGGCCGCCATGCTCCACGTTCTTCAACTGCACGTTCCGTAACACTTCGTCGACATCGACGCTGGCCACCAGCGTATCGCGCAGCGCGATCGTGCCGCGGGTGCGCGGGGCCGGGGTGTCGGCCGACAGCGCGTAACCTGCCGCCTGCCACGCCGGCAGGCCGCCATCCAGCACCGCCACCGCCTCGTGGCCGACCCAGCGCAGCATCCACCACACGCGCGCCGCGAACATGCCGCCGTGGGCATCGTAGGCGACGACCTGGGTCGCGTCGTCGACGCCCCAGGCGCGCAGCTGCTCGATGAAGGCCTCTCGCTGCGGCAGCGGATGGCGGCCGCGGAAGGCGCCGTCGCTGCCGTCGGCTTGAGGATGGCGTTTCGCGCCCGACAGCGCGGTCTCGACGTCGGCGAACTGCGCCTGCGGCAGGTGCCCGGCCGCATAGGCGTCGCGCCCTGCAGCCAGGTTCACCAGGTCGTGCCGGCAGTCGAGCACGACCCAGGCCGGATCAATGATGTGGGCGGCCAGGGCAGCAGGGTCGATCAGGGTGGTGTACATGGGTGGCTCCTTATTCGCTGGCGATGGGATCGGTGTCCTTGACGACGGCGCCGCGCGCCGTTTTCCGGGTATTGTAGAACGTCGCGGCGATGCCGGAGGCCAGGATCACGGCCATGCCCAGCCAGACGTGCCAGTCGAACACGTCGCCCCACAGCAGCATGCCCCACAGGCTGGAAAAGATGATGCCGGTGTACTGCAGGTTGGCCACCACCAGTACCTTGCCGAGGCGGTAGGCGCGCGTCATCGCCATCTGTGCCAGCAGGGCCGGGACGCCGACCGCCAGCAGCAGGCCGGCGCTGTGCCAGGTATGCGCGTGCAGTGGCGTGCTGAATCCGTTCTCGAACGGGGTGCCCAGCAGGCCGGCAATCGCCATGGTCAGCGAAAAATAGAACACCACGCGGTATTCGGGCTCGCCCATCTGGCCCAGGCGGCGCACCTGCAGGTAGGCCATCGCCGCGATGACGGAGGAAGCGATGGCGACCGCGCCGCCCAGCCATTGGTCGGTCTCGGCCGCCGGGCGCAGTACCTGGGTCACGCCGACGAAGCTCGCGCCCACGGCCAGGATCAGCGGCCATTCGCTCAAGCCTTTACCTTGCCACCAGCCCTTGAAGAACATCCAGGCCGACAGCCAGATCGGCGCCATGTAGTTCAGCGTGATGGCGGTGGCCAGCGGCAGCTTGCCGATCGCGTAGAACCACATCCACAGCGAGGTCACGCCGACGATGCTGCGCCACAGGTGGGCCTTGGGGAAGGGTGTACGGAGCGTACCCGCTTGCAGCCGGATCATCGGCAGCAGCAACAGGCTGCCGAGGATACCGCGGTACATCACGATTTCGGAAGTGGAGTAGGTGAGGGAGGCCAGCTTCACGGCCGCGCCCATGGCGGCAAACGCGAAGCTGGCGAACAACATCCATAGAGCCGGCATCAGATGGTCACCTCGCCAAACCTACTGCGCCTTGCAGGGACGGCTTGCGATGCTCGCCGTACTTTCGTACGACTGCGCTTCTCAGCCATCCCTGCGGCCGCTCGCTACGGTTTTGCGAGGTGACCATTAAATTCCCGAGGCGCCGGGCCCGATATCCTGCAGGCGGCCGCGGTACCACTCGTGGAAGTGCTGCATGCCGTCTTCCATCGGCGACTGGTAAGGACCGACCTCGCTGACGCCGCGTTCCATCAGGATCTTGCGGCCGGCATCCATGCGCAGGGCGATCTCGTCGTCCTCGACGCAGGTTTCCATGTAGGCGGCGCGTTCGGCATCGACGAAGCCGCGCTCGAACAGCACGAATTCCTCGGGGTAGTAGAACTCGACCACGTTACGCGTCTTTTGCGGACCGATCGGCCACAGCGTCGACACCACCAGCACGTTCGGATACCACTCGACCATGATGTTCGGATACAGCGTCAGCCAGATCGCGCCGTACTTCGGCGGCTGGCCGTCGTTCAGCCTCAGGATCTGTTCCTGCCATTTTTTATAGGCAGCCGACCCCGATTTCTGCAGGCCGCGGTGCACGCCCACGGTCTGCACGCTGTAGTCCGGCCCGAATTCCCATTGCAGGTCGTCGCAGCTGACGAAGTTGCCCAGGCCCGGGTGGAAGGGCTCGACGTGGTAATCCTCCAGGTAGACTTCAATGAACGTCTTCCAGTTGTAGTCGCACTCGTGCACTTCGACGTGGTCGAACATGTAGCCCGAAAAGTCGAGGTCCTTCGTCACCGACATGTGCTTGAGCTTGTCCATGACGTGGTAGCCGTTCTGCTCGAACAGCAGGCCGTTCCAGTTCTGCAGCGGCGTCTTCGACAGGTTCAGGCAGGGCGTGTCGGCAAAATGCGGTGCGCCGATCAGCTCGCCCTTGAGGTCGTAGGTCCAGCGGTGCAGCGGGCACACGATGTTGTTGGCATTGCCGCGGCCATTGAACATCAGCGCCTGGCGGTGGCGGCAGACGTTCGACAGCACTTCGATGCCGCCCTGGTTACGCACCAGCATGCGGCCCTCGTTCTCCGATTTCAGGGTCGCAAAGTCGCCCAGGTCGGGCACCATCAGTTCGTGGCCGACATAGCGCGGGCCATTCAGGAACAATTGCTGCATTTCGCGCTGCAGCAGCGCTTGGTCGAAGTAAACATTTACCGGCAGCTGCGCGCTTGATCGCGCCAGCTTGGCGTGGGTAGCCAGATCGGACATCCCAACCCCCCTTTAGAAATCAGTCAAAGAAGAGAAAGAATCCGAGAACCAGCATCACAGAGCGTAGAACCTTTATGGTTTTTTACGCTCTTTTAAGGAACGGAATGCGGTAATTCGGAGACAGAACCGGAGATTATAGCCTGTAAAGAGGCGTCTAGTCTCGGGCCCGCTCGCGGTTGTGGTCCTTGCGTGCTTAAAAATTGCCTGAATGGCATCGTTTTCATGAATCCGGGGACGCTTTGCGATAAAATGTATCTTTGCTTGCAAGCTTGCAGCGACTGTTGCACCGTCATGCACGGGTAGGATTGTTTAAAATAAGCGATTAGACTGGCGTGCTGCGCGCAAAGTTGCCCAGGACCCGAAACAATCAAAGTCATTATGCCAAATAAAACAACCGCGGAGAGCGCCGTAGCCGGCACGCAAGCTCCGGAGTCTTTCGAACAGGCGATGGCCGAACTGGCCCAGCTGGTCAGCCAGATGGAAGGCGGCGCGCTGCCGCTGGAAGCCTCGGTCGCCGCCTACGCGCGCGGTTCCGAACTGGTGCGCTATTGCGCGGCCCAGCTGGAAAAGGTCGAAGCACAGGTCAAGGTGCTGGAAGGCGAGATGCTCAAGCCCTTCAGCGACGGCGGAGACGACGCATGAGCGGCGTTGCATCGGCATCCGGCGCCGGCTTCGGCGACTGGATGAAGGACGTCCAGGCGCAGACCGAGGCCGCCCTCGGCGCCTTCCTGCCGCCGGCCGGGCGCGAACCCGCCAAGCTCCACGAAGCGATGCGCTACACGGTGCTGGGCGGCGGCAAGCGCGTGCGGCCGCTACTGGCGTATGCCAGCGGCGCGCTGTTCGGCGCCGATCCGGATGCGACGGCGCGTGCCGCCAGCGCGGTCGAAATGATCCATGCGTATTCGCTGGTCCACGACGACATGCCGTGCATGGACGACGACGCCCTGCGCCGCGGCAAGCCGACGGTGCACGTGGCCTACGACGAAGCGACCGCGCTGCTGGTCGGCGACGCGCTGCAGGCGCAAGCCTTCGAGGTGCTGGCCGGCGCCGGCAGCGTGCCGCCCGCCCGCCTCGTAACGATGCTGCGCCTGCTGGCCGAAGCCGCCGGTTCGGCCGGCATGTGCGGCGGCCAGGCGATCGACCTCGATAGCGTAGGTTTCAAGCTGAGCCTGGAACAGCTGGAGCGCATGCACCAGCTGAAAACCGGCGCCATGCTGCGCGTGTCGGTGCTGCTCGGCGCACTGGCCGGCCGCGACCTGGCCGCGCACGAACAGGAAGCGCTGGCGGCGTACGCGCGCGCGATCGGGCTGGCCTTCCAGGTGGTCGACGACGTGCTCGACGCCACCGCCGATTCGGCAACACTGGGCAAGACCGCGGGCAAGGATGCGGCGGCCAACAAACCGACATACGTATCGATTCTGGGGCTGGCGCCGTCCAAGGCACTGGCGGAACAATTGCGGCAGCAGGCGCATGAGGCGCTGGCGCCGTTCGGAGAGCAAGCACTGCGGCTGCGCGAACTCGCGGACCTGATCGTGCAGCGGAAGGCATAAATGAAACTGCTAGAGACCATCAACGACCCGGCCGACCTGCGCAAACTGGCGCGCACCCAGCTCACCCCGCTGGCCACGGAGCTGCGCGACTACCTGCTGGATTCGGTATCGAAAACCGGCGGCCACCTGTCATCCAACCTCGGCACCGTCGAGCTGACGATCGCGCTGCACTACGTGTTCAACACGCCGGAAGACCGCATCGTGTGGGACGTCGGCCACCAGACCTACTCGCACAAGATCCTGACCGGCCGCCGCGACCGCATGCCGACGCTGCGCCAGCACAATGGCCTGTCCGGCTTCCCGAAGCGCGACGAAAGCGACTACGACACCTTCGGCACCGCCCACTCGTCGACTTCGATCTCGGCGGCGCTGGGCATGGCGACGGCGGCCAGGATCAAGGGCGAGAAGCGCCATGCGATCGCCGTCATCGGCGACGGCTCGATGACCGCCGGCATGGCCTTCGAAGCACTCAACAACGCCGGCGTCGAGGACGACGTCAACCTGCTGGTGGTCCTGAACGACAACGATATGTCGATTTCGCCGCCGGTGGGGGCACTGAACCGCTACCTGGCGCGTTTGATGAGCGGCCAGTTCTACGCCGCCGCCAAGAACGTCGGCAAGAGCGTGCTGCCGGCCCCGATGCTGGAGCTGGCGAAAAAGCTGGAAGAACACGCCAAGGGCATGGTGGTCCCGGCCACGATGTTCGAGGAATTCGGTTTCAACTACGTCGGCCCGATCGACGGCCACGACCTCGACTCGCTGATCCCGACGCTGCAGAACATCCGCAAGCTCAAGGGCCCGCAGTTCCTGCACGTGGTGACCAAGAAGGGGCAGGGCTACAAGCTGGCCGAGGCCGAGCCGATCCTGTACCACGGCACCGGCAAGTTCAACCCGGTGGAAGGCATCAAGCCGGCCACGGCGCCGGCCAAGATCACCTACACCGAAGTGTTCGGCAACTGGCTGTGCGACATGGCCGCCGCCGATAAACGCCTGGTCGGCATCACGCCGGCGATGCGCGAAGGCTCGGGCATGGTGCGCTTCCACCAGCAATACCCGGAGCGCTACTTCGACGTCGGCATCGCCGAGCAGCATGCCGTCACCTTCGGCGCCGGCCTCGCCACCGAAGGCATGAAGCCGGTGGTCGCGATCTACTCGACCTTCCTGCAGCGCGGCTACGACCAGCTGATCCACGACGTGGCCCTGCAGAACCTGGACGTGACCTTCGCGCTGGACCGCGCCGGCCTGGTCGGCGCCGACGGCGCGACCCACGCCGGCAACTACGACATCGCCTACCTGCGCTGCATCCCGAACATGGTCGTGATGGCGCCGTCGGACGAAAACGAATGCCGCACCATGCTGACCACGGCCTACCACTATCCGGGGCCGGCGGCGGTGCGCTACCCGCGCGGCGCCGGCGTCGGCGCCGCCATCCAGCAGGAACTGAGTTCGATCGAGATCGGCAAGGGCCTGGTCAAACGCCAGGGCAAGAGCGTCGCCATCCTGGCCTTCGGTTCGATGGTGGCACACAGCCTGAAGGCGGCCGACGACCTCAACGCCACGGTCGCCGACATGCGCTTCGTGAAGCCGCTCGACGTCGAACTGGTCAAGCGCCTGGCCAAGGACCACGACTACCTGGTGACGGTGGAAGAGGGCTGCATCATGGGCGGCGCCGGTTCCGCCGTGGCCGAGGCGCTGGCCGCCGAAGGTATCGTCAAGCCGCTGCTGATGCTGGGCCTGCCGGACAAGTTCATCGACCATGGCGATCCGGCGCTGCTGCTGGCGTCCGTGGGCCTGGACGCGCATGGCATCGGCAAGTCGATCCGCGAGCGCTTCGGAATCGGCGAGCCGCGGCTGGTGGTGAACAACACCTGATCTGCGCACCGCTCCACGCTGAACGCCATGCCGGCAAACCGGGATGGCGTTTTTTTTCGGCCGTGCCACCGGCCCGGTTCGCGGAAATTGAAAATTATTTGTGTCACATATGTCGTATTTATGCAAAGCAACATAGTTTGCAAATTCAACATCGGTTACGCTTACGTTTTCAGCCTGTCTTGACGATTGCCGTCCCGTCCGTGCCTTTCATTTCACAATTACCCAATATCTCCCGCCACTTTCCACCGGCGCTGGAAGAGGTCTACCAGGCCGATATGGCGGGCGAAAAACTTCGCATCTTCTATATCGCTTGCGGATTGAGCTCCTTGCTCTACCTGGGCTTTGCCCCGCTCGATGTCGTTACGCTGTCGAGCGACCTGACGGGCGCCTGGATGGTGCGCGCCGCCGTGATACTGGCGACCGGGGCGGCCGCCATGTTTGCCCACCTGCGGCGCGACGCCTTCCAGCGCCATTATCCCGCCGTCATCTGCCTGGTCTATCTGGGCTGGGGCGCCGGGGTCGAGGCGCTGCTCATGCTGTCGCAGCCGACCGATCTGGCGTGGAGCAGCTACTACGCGGGCCTGATGCTGGTATCGATGGCCCTGTATATCTGGTCCTATCTGCGTCCGCTGCATGCCGGACTGGCCGGACTGGCGGTGGTGGCCAGCTACGTGGTGGCGGGCCTGTGCTACCAGCGCATGGGGGAACGCGGGCATTGGGTGCCTCTGGTGCAGAACGTCTGCTTTCTGGCCGGGACGAATGTGGTCGGCGCCTTTGCGCTGACCACGCGCGAACGGTTCGCGCGCCAGGCCTTCCTGCTGAAGGACGCCCTGGTGCAGGATTTGCGGCTGAAAGAGGAGGCCAAGCGCCGCAGCGAACACCTGGCCGGGCACGATGCCTTGACCGGACTGCCCAACAGGGTGTCGTTCGTGCGCGGGCTCGGTGAACTGATGGCTACTCGCGCGGAGGACGACACGGTGGGGGTGCTGTTCCTCGACCTGGACGGTTTCAAGCCGGTCAACGACCAGCACGGGCATGCCGCCGGCGACCACGTGCTGGCGGTCGTCGCCCAGCGCATCCGCAAGACCATCCGTTCCGAGGACGTGGCGGCGCGCATCGGCGGCGACGAGTTCGTGGTCGCCTTGCCGCTCGCCGGCTAGGAGCATACCGTCATCGTCGAACGCACCCGCGCCGCGCTGTGCAGGTCGATCGCCGAGCCGATCGACTACCGCGGATGCAGCCTGCGGGTGACGGCGAGCATCGGGATGGCGATCCGCTGCCAGGACGGCGGCAGCGCCGAAGAACTCCTGCACCGGGCCGACCAGAGCATGTACGCGTCCAAGCGCGGCGGCAAACGGCAAACGGCGGCGTGCCTGGCCTGAAAACGCCTGCCGTCAATACGATTCGTGACTACAATGGCGGTTCGCCCAGTATTCATGGAGTCCGCATGCGTTTCCGCTCGTCCCGGCTTGTTCCGGTCTTCTTCGCGTCGATGGTATTGCTGCTGTCCGGTTGCGCCGCCTTGAGCGGCATGACGACCGGCCCTCTGATCGACCGCCATGTGCCCCAGGATTACAGCGGCGTGGTGGCCGTGCGCGAGCATGCCGGTGCGACGCTGGTGACGCGGGCAAGCGGCCTGGCCGTGCGCGAGGTAGCGCAGGCCAACACCCAGGACACGCGCTTCATGATCGGCTCCATCACGAAATGGATCAGCGCCGTCACCGTGCTGCGCCTGGCCGACATGGGCAAGCTGGACCTGGATGCGCCGATCGCACGCCACCTGCCCGAATTGCCGGCCGCGACGGGGGCGGTGACGCTGCGCCAGCTGCTGACCAACCGCAGCGGCATCCCGAACGGCTTGTCGAACGCGCTGCGCAAGGATGCCTCGCTCGGCAAGCTGGACATCGGGCCGGTGGCGGCGGCACTGCGCTTCGGCACCGGGGCGCTCGAGGCGGCGCCCGGCGAAAAATGGGATTACTCGGTCACCAACTGGATTCTTGTGGCTGCCGTCGTCGAACGGGCCAACAAGAAACCGTTCACCGAAACCGTGGAAGAACTGGTGCTGGCGCCGGCCGGCGTGCGGGATACGAGTTTTGCGAGTCCCGACGATGAAGACGCGGTGGGCATGGCGGTGGCTTATGGCGCCTCGGGCGCACGCAAGCTGTCGCCGGCCCCGCCGATGGTGGCGGCCAGCGGCACCCTGGTCAGCACCGCGCGCGACCTGGTCGCGCTTGCCGACGCCGTGTACGGGCCCAAGCTGCTGTCCGACAAATCACGCCAGGCGCTGTCGGCGATCCAGGTCGCGTCCGAAGACTATGCGCTCGGCGGCCGCGTCAAGACGCTGGCCACGAAGCAGGGTGCCCGCACCCTCGCCTGGGAATCGGGTGTCATGGGCGGGTACAAGACCCTGCTGGCCTACGACCCCGGCAACGGGCGGGCCGTGGTCCTGCTGAACAATACGGACATGCAGCAGTCGGAGCAGGCCAGGATCGCCACCGCCTTGTTCGGCGACCTGTAAGGCGCCGCCTGCGGAGGTCACTGTGGCTTTTGCTGGCCCGGCACGTGCAACGAGCGCGCCAGCAGATGCCCGGCCAGCCAGCCGCCGGCCAGTCCGCCGATATGCGCCGCATTGTCGGTATGCGGATACAGGAAGCCCGCCGACAGGTTAAACAGCAGGAACGGCAGGATTGACCCGCGCAGGTCGCTGACCACGGTCGGCGGCACGCCGCTGTTCGCGCGTCCGATAAAGGCCAGCAGGCCGCCGATGATGCCGAAGATGGCGCCGGACGCGCCGACGCTGTTCACGTTGTGATTCGTCAGCACACCCCAGAACACGCTGGCCAGGCTGCCGGCCAGGCCGGCCAATACATATAGGCCGGCAAAACGCAGGCTGCCGAAGATCCTTTCGACCAGCCGTCCCACCTGCCACAGCGCAAACATATTGAAAGCCAGGTGCATCAGGCTGCCGTGCAGGAAGAGGGAAGTGAACAAACGCCACCACTGGCCTTTCAGGGTATCCGAGGCGTGGTTCGAGCCCCACGCCACCAGCTGGTAAGAGCGCCGGATCGCGTCCGCGCCCGAACCCCAGGCCAGCAGCGATTGCAGGTTCATGACGGTATGGCCCTGGCGTACGAACCACATGAGGAAGAAGATGCCGATGTTCGCCACCAGCAAGCACCAGATCACCGGCGTCGACGGGCTCCAGTAATCGATGCGGTCGTGGAACACGTTGCGTTCGGCGTACTCGACCTCGAACCGGGCCGTGCGGCGGGTGGGCAGGGCGGCGGCGAGGCGCTGGGCGGCTTCGCGGCTGCCGGCGCTGAAGCCGACTTCGCGCTCTTGTACCTGGGCCTGCTCCACGCCGAGCACGTCGAAGATCACGTCCTCGCCCTCGACGCGCACGTTGATGATGTCGGCCATGCGCAGGCGGTGCTGCTCGCGCTTCGAAAAGCGGAACGAGCGGTGGCTGCAGCCGCGCACGGTGACGAAGTCGGGCTCGATCACGACCTGGCCCGCGCCCTGGAACATGAAGGGGTTCATCGGCCAGTTCTGGCCACCGCGGTAAAAACGGACGTCGTAAGTCGTGCTGCCGGTCATGCGTTCCCCATCAGCCGCGCTTGCGCTCGTGCTGCCACAGCACGTCGCTGCCGCCGGCGTGGCGGTTCAGCACGCGCGCCAGCACGAACATCAGGTCGGACAGCCGGTTCACGTACTGGCGCGGCTGGGCGTTGAGGGTGTCCGTATGCGACAGCGCCACGATGCTGCGCTCGGCGCGGCGGCACACGGTGCGGCAGACGTGGGCGAGAGAGGCGGCGCGCGAGCCGGCCGGCAGGATGAATTCCTTCAGCACCGGCAGGTCGGCATTGTATTTTTCCAGCAGGCCGTCCAGGCGCGCGACGTGCTCGTCCTGGATCATCTGGTAGCCGGGGATGCACAGCTCGCCGCCGAGGTCGAACAGGTCGTGCTGGATCGACACCAGTTCTTCGCGCAGGGCGGGCGGCATGTCTTCGCACAGCAGCAGGCCGACGAAGGAGTTCAGTTCGTCGACGTCGCCGAGCGCGTGGACGCGTGCGCTGTCCTTGCCAGTGCGGCTGCCGTCACCCAGTCCGGTACTGCCGTCGTCGCCGGTGCGGGTCGCGATCTTCGATAAGCGATTGCCCATGCTTGTGCCCTGCCTGTTAAAAAAGATAGCGGGAGCATACGCCAAAATAATCTGATTGTGCTTAGAATCGGCGCATGAGCCCGTCGGCCGAAGCCGTCCGGCACGTTGCGCAAGCTGCAAACCCACGTGCCTTACATCACTTACTGGAGCAACTGTTTGATCAATGTATCGCATTCCATCCTCACCGCCTGTATCGCCCTCGGCCTCGCCGCCAACGCGCAGGCCGCACCCAAGCCCGCCGCCAAGGCACTCGAACCGAATGCCGAAGGGTTCATGACCCTGTATATCGGCCTGTGCATGAACCACCTGAGCGACCTCCAGGCCCTGCGCACCGACCTGCTGCGCGGCGAGGCGCCCAAGCTGCCGCCCGAGAGCGCGGCGCGCTTCCTGAACGGGCAGCCGGGCGACGCCTGGCCGGTGCCCTACAAGGGCCAGCTGGGGAACTACGTGGTGGCGCTGCCGACCGGGAACAGCATGTGCACGCTGCATGCGCGCCACGCCGATCCGGCCAGCGTCGAACGCGCCTTCGCCAAGGTGGTCGAAAAGGCGCCGTCGCCGCTGGTCGCCAAGCGCGGCAAGAACCAGGAGCATCCGGGCGGTGCGGCCGGCAAGCTGCGCACGCTGTCCGCCACCTGGGGCCAGCCGGGCGCCGAGCGCCGGATGCAGTTCATGGTGACCACGGCGGCCTCGGACAAGGCCGGGCGCCAGGCGGTGGGTTCGGTGGCGATCGTCGGCGAGCCGGGCAAGAAATAAGCCCTGCGGCATGCGTGCCGGCCCTGCGGCCGGCTTTGCTTTACTATCGGGGCGTGATGCAAACGACAGGAGAAGCGGCATGCTGACATTGGGGAACATGGACAATCGACTGGTCGACAAGCTCGGTGTGCTCGCCGCCAAGGCGGTCGAAGACGCGCTGGCCTCGGGCCTGACCTGGGACCAGGCCGTCATGGCCTTCGGGGTGGCGAGCAAGGCGATCGCCGTGAAGGCGGCCAGCCAGGCCAATGGCGCCCCGGCCGAATTTGCGGCGCATGCGGAAAAGCGCCTGAAATACGGCATGGACCACAGCGCGGAAGTCCTGCGCTCCTTCCTGGCCTGAAACCGGCCTGCATCTGGCGCCGTTCGGCTGCATCTGGCGCCGGCCGCGGGCATTTCGTCGCATTGCAACCCGCCGGCCGGCAGCCGCTGGCAAAGTCGTGCCACCTCAACCGACTTTGCGGAGCCTGCCATGCTGATTCAAATCGTGTCCCACACCCCGATCCACGTCTGGGCCATCCTCGCCTTTCTGGTTTACCGCGGCATGGCCGCCAGCCGCGACCGCGAGGTCGAGCTGCGCAAGCTGTGCATCATCCCGGTCGTGATGCTGGTGCTGTCGTTGCAGGACATCGCGGCCAAGTTCGGCCTCGATGGCATACCAGTGGCCGCCTGGATAGCCGGCGTGGCGCTGGCGCTGGCGCCGGTGCTGCTCTTCGGTGCCGACCGGATCGCCGCGGGTGAGCAAGCCGGCACGGTGCGCGTGCGCGGCAGTTGGATGCCGCTGGCGCTGATGATGGCGGTGTTCTTCACAAAATATGCGGCCTCGGTGATGCTGGCAGTGTTCCCGCAGGCGCACCAGAACACGCTGGTCGCCGGCGCGGTCTGCGTCCTGTTCGGTTTGTTCAACGGCGTCTTCCTCGGCCGCCTGGCACGCGACTTCTGGACGCATGCGAACCTGCAGGCCGGCGCTGCCGTGCCGGCTCGCCCCGCCTGACGCCCGCTTCGCCACAAATCGGTTGTTTGCGGTTGGCCGGCACGGCATCCTTGTCTGACATACCAACGACGAGGAAGCGATGAAACGACGTGATCTGTTGAAGGCGTCACTGTCTGCCGGCGTGTTGCAGGCCCTGCCGCTCCCGGCGGCGGCGCGGCAAGCGAAAGCAGGCTTCAGCCGGGCACGGCCCGGCACGCCGCAGTGGCCGGGCCCCAGCCAGTGGCAGGCGCTGCGCACCCAAGTCGGCGGCCGCCTGCTGGCGCCGGCCTCGCCCTTTGCCCGCGGCCAGGCCGACGCCGTGCGCGCCGAGGCGCTGGAAGGCATCAAGAACCCGTACTTCATCGGCGACCATCCGGCACTGACCCAGACCAGCGGCTGGCAGGACGCCTGGACCTCGCAGGCCAGCGTATATGCGGTGGCGGCGCGCGATGCCGGCGACGTCGCGGCGGCGGTGAACTTCGCGCGCCGCCACAACCTGCGGCTGGTGGTCAAGGGCGGCGGCCACAGTTACATGGGCGCGTCCAACGCCCCCGATTCGCTGCTGGTCTGGACCCGCGCCATGAACCTGGTGCGGATGCACGACGCCTTCGTCGCCCAGGGCTGCGCGCCAGGCAGCGCCCAGCCGGCGGTGAGCGTCGGCGCCGGCGCGATGTGGGCCGATGCCTATGCCGAAGTCACCACGCGCGGCGGCCGCTACGTGCAGGGCGGCGGCTGCACCACCGTCGGCGTGGCCGGGCTGGTGCAGGGCGGCGGCTTCGGCAGCTTTTCCAAGCGCTACGGCACTGCCGCGGCCAGCCTGATCGAAGCGGAAGTGGTCACCGCCGACGGCGCCGTCCGCATCGCCAATGCGTGTAGCAATCCTGACCTGTTCTGGGCGCTCAAGGGCGGCGGTGGCGGCAGCTTCGGCGTGGTCACCCGGCTGACGCTGCGCACCCACGCGCTGCCCGCCTTCTTTGGCGCCGTGTCCGGCGAGATCACCGCCGCCAACGATGGCGCCTGGCGTGCGCTGGTGGCCCGCTTCGTCGATTTTTACGGCGACAGCCTGTTCAACGAACACTGGGGCGAACAGGTCTCGCTGCGCGACGGCCGGCGCCTGAAACTGTCGATGGTGTTCCAGGACCTGACCCAGGCGCAGGCCGAAGCCGTGTGGGCGCCGTTCTTCGCCTGGGTGAGGGAGCACAAGGACTACAGCTTTTCGGAAGCGCCCAGCGTCATCGCGATCCCGGCGCGCCGCTTCTGGGATCCCCAGCTGTTCCAGAAATATGCGCCCGGGATCGTCACCATGGACGGCCGCCCGCAAGCCTCGCCAGACCATTTCGTCTGGACCGGCGACCGCGAGCAGGCCGGCTGGTTCATCCACGGCTACCAGTCGGCCTGGCTGCCGGCGGGGCTGCTCGGCAAGGAGAGCAAGGCCAGGCTGGTCGATGCGCTGTGCGCCGCGGCCGACCAGTGGTGGGTCGCGCTACACTTCAACAAGGGCATCGCCGGCGCGCCCAGGGATGCGCTGGACGCCACGCGCGACACCGCGATGAACCCGGCCGTGCTCGACGCCTTTGCACTGGCCATCATCGCCCGCGGTGGCGATGCGGCGTTTCCCGGCATGCCGGGGGCCAAGGCCGATCCGGCGCGGGCACGCAAGCGCGCGGCCGGCATCCGCGCCGCCATGGATGCGCTGTTGAAGGCAGCGCCGGACGCTGGGGCTTATGTGTCCGAAAGCGATTATTTCCAGCAGCGCTGGCAAGATGTCTACTGGGGCGGCAACTATGCGCGGCTGGCCAGGGTGAAGCGGGCGCTCGATCCGGATGGCTTGTTCTTCGTGCACCACGGCGTGGGAAGCGAGGGCTGGAGCGCGGACGGCTTCACGCGGACCACGTGAAGTGCGGCGCCGTGGTAGCATCGGCGCCCCTGTTCATGTTGGTTGGAGTTTCCCGTGAGTTTCGTGTTTCGGCTGATTTCCCAGGATGAGGATGCGGCGCCGTCGGTCGCGTTCCAGGATTCGATCAGTCCCGGCTACGTCCCGCTGTGGGAAAAGGTCGGCGTCTACGATGCCCTGTACAACAGCGACGGCCGGCGCGGGCGCGACGTCTCGCGCGCGGTCGCCTACGGCATCGACCAGCTGGCCGAGGACGAATCGCTGGGCCGCCTGCTGCCGCCCACCTGCCGCCTGGGCGAAGCGATCCGCTTCCTGGAGAACGTGCACCGCGGCTGTGTCACCCACGCTTCCGCCGTCATCGAAACCCGCTGACGGTGCTCAAACCGCATTCTGCTGGCGCGGCCGGTCCCGGCTCGGCGCATTGCCGAACAGGCGCGCGTACTCGCGGCTGAACTGCGACGCGCTCACGTAGCCGACGCGCCCGCCCGCGGCGCTCGCGCCCAATCCCGTCGACATCAGCCGGCGCGCCTCGTGCAAGCGCAGGATCTTCTGGTACTGCAACGGGCTCATCGAAGTCACCGACTTGAAATGCTGGTGCAGCGTCGAGGCGCTCATGTGCACCATGCCGGCCAGGTCGTCGATGCTGACCGGCTGGTCGTAGTGGTCGCGCAGCCATGCCACCGCGCGGCCGATGCGGTGGGTGCCGGAGTCGGCTTGTCCGATCTGGGCCAGGCGCCCGCCGATCGGGCTGCGCAGCAGGCGGATCAGCAGTTCGTCGGTCACCAGCGGCGCCAGCAGGGCGGCCTCTGGCGGATCGTCCATCAGCGCCATCAGCCGCGCGGCGGTGTCGACGATCGCGTCGCCGGCCTGGGCCAGGTACAGCGCGCGGCCTTCGCGCTCGCGCGGCGGCCCGTCCGGATACACCTTCAGCGTCAGCGCAGCAATGCGCTGCGCATCGAGATCGAGCCGGAAGCACAGGTAGGGCCGGGCGGGCGTCGCCTGCAGCACCTGGGCCGCGACCGGCAGGTCGACCGAGAACACCAGCATGCGCGCCGCATCGTAGGAGTAGGCTTCGCCGCCCAGCAGCACGGTCTTGGCGCCCTGGGCGACGATGCACACGGACGAGCCCTGCAAGCCGTGCACCAGGTCGGTGTTGGGGCGCGATGCACGGATCGCATGGACACCGGGCACGCACTGCTCGACGCTGCCGTCGGCCGGCGCGTGGGCGCGCAGCAGGTCCGCCAGCCGGGAAAGAGGCGGGCTGGCCGGCGGACCGGAGGCGGGGATCGCATCGGCGAGCTTGTTCATGCAAGCCAGCATAGCGCCTCTTTCATCACTTGCCTACTCAGCCGCGTGGTCGGTCGATGTGGACAGCGTCTCGAAGGCGCGGATCTCGTCCAGGCGGGCCTGCAGCGATCCGGTGGCCATGCCGACGGCGTCGCTGCCGGCCAGGAAATGCTTTGGCGGCGACGGCATCGCGGCCAATTCCACCAGCACCGTGCCCAGGCGCGCCGGATCGCCCAACTGGCGGCCGTTGTAGCCCCCGTAGATATCCTTGGCGTCGCCGTCGGCATAGTCGCCGATGTTCGCGGCGGCGTAGCTGACCGAGGTCGGCTCGAGGAAGTCGGTGCGGAAGAAGCCCGGCTCGACCAGGGTGACCGAGATGCCGAAGCGCTCGACCTCCGTCGCGATCGACGCCGACAGGCCTTCGACCGCGAACTTGCTGGCGCAGTACACCGACGCGCCCTGGAAGCCGATCAGGCCGGCGATCGACGACAGGTTGAACACGCGGCCGCTGCGCTGGCGCCGCATCACCGGCAGCACGGCGCGCATCACGTGCATCAGGCCGAACACGTTGGTGGCGAACTGCCGTTCGATCGCCTCTTCCTGCACTTCCTCGAAGTTCCCGAGCAGGCCGTAGCCGGCATTGTTGACCAGGACGTCGATGCGGCCGAAGCGTTCCAGCGCGACCTGTACCGCGGCGTCGATCTGCGCCGGGCTGGTGAGGTCCAGCGCGGCCAGCGCCAGGCGCTCCTGCGGCGCGTCGGCGTGGGCGCTGCGCAGCTGTTCGAGACTGCGGGCGGTGGCGACGACGCGGTGGCCGGCCTGCAGTGCCGCCTTGACGGTGTGGGCGCCGATACCGCGGCCGGCGCCGGTGATGAACCAGACTTGACTCATGTGCTTCTCCTTGGATAAGCCGCCCGGTCGGGCAGCGGATGAAGCACATTCTAGGGAGCGGGGCAGGGGCGGACTTGCCTGAAAGTCCGGACGATTGGCGCATTCCTTTCGCGCTGGCCGTGTATGCTGTGGCCTCCCGATTTCAGCGATTCCGTACCATGCCCCGCCCGACCATTACCCTCTCGAACGAGACCATCACCCGCGACCGCATCGAACAGCTGCTGGCGGACGACGCCTTGCTGGTGTTCGACGCCTGCGACCTGGAAGGCGCCGACCTGTCGCGCCTGAACCTGCAGGATTGCGTGTTCCAGCATTGCGCGCTGGCCGAGGCGTCCTTCTATGCCGCCAACCTGGCGCGCACACGCTGGCAGCGCTGCCGCGGCGGCCATGCCGATTTCGAATCCAGCGACCTGGTGGACGCGCGCTTCGAAAGCTGCGACCTGAATAACGCGAGCTGGCGCCGCACCAAGCTGGCGTCCGCCGCCTTCCGCGGCTGCAAGCTGACCGGCGCCCGCTTCGAGGAAGTCGGCCAGCTCGGCCTGAGCTTCGAGGATTGCCTGCTGGTCGGCGCCGACCTGCGCCGCATGTCCTTCCGCAAGGCCAAGTTGACCGGCCTGGATTTTTCCGAGGCCGACCTGGCCGGCTGCGACTTCCGCGACGCCGTGTTCGAAGGCGGCAGCCTGCGCGACGCCCACATCAAGGACGCGCGCTTCGAGCAGGCCGACCTGCGCGAAGCCGATCTCGGCGGCCTGAAACTGTCGAACGCCAAGCTGTTCCTGGGTGCCACGATCTCGCCGCGCCAGGCGGCCGAGCTGGTGCGCGCGATGGGCTTGAACGTCGGCTGATTTTTCATCCGATTACGCATCGGCAGCATACTCAGCTGTAGTAATATTACATCTCTTTCATCATGCCGGATTGCCATGACTTCCGGCGCTATAGGGGACACCGATGCGTTTACGCCTGATTGCCGCTGCGGCAATGTTTTCAAGTTACATCGCCATGCCCGCCTGGGCCCAGCAAGTCGTGGCATCCGCCGCCTCGCCCGGCAACGTGCTGAGCGTCGAGGTGCAGATCGATCCGATGGGCAAGCTGGCGTATGACGTCAAACGCAAAGGCAAGGAGGTCATCGGCTTGTCGCGCCTGGGTTTCAACTTGGCCAATGCGCCCAAGCTGGACGGCAATTTCAAGCTGGTGAACAAGGGCGTCAGCGACCATGACGACACCTGGGAGCAGCCGTGGGGCGAGCGCCGCTACGTGCGCAACCATTACCGCGAACTGCGCGTCGAGGTCGCGCAGGACACCGCCGAGCAGAGCAAGCGCCTCAAGCGCGGCTTGACCGTCGTCTTCCGCATCTACGACGACGGCGTCGGCTTCCGCTACGAGTTCCCGGCACAGCCGGATGGCCGCGACGTCGCCATCAGCGACGAGCTGACCGAATTCGCGGTCGCCCAGCCGGCCACCGCCTGGTGGATCCCGGCCGGCGAGCTGCCCGGCCTGGAAGAACTGGTGCAAAAGGCGCCCCTGAAGGAGATCGGCACCGCCAACAGCCCGCTGACCGTGCGCCTGGAGGACGGCACCCACATCGCCTTCCACGAAGCCGCGCTGGTCGACTACGCGTCGATGTGGATCCGCAAGGTCGAAGGCCAGAAGCTGCGCGCCCAGCTGGCGCCGTCGACCACCGGCCCGAGCGTGGTGCGCAAGGGCCCGTTCACGACCCCGTGGCGCACGATGCGCATCGCCGACGACGCGGCCGGCCTGTACATGTCGGACCTGGAACTGAACCTGAACGAGCCGAACAAGCTGGGCGACGTGTCGTGGGTGAAGCCGTCCAAGTTCGTCGGCGTGTGGTGGGGCATGCACCTGCAGCAGACCACCTGGAACGCGGGGCCGAAGCACGGCGCCACCACCGCGAATACCAAGCGCTACATCGATTTCGCCGCCCAGAACGGCTTCCGCGGCGTGCTGGTCGAAGGCTGGAACAAGGGCTGGGAAAGCGACTGGGGCCACGGCGGCGCCGACTTCAGCTTCACCCAGGCCTATCCCGACTTCGACCTGGCGGCCCTGTCGAAGTACGCCCAGCAGAAGGGCGTGCGCCTGATCGGCCACCACGAGACCGGCGGCAACGTCGCGGCCTACGAAAAGCAGATGGATGCGGCATACAAGCTGTATGCGCAGCTGGGCGTGGACAGCGTCAAGTCGGGCTATGTGCACGAAGCCGGCACCATGCAGTTCCCGAGCGCGGGCGGCGGCATCCACTACGGGAACTACGATTCCCAGGAGGGCGTGCGCCACTTCGTGAAAGCCGTGACGGAAGCCGCGCGCTACAAGATCGCGGTCGACACCCACGAGCCGGTCAAGGACACCGGCCTGCGCCGCACCTACCCGAACTGGCTGTCGCGCGAAGGCGCGCGCGGCGTCGAATACAACGCCTGGGGCAATCCCGTGAACCCGGTCGACCACGAGGTCAAGCTGGTGTTCACGCGCATGCTGAGCGGCCCGATGGATTACACGCCGGGCGTCCTGAGCCTGGTCGGCGCGGAGGGCAAGGTGTTCAACTCGACCCAGGCCAAGCAGCTGGCCAACTTCGTCGTGATCTATTCGCCGATCGCGATGGCGGCCGACATCCCGGAAAACTACGCCAAGTACCCGGCTGCCTTCAAGTTCATCCGCGACGTGCCGACCGACTGGGCCGACACGCGCGTGCTGAACGGCGCGGTGGGCGAGTACGTGACCATCGCGCGCAAGGACCGCAAGTCGGACGACTGGTACCTGGGCGCGGTGACCGACGGCCAGGCCCGCACCGTCTCGGTACCGCTGGCGTTCCTGGAACAGGGTAAACAGTACGTGGCCGAGATCTACCGCGACGGCGACGCGGCCGACTACCGCAACGCGCACCGCTTCGACCTCGTCATCGAGAAGAAGACCGTGACGGCTGGCGACACGCTGCAGGTCAGGCTGGCGCCGGGTGGCGGGCAGGCGATCCGGTTCTCGCTGCAGAAGTAAGCCACCACGTCGTCCCCGCCTGCGCGGGGACGACGTTTTAAGGGCAGTGATTTTTCGAGAGCTTTCACACAATCGGTATATGGCAATATCGAAGGCTTCAGCCCTCACGAAGCAAGCCATGCCCAGCGCCGCTCAACGTAGTTCGATCGCACTTGTCACCACCCTGGCCCTGGTCTGCGGCGCCGCCTCCGCCGCCCCCGCGGCGCGCGAGGAAGCCATCGACTTCGGCAAGACCCAGGGCGCGCGCTTCACCCTGCAGCGCGACGGCGCGCCCGACATCCGCTACGTCATTTCGCGCCCTGCGCAGCGCGCGCCGCTGGTGCTGTATGTCCAGGGATCGGGCTGCATTCCGCCTTTCATCGGTCTCGGCACGCCCAACCGTGCATCGACCATCTTTTCCTGGGTCCCGCTGGCGCAGCAGGGGCGCTACGCGGTGATGGCGGTCGACAAGCCGTATCAGCCGGAAGGACAGCAGCCAGGACAGCAGGGCGGCGCGCTGGACTGCCCCAAGGCCTTCAACGATCACTTTTCGTACGACCGCTGGCTCGCCACGCTGGTGCAGGCGGTGCGCCATGCAGCGACCCTGCCGTATGTCGATGCCCGGCGCGTGCTCGTGATCGGCATTTCCGAAGGGGCGACCATGGCCGCCGGCCTCGCACGCGCGCTGCCCGAAGTGACCGACGTGGCGCTGGTGGGCGGCAGCGGGCCGACGCAGCTGTTCGACTTCGCGGCCAATATCTACCGCGCGGACGCTGCCGACGCGGACAAGCTGCGCCGCCTGCAGGAACTCGATGCCACCGTCAGCGACATCAAGGCCGATCCGGCCAGCACCGCCAAATTCGCCTGGGGCCACACCTACCTGCGCTGGAGCAGCTTCTTCGCCCAGTCATCAAGCGACAACCTGTCGCACGCCAAGGCCCGCATCTACCTGGCCAGCGGGATGCAGGACGAGAGCGTGCCGATCCTGTCGACCGAAGCGATGTACACCCAGTTGCGTGCGCAGGGCAGGGACGTGACCTTTCGCCGCGTGCCGGGCGCCAATCACAGCCTGCAGGCGCAGGGGCAGCCGTTTCCGGACGTACAAAAGGAATACGATGGCATCATGCAGTGGTTCGAGCAACGCTGAACGTACAAGGCCGGCATCCATGAAACGCGTACTCTTCATCTGCACCCAGAACCGCCTGCGCAGCCCGACCGCGGAGCAGGTGTTCTCGACCTGGTCCGGCATCGAGACCGACTCCGCCGGCCTGGGCAACGATGCCGACGTGCCGCTGTCGTCCGAGCAGATCGGCTGGGCGACAATGATCTTCGTGATGGAAAAGCGGCACCGCAACCTGCTCTCGAAAAAATTCAGGCACCACCTGAACGGCAAGCGCGTGATCTGCCTGGATATTCCAGACGATTACGATTACATGCAGCCGGAGCTGGTCCGGCTGCTGCAGGCGAAGGCGGGGCCGTTCCTGCGCTAGGCGCTGGCGCCTACCTTACCGCTGCGCTTATTGCTGTAATACCTGCTCGATCTCGTCCGCAATGTCCTCGGGCTTGGTCTGCGGTGCGTAGCGGTGCACCACCTTGCCATCGGGGCCGACCAGGAACTTGGTGAAGTTCCACTTGATCGCCTCGGTGCCCAGCACGCCGGGCGCCTCGCCCTTCAAATGCTTCCACAGCGGATGCGCATCGTCGCCGTTGACCTCGACCTTGGCGAACATCGGGAAGGTGACGCCGTAGTTCTGTTCGCAGAAGGCGCCGATCTCCGCTTCCGTACCCGGTTCCTGGTGGCCGAACTGGTCGCACGGGAAGCCCAGCACGGTGAAGCCGTGGCCGCGTGCGTGCAGTTCGCGATACAGGGTTTCCAGGCCCTGGTACTGCGGCGTGAAGCCGCATTTGCTGGCGGTGTTCACGATGAGCAGCACCTTGCCGCGGTATTGCGCGAGGTCGACCGGCTTGCCGTCGAGGGCGGTGGCCTGGAAGTCGTAAACGTTCATGGGTGTCTCCTGCATCCTGTATTAATACGAATGCAAGAGTGTACGGCAAAGCAGGGCAGCATGCCCGCCCGCCGCAGCGCAGCGCTTACCTCAGACCAGGCCGAGGCTCTCGGTCCCGGCCGAGAAATCGCGGTTTTTCGCGTGCTTGCTATTGAGCTTGATGTTCAGGCGCAGGTCGTTCACCGAATCCGCATTGCGCAGCGCATCTTCATACGAAATCTTGTCGGCCTCGTACAAATCGAACAGCGCCTGGTCGAAGGTCTGCATGCCCAGCTCGCGCGACTTCTTCATGATCTCCTTGATCTCGTGGACATCGCCCTTGAAGATCAGGTCGGAGATGAGCGGGGAATTCAGCAGGATTTCCATCGCCACCACGCGGCCCTTGGTTTCCTTTTTCGGCACCAGGCGCTGCGAAATCAGGCCCTTCAGGTTCAGCGACAGGTCCATCAGCAACTGCTGCCGGCGTTCTTCGGGGAAGAAGTTGATGATGCGGTCGAGCGCCTGGTTGCTGCTGTTGGCGTGCAGCGTGGCCAGGCACAGGTGGCCGGTTTCGGCAAAGGCGATCGCGTGTTCCATCGTGTCGCGGTCGCGGATCTCGCCGATCTGGATCACGTCCGGCGCCTGGCGCAGGGAGTTCTTCAGCGCGGCTTCGAAGCTGTCGGTGTCGACGCCGACTTCGCGCTGCGTGATCACGCAGTTCCTGTGCGGGTGGACGAATTCGACCGGGTCTTCGATCGTGATGATGTGGCCGTAGCTGTTTTCGTTGCGGTAGCCGACCATCGCCGCCAGCGAGGTCGACTTGCCGGAGCCGGTGGCGCCGACCATGATCACCAGGCCGCGCTTGGTCATGATCACGTCCTTCAGCACCTCGGGCAGCTGCAGGTCGTCGAACTTCGGGATGGTGGTCGTGATCACGCGCAGTACCATGCCGACGCAGCCCATTTGCATGAAGGCCGAGACGCGGAAGCGGCCGAGGTCGCCCGGGCTGATCGCGAAGTTGGCTTCTTTCGAGAGCTCGAACCCGGCAGCCTGCTTGTCGTTCATGATGGCGCGCGCCAGGTCGGCCGTGTGGCCGCCGCTGAGCGCCTGGCTCGACACCGGCGTCATCTTGCCGTCGATCTTGATCGCCGGCGGGAAGCCCGAGGTGATGAACAGGTCGGAGCCGCCCTTGCTGACCATCAGGCGCAGCAGGTCGAACATGAATTTGGAGGCCTGGTCGCGTTCCATCGTGCTTATCCTGGGAAGTTATCCGGAATTTTGGCGGCGCTGCGCGCGGCGGCGGACGAGATCACGTTGCGGCGCACCAGGTCGGTCAGGTTCTGGTCCAGGGTCTGCATGCCGACGTTCGAGCCGGTCTGGATCGCCGAGTACATCTGCGCGATCTTGGCTTCGCGGATCAGGTTGCGGATCGCCGGGGTGCCGATCATGATCTCGTGCGCGGCCACGCGGCCGCCGCCGTCCTTGGTCTTCAGCAGGGTCTGCGAGATCACGGCCTGCAGCGATTCCGACAGCATCGCGCGCACCATCTCCTTTTCCTCGGCCGGGAACACATCGACGATACGGTCGATGGTCTTGGCGGCCGACGAGGTGTGCAGGGTGCCGAACACCAGGTGGCCGGTCTCGGCGGCCGACAATGCCAGGCGGATGGTCTCGAGGTCGCGCAATTCGCCGACCAGGATCGCGTCCGGGTCTTCGCGCAGCGCCGAACGCAGCGCGTTGTTGAAGGACAGGGTGTGCGGGCCGACTTCGCGCTGGTTGATCAGGCACTTCTTGGAATCGTGCACGAACTCGATCGGGTCTTCAATGGTGAGGATGTGGCCGTACTCGTTTTCGTTGAGGTGATTCACCATTGCCGCCAGCGTGGTCGACTTGCCGGAGCCGGTCGGTCCCGTCACCAGCACCAGGCCGCGCGGGCGCATCGCCAGTTCGGCGAAGATCTTGGGCGCGTTGAGTTCTTCCAGCGACAGGATTTTCGAAGGAATCGTCCGCATCACGGCCGAGGCGCCGCGTTCCTGGTTGAAGGCGTTGACGCGGAAGCGCGCCAGGCCCGGGATCGCAAACGAGAAGTCGCACTCCAGCATTTCCTCGTACTGCTTGCGCTGGCCGTCGTTCATGATGTCATAGATCATGCCGTGCACGTCCTTGTGCTCGAGCGGCGGCAGGTTGATGCGGCGCACGTCGCCGTGCACGCGGATCATCGGCGGCAGGCCGGCCGACAGGTGCAAGTCCGAAGCCTTGTTCTTTACCGAGAAAGCGAGGAGTTCCGAGATGTCCATTTGGTTATAATCCTTGTGCTGCCTTCTGCACGTCCAGCGCAGAGCGTAAAATATTTCCTGTAGAAAACCATTATGTCCACAATCGCCGGGAACTTGCAAGCTGTCGAAGCGACAATCCAGACTGCCTGCCAGGCCGCCGCGCGGCCCCGTTCCACCGTCCAGCTACTGGCCGTTTCCAAGACGTTTCCCCCTGAAGCGGTGCTGGAAGCGGTCGATGCCGGCCAGCGTGCCTTCGGCGAAAATTATTTGCAGGAAGGCGTCGATAAAATCGCGGCTGTCGCAAAAGCGCGACCGGATACGCCCCTGGAATGGCATTTCATCGGCCCGATCCAGTCCAACAAGACGCGCCCGATCGCGACCCATTTCGACTGGGTGCACACGGTCGAGCGCTTGAAAATCGCCCAGCGCCTGTCCGAGCAGCGTCCCGCCGAGCGCGCCCCGCTGAACATCTGCCTGCAGGTGAACATCAGCGGCGAAGCAACCAAGAGCGGCGCCCATCCATCCGAACTGCTGGCGCTGGCGCGCGAGGTTTCCCAGCTCCCCAATTTGCGCCTGCGCGGCCTAATGGCCATCCCCGAGCCGGAAGACGACCCGGAACTGCAGCGCGCCCCGTTTGCGAAGCTGCGCGCGCTGGCCCAGCAGCTCATCGATGCCGGCATCTTCATCGACACGCTGTCGATGGGCATGTCGGGCGACCTGCGTGCGGCGGTGCTGGAAGGCTCGACCATCGTGCGCGTCGGCAGCGCGATCTTCGGTTCGCGCACTTACGAATAAACAGACAGGACATCCCCATGAAGATCAGTTTCATCGGCGGCGGCAACATGGCCACCGCGCTCATCGCCGGCCTGGTCGGCAAGGTGCCGCAACCCGGCGACATCCACGTCGTCGATCCGAACCGGGAGGCCCTGAACAAGCTGCACACCCAGTACGGCGTGGACACGGCGCCGGCCATCGGCGACGCGGTCGCTGCCAGCAGCGTCATCGTGCTGGCCGTGAAGCCGCAGCAGATGCGTGAGGTGGCCGCCCAGCTGCAGCCGCATTTGACGGGCCAGCCGCTGCTGCTGTCGATCGCGGCCGGCATCCGCAGCGCCGACCTGGCGCGCTGGCTGGGCGGCTACGGCGCCATCGTGCGCGCCATGCCGAACACGCCGGCACTGATCAAGAAGGGCATCACCGGCATGGTGGCGATGGCGGACGTGAGCGCGGACCAGAAGGAACTCGCCGACGAGGTCATGCGCGCGGTCGGCGACACGCTGTGGCTCGAAGACGAGACCCAGATCGACGCCGTCACGGCGGTGTCGGGCAGCGGTCCGGCCTACGTGTTCTACTTCCTGGAAGCGATGCAGCAGGCCGCCACCGAGATGGGCCTGGCGCCGCAAGAGGGCAAGCAGCTGGCGCTGGCCACCTTCATGGGCGCGGCCCGTCTCGCCGCGCAATCGGACGAGGAACTCGACGTGCTGCGCCAGCGCGTCACCTCGAAGGGCGGCACCACGCATGCGGCGATCACCAGCATGGAAGGGGCAGGGGTCAAGGACGCCATCATCGAGGCGATGAAGGCGGCGCAGGCGCGCGGACGCGAGCTGGGCGACGAACTGGGAAATAGCTAGTAAATAAGCGCCCGGGCCGTGCGACGGCACCGGGCGCTTTGGCCTGGGCTGTCTCGCCGAGCTATACCAGCGCGGTGGCCCGGGACGAGACGCCTAGGGAAGAATGTCAGCGACGGTAATGCGCCAGCGTGGCCAGCGCGGCCTGGGCCACGCGCCAGGCCGACATCGCCGAGGCAACGATGCCGCCAAGGCGTTTCTTGCGGGTGAACGCCAGGCCGATCACGGCGGCGAGGCCGCCCAGCACCAGCTTGCGATGGCTGGCGACGTAGCCGGCCACCGGATTGTCGATGATGGCGGAGGGGCGCAGCGCCTGCAGCTCGAAGGCGAGGCCGGTACGCTGCTCGGCGCAGCGTTCGACCAGTTGGCGCCGGCGTTCGGCCAGCTTGGGCTTGGTGCTTGCATCAGCCATGGGTGGCCTCCTCGGGCGTGGGTTGCACGGCGGCGGCGTGGCCGCGGATGTAGGCGACGTCGTTGCGCAGTTCGGCCAGCGTGGTCGAGAACAGCGTTGCCTGGTTGTTCAGGCCGGACTTCACCTTCATCACGATCAGGCCTGCCACGGCCGCGAACAGGATCGCCATGCCGCCGATCGCCTGCAGGCGGTAGTCGTCCCAGAACAGCACGATCACGAACAGCGCCACCAGCATGAAGGCGCCGCCCGCGAGGAACACCGCCAGCAGCGTCCACGCGAGGTAGCCGAGCAGGCGGCGCGCGTCTTCCTGGAATTCGACGGCGGCCAGCTCGAGCCGGGTGCCGATCATGGCGACCACGTTCGCGGCGATGCGGCCCGCAGCCGCCAGGATGCCCATTACTTACGGCCGAGCAGCAAGCCGATCACGGCGCCAATGCCGACGCCCACGCCCACGGCTTTCCACGGGTTTTCGTGCACGTACTCGTCGGTGGCCTTGTAGGCGACCTTGGCTTTTTCGACGGCGGCTTCTTCGATGCGGATGATGTCATCCTTGGCCTTGACGACGGTACGCTCGAACTTGGCCTTGGCCGCCTTCAGTTCGTCGCCGGTCAGCTGGCCGCTGTTGCGCAGCCAGGCTTCGGCATCCTGGACGAAGGATTTCAGGTCGGACAGCAGCTGGTCGCGGGTGCCGGACTGGGTCGGAATTTTTTCGATCATGGTAAGAGCCTCTTCATTGTTTGTGTTTCGGACAATGTTATCGTAAAGCATAATCCAGTGCGACGCCAACGAACAGTGCGGCCCCCAGCCAGTTGTTATGGCGGAAGGCGGCGAAACAGCGCATGCGGTCGCGGTTGCGGATCAGCGTGTAGTGGTAGACCGCCATGCCGGCCGCGACGACCACGCCGGCCACGAACCATCCACGCAGCCCGAGCATCCAGCCGCACACCAGGTCGATGCCGAGCGCCACCGCGTAGCACAGCATGACCGCGAACACGTCGTATTTGCCGAAGGTGATGGCCGAGGTGCGCATGCCGATCTTGATGTCGTCATCGCGGTCGACCATCGCGTATTCGGTGTCGTAGGCGACGGCCCAGAAGATATTCGCCACCAGCAGCCACCAGGCGACCGCCGGCACCGTGTCCTGCACGGCGGCAAAGGCCATCGGGATGCCGAAGCCGAAGGCGATGCCGAGGTAGGCCTGGGGAATCGCGAAGAAGCGCTTGAAATAGGGGTAGCTGCCGGCCACGATCACCGCCACCACGGACAGCTGCTTGGTGAGCGCGTTCAGCGGCAGGATCAGCAGGAAGGAGACCAGCGCCAGCACTGCCGCCACCATGACCGCTTCCCAGCCCTTGATGCGGCCGCTGGTCAACGGACGGTCGACGGTGCGCTTGACGTGGCGGTCGAAGTCGCGGTCGGCGTAGTCGTTGATGGCGCAGCCGGCCGAGCGCATGAGGGCGGTGCCGAGCACGAAGATCGCGACGATCATGGGGTCGGGATGGCCGCCGGACGCCATCCACAAGGCCCACAGGGTGGGCCACAGCAGGAGCAGGATGCCGATCGGTTTGTCGGCACGGATCAGGCGGAAGTAGAGCGCCAGCTTGTTCATGGGCGGATTCGGCGTGAAAAAATTGCAAAGCCGAATTGTAGCTGACGTAGCTGGCTTCGCAGGGCGAAGCCAGCTACGTCGCCCTTGCGAAGGCAGGGGCCCAAGTTGTACGCGTATCGATAACGCAGGCAGAAATTGGGCCCCTGCCTGCGCAGGGGCGACGTGCTCAAGCTGAGGGCCGCACGTTATCGTGCATGCCGGTCAGCCTGCGTACATCAAGCCGCGGCCTGCAACTTGACCATCTCCACACCCGGCAACCCGCAATCGGCCACCGCATTTACCACGGCATCGATCGCCGCCTTGCGCGTAAAGCTCTTGCGCCAGACGATGACCACGCGGCGCGACGGCGTCGGTTCCTGGAACGGCACGAAGGTCAGCAGCCCGTTCGGGTCCTTCATGCTCGGCACCGAGGCGCGCGGCAGCACGGTCAGGCCGATGCCGCTGGCGACCATGTGGCGGATCGTTTCCAGCGACGATCCCTCGAAGGTGCGCTGCATGCCGCTGTTGGGGTTGGACGAGAAGCGCGCCATCTCGGGGCAGACTTCCAGCACCTGGTCGCGGAAGCAGTGGCCGGCGCCGAGCAGCAGCATGGTTTCGCTCTTCAGGTCTTCGGCCGAGATCGCGGTGCGGCTGGCCCAGGGGTGCGCGGTCGGCATCGCCACCACGAAGGGTTCGTCATACAGCGCCTGCACCGACATGCCGTGTTCCGGCAGCGGCAGCGCCATGATGGCGGCGTCCAGTTCGCCCTGGCGCAGCAGGTCGAGCAGCTTGACGGTGAAGTTCTCCTGCAGCACCAGCGGCATCTGCGGCACGTTGTCGATCAGGTTCCTCACCAGCGGCGGCAGCAGGTAGGGGCCAACCGTGTAGATCACGCCCAGGCGCAATGGGCCGGACAGCGGGTCCTTGTTCTGCTTGGCCAGCTCCTTGATGGCGGCGGTCTGTTCGAGCACGCGCTCGGCCTGGGCCACGATCTGGGCGCCCAGCGGGGTGACGGACACTTCCGATCCGCCGCGCTCGAACAGGGTAACGCCGAGCTCGTCCTCCAGCTTCTTGATGGCGACGGACAGGGTTGGCTGGGCAACGAAACAGGCTTCGGCGGCATGGCCGAAGTGCTTGGCACGGGCAACGGCAACGATGTATTTCAGTTCGGTCAGGGTCATGGACGTATCGGGTCGGCATACGGAAAAACGTGTTGGGGACGACACATTTGCCGCACTACAGGTATATCAAGGTATTTTACCGTTAAAGCAGTCGATATAATGGCCGGGCCAGTAATGTTGCTGGGTGGAATTTATTTGTTACCATAAAGGCATCCCTCATGTCCTCGACCTTCGGGCCGGCCGAAGCCCAGGCCTACATGCACAAGCTGCTGGCCGTCATGCACCAGCAGGGCGGTTCCGACCTGTTCATCTCCGCCGATTTCCCACCCAGCATGAAATACCAGGGTGCAATGAAGCCCCTGAGCAACCAGCGCCTGAGCGGCGACGTTACGCGCGCGCTGGCCCTGTCGCTGATGAACGAGCGCCAGCGCGCCGAATTCGAAGCCCAGATGGAGTGCAATTTTGCCATTTCGCTGCCGGGCGTCTGTCGTTTTCGCGTCAACGTCTACGTGCAGCAGCAGAGCGTCGGCATGGTGGTGCGCACGATCGCGTCGGAAATCCCGAATTTCGAGAAGCTCGACCTGCCCGAAGTGCTGAAGGACGTCGTCATGACCAAGCGCGGCCTCGTCCTGGTCGTCGGCGGTACCGGCTCCGGCAAGTCGACCACGCTGGCGGCGATGATCGACTACCGCAACGCCAACTCGGCCGGCCACATCATCACGGTCGAGGACCCGGTCGAATACGTCCACAAGAACAAGAACTGCCTGATCACGCACCGCGAGGTCGGCGTCGACACCCATTCCTGGCACAATGCCCTGAAGAACACGCTGCGCCAGGCGCCGGACGTGATCCTGATCGGCGAGATCCGCGACACCGAAACGATGGAACACGCGATCGCCTTCGCCGAAACCGGCCACCTGTGCCTGGGCACGCTGCACGCGAACAATGCCAACCAGACCATGGACCGCATCATCAACTTTTTCCCGGAAGAGAGAAGGAACCAGTTGCTGATGGACCTGTCGTCGAACCTGCGCGCCATCGTCTCGCAGCGCCTGGTGCGCACCGAGGACGGCAAGGGCCGCAAGGCCGCCATCGAGATCCTGCTGAACACGCCGACCATCAGCGAACTGATTTTCAAAGGGAACTTCCACGGCATCAAGGAAATCATGGCCAAGTCGCGCGAACTCGGCATGTGCACCTTCGACCAGGCGCTGTACGAGCTGTACAACAAGGGCTACATCAGCTACGAGGAAGCCCTGCGCAACGCCGACTCCGCCAACGGCCTGCGCCTGCAGATCAAGCTATCGGGCGAGCGCAAGGCGCCGGCGGAGGGCGCTGCCGCGTCGAAGCCGGCCGAGCTGTCGATGCTGGTCGAGGAAGAACCGGAGCCGGGAGCGCCGGGGGCAAGTTAAAATCTGCGCACTGCAAGATATATTGCGCCCCGCTCTCCATAAACGTCGTCCCTGACCTGGCCGGTCGCCTTGGCAGGGACCCAAGTTCGGCTTCAAACAGACATGGCGCCGACAGACCGCGCTCCGCGAACGACATCAACATGCCCACCTTCGAACAAAAACTCACCACCCGCGCCACCCTCAAGGTCCGCATCGCCCAACTGCCGAAACCCGTGGTCCTTACCAACGGCGTCTTCGACATCCTGCACCGCGGCCACGTCACCTACCTCGCCCAGGCGCGCGCACTCGGCGCCTCGCTGGTGGTCGCCGTCAACACCGACGCCTCGGTCAAGCGCCTCGGCAAGGGCGACGACCGCCCGCTGAACACCATGCTCGACCGCATGGCCGTGCTGGCTGCACTCGAATCGGTCAGCCTGGTCGTCGAATTCGACGAAGACACGGCCCTGGAAGTGGTGCAGGAAGCCCGCCCCGACATCTACGCCAAGGGCGGCGACTACGTGATGGACGCCATCCCGGAAGGCAAGGAAGTCATCGCCCAGGGCGGCAAGGCGGTCGCGATCGACTTCCAGCATGACCGCTCGACCAGCAAGCTGGTCGCCAAAATCCGCCAGTTCGGCTGAGCCGCAACGGCGGCGCCAAAACGTCCTGCCTAGCCGTCGATCGTCACGCGCGACGGCTCGCCGCCTTCGACATGGCAGGTGAACAGATGACCCTGTGGGTCTTTCAGACAGTCGAACGCCAGATCCCATGGGTGCCGTTCGTCGCCGTCCAGCGGCACGGTCAGCCCTACAAATGCGAAGGCTTGCCGCCAGTCGGATGGAAAAGGCTCGCGCATCCATGTTTCGTATTCGGCGACGAGCAGGGAACGGGACAGTGCGAAGGCATGATCGGGGTTGCGCGCGAAACGCTGGAAGAATTCCACCTGCCTGATCGATGGCTCTTCTGCGCCCCTGGTGTCGATGGAAAGCGAAAACCTGTTTTCCTCGACCATCGTCGTCACTTCCCAGTAAGCGCCTGCTTTCGTCTTCATGAGCATTGCCGTACCGAGCACGGGGTGCGCGATGCGCACCGGTCGAGCTCCTGACAGCAACCGTTCGATCAAGCGTTTCAATACGACGTCCGCCGCGGAATGAGTGCCGCATCCAATCCCGACAATGCGTTGGCGGCGGTATTCAACGCTTTTCCTTGTCGATCTTCTGCAGCAGCTTGAACGCTTCGCGGTCGATCATCGGCTCCGCCGCCGCCAATTCCTTGCTCGCCTGGACATAGGCGGCGCGCTTGCGTTCCTTTTTTTCTTCCGGCGCCACGGCCGCTGTCATGCCCGGCATCATGATCTGCGAGCTGCCGTTGTATTTCCTGTGGATGACCTGCTTGCCGTAGGGCGTGTTATAGAAGCGCGTCATCTCGGTCGCGGTGTCGGCCGAAATGAAGGACGCCACTTGCGGCGCCAGGCGCTGGTAGACCTCCGCGGGCGGGGTCCTGTCGATCTTGGCGTACACCGCCTGCCGCTGCGCATCGTTCGCGTAGCGGCTGCGCGCGGCGACGCCCTTCAGCACCTTCTCGACCTGCATCGCGCCGAGCAGGTCCTGAACGGCTTTCACGTGTGCGGGACCGGAGACCGCAGCCTGTGCGGCAGGGGCGGAAGCGGCGGCGGGTGCGGCAAATACGGGGGCGGCGAAAACCAGCGACAGGCCCATCGCGGCCTGGACTACGAACTTCATACATGTCCCTTCGGGTCGGATCCGGAAGCCGTCAGGCTACCAGAGCAGGGCGGCTGAAAATGCGTGCTTTGTCACGCCGTGCCGATCGATGGCACCCGGCGTGCCGCGCCTTATCTGAGAACGACGCGCGCCACGACCGGATCGTGGTCCGACGGATAGCGGCGGTCGACCGTATCACTCAGGACCGCATATTTAAGGACGTCGAAACGGCCATCGACGAAGATGTAGTCGATACGATCGGGCATCGGCGCATCCAGGTGGAAGCCGTTGAAGGTGCCTTGCGGGCCGTACGGCGGCGTCTTGCTGACCCGGGCGGCGTCGCGCAGGGTTGTCGACATGGTCTGGATCTGCACGGTGTCCGGCGTCGAATTGAAGTCGCCCACGCAAATGGCCGGTTCGCCGCGCGTGATCGCGGCGATCTTGCGCAGCATCAGGTCAGCCGACTCGCGGCGCGCCTGTTCGCCCTCATGGTCGAAATGGACCGAGAATACGTAGAACACGCGTGCCGTGCTACGGTCGCGCAGGCGCGCCCACGAGGCGATGCGGTGGCAGCACTTTGCATCCCAGCCGAACGAGGGGCGGTCCGGGGTTTCGCTGAGCCAGAAATCGCCCTTGCCCAGCAGCGCGAAACGGCTTTTGCGAAAGAAGATCGCGGAATGTTCGCCGGCGTCCTTGCCGTCGTCGCGGCCGACGCCGACGTGCTCGTATTCGTCCATTTGCGCCAGGTCGGCGATCTGGTCGGACAGGCCTTCCTGGGTGCCGAAGATGTCGAACTCGTGATAGCGGATCAGTGCCTTGACCATGTCCTTGCGCGCGGGCCAGGCGTTGGGGCCATCGCCGGGATTGTTGTAGCGCAGGTTGTAGCTTGCGACGTTGATCGGCGCGGCCGGATTGGACGCCGCCGAGGCAGCCGCCGACACCAGGCAAAGGAGCAGCGCATACGCAAGCAGGCGCGCGACGGGAGAGAGGATTCTTTTCATCTGGATTGGCTCTGGAACCTGACAAGTCGCTGCGGCGTATCGAGATGGCCGCGGCATCCGCGCGGAAGGGGCGCGCTCGGAGACAGAGTAATCATGTTCCGGCACCCAGGTGCGCAAGCGGATGAAAAGCGCTGCAGTTTACGTTGTTTTAGTAAACAGGCGCCGCGTTTCCGGCGCCGCGGCTAGCGCTCCTTCTTCAGGTAGGCCCGCAAGCCATGCGTGAACAGGAACGGAAATACGCTCGCATGGTCCTCGTCCGCAAATACCTCGAGCCGGGTTGTCAGGCCCGGATACCGGTGCGACCCGAGCGCGGCATCGAAGTCGCGCAGGTCGGCCACCATGTCCGCATCCTCTTCCGAACGTGAACGTTTCTGGCCCGGCGCCAGCGTCTCGCGCCCGCCGATGCCGAAATACACCGAGGCCCGCATGTCGCGGTGTCCTTTGGCGTAGGCCTGTTCGCGGCCGAACAGCACGCCGCCGTCGAACCACAGCGACGGGCTGCCGAGGATGTAGTGCTCGAAGGTGTCGGGGCGGGTCAGCAGCAGGTGCAGGCCCAGCAGGCTGCCGTACGAGTGGCCGACGAGGATCTTGCGCTGCATGTCGGCGCGGTAGCGGGCGGCGATCAGCGGGAAGACTTCGTTCGCGATGAAGCGCCCGTAGCCGTCCGCCTCGCCGAAGGCCGGGGCGCGGCCCGCCATGTCGGAGGTGTGGCCGCCGGCTGCCGGCACCGTCGGCGTGTAGTCGCGGCGGCGGCTGTACGTGGGGCTGTCGCCTTTGGCGTACGACAGGCCGACCACGATCGCTTCTTCCAGCCCGGCATGTTTGGCCAGGCGCTGGGCGATGCCGCGCGCTACCGGGAAGGCATAGCCGGCGTCGGTGACGAACAGCACCGGATAGCGCCTGTTCGACGTGCGGTACGAGTCGGGCAGGGCGACGAACAGCTGGTAATCGCGATCGAGCGCCCGGGCGTGGATGTCGTGCACCTCGGTGGCGTCGAGTACGTAAGGGAGAGAAGCGGCCGCCGTGGCGCAGCCGCACAGGATGGTGAGTAAAACCAGGGCAAGAAGGCGTTGCATGCAGGGTCCTCGGAATGCGGTGCGCCGATTCTGCAGCGCCCCGCACGGGCAGGCAGCCGTAGCGTGACGAAACGCCGCATCCGTGTGACGGCCTCGGGCGATCCTCTGTCGCGGCACCAAGCGCCACTGCTATACTTTTGGCAATGAATCGCCCTCTGCCCACCCTCAAGCCCGTAGTCCGGACCGTCGCCGTCACGGTGCTGCTGTGGACGGCAATCACTGCCCTCGGCGCACTGCAGACCTATAGCGACAACCTGCGCGGGGGTGCGGCCAGCCACTATCCCTCGCTGTTCGTGAAATGGTTCCTCGAATATGCGGTGCCCCTGATCGTCCTCAGCGCGGGCCTGAGCCTGGCGCTGGGGCGCTGGCCGGTCCTGCTCGAACGGCCGCGCAACGTGGTGGGATTGTTCTTCGGCCTGGTGCTGGTGTTCCAGCCGGCCCAGTGGCTGTACATGGCCTGGCTGCGCGGCTACCTGCCGATCGACAGCGCCGGCGAGCTGCGGCAGCTGCTGATGAAGATGCTGTTGGTCGGCTGGTTCTCGACCACCGGCACCTTTGCCGCCATCCTGGCCGTTCACTACTGGCGCCAGGCGCGGGCGCGCGAACTGGCCTGGCAGCGCTCGCAGACCGACATGCTCGGCCTGCGCCTGGCGCTCGAGGAGCAGCGCCTGCTGGCGCTGCGTGCGCAGCTCGAGCCGCACTTCCTGTTCAATGCGCTGAACGCGATCAGCGCCCTGGTGCGCGACGGCGACAAGACGCTGGCGCTGGGCGGCATCGGGCGCCTGAGCGACCTGCTGCGCTATGCGCTCACGGCCAGCGTGCGCAACACTGCCACGGTCGCCGACGAGCTGGGCTTCGTGCGCGATTACCTCGACCTGCAGCGCCTGCGCTATGGCGAGCGCCTGCGCGTGCAGATCGACGGCGCCAGCGAGCTGCTGGACCAGGTGGCCTGTCCGTCGCTGCTGCTGCAGCCGCTGATCGAAAACGCGCTGCGCCACGACCTCGACTGCCGCGAGGGGCCGGGCGACATCCGCCTGGCCTTCGAGCGCGACGGCGATACCTTGTGCATCCGCGTCGCCAATCCGGCCGGCCCCGGCACGCCGGCCAACCCGGGGGCGGGCCTCGGCCTGGCGAACACGCGCGACCGGCTGCGCCTGATGCATCCGTCGGCCTCGCTGCAGGCCGGCCTGCAGGGCGACCGTTTCGTGGCCGAGGTGCGATTGCCGCTGGCGCTGGCGGACTAGCATAGCGCTGCACTGCGCGGAACCGGCCCAGGGTTCGCGCAGTCTAACTTTACATGAAAGCCATCTTCCTCATGTTTGCCGGCTTGCTGACGGCATGCCAGGCGTCGCAGCCGGACATGTCCAGCCAGAAGCGGCCCATGCCCGTTCGCGGCGCGGGCGCCAGCGCCGGATCGAGCAGCGCGGGTGCGGCCACCGCGTCCGGTGCGGGAGAACGGGCGGGCACCGGCAGCTGGTACGGCATGTGCGAGCTGAACCGGAAAATCATGGGGGCGCGCACGCCGCAGGAACGGCAGGC
>Ga0308168_1000374_pt1 | contig 58141 bp, 49 predicted proteins | sample PhyCR2_FD_202133 | JGI IMG/M metagenome (GOLD analysis project Ga0308168, IMG submission 202133) | Phyllosphere microbial communities from UC Gill Tract Community Farm, Albany, California, United States - DLSLRC.R2 | ecosystem: Host-associated > Plants > Phyllosphere > Unclassified | place: USA...
TCTTCCACAGCTCGATGTCGCGCTGCATGTTGACTTCCTGCGGCATCCAGTGGTTGGCGCAGCCGGCCAGGTATTTATCCCATGCCCATTTGTATTTGAACGGGACCAGCTGGTTGACGTCGGTCTGACCGTTGATGATGCGCTTGTCGTCGGCATTGACGCGCTTGGCGACGTCGGCGGTGCTTGCTTCAGCGGTGGCTGCGGGGGCCGGCGCGGCGGCCGGTTCGTCGTCCCAGGAGAGAGCCATGATGAGTTCCTTCTTGAATTCTTGGTGGCAGCCCGATTGGCTGCCAATGTCGTTTGCCGGAAAACCGTCATTCCCGCGCAGGCGGGAATCCAAGTTTTGTGGTCCACCACGAACTTGGGTCCCCGCCTGCGCGGGGACGACGTGCTTAACTTCTTAGCTTAACGCTTCAAATACGCTTGCTTATTACTGGCAGGCTTCGCACTCGTCGAAACCGGCATCGCCCGGACGCAGGTAGCACGCCGCGCCTTCAACGATATCCGCCGATGGAGCAGCCGACAGGGTGCCCGGAGCCGCGACTGGCGCCGCTGCGGCTGCTGCCGACAGGCCGCCATCCACCGCCACCGCATTCAGCGCGCCGGTACGGGTGGTCGACTTCTCCATGTGCGTCGCCGCGATAGTGCGCAGGTAGTAGGTGGTCTTGAGGCCGCGCAGCCAGGCCAGCTTATAGGTTTCGTCCAGCTTCTTGCCCGAGGCGCCGGCCATGTAGATGTTCAGCGACTGGGCCTGGTCGATCCACTTCTGGCGGCGCGAGGCGGCTTCCACCAGCCACTTCGGCTCGACTTCGAAGGCAGTCGCGTAGATGTCGCGCAAGTCTTGCGGGACGCGGTCGATGCGCGACAGCGAGCCGTCGAAGTACTTCAGGTCGTTGATCATGACCTCGTCCCACAGGCCACGCGCCTTCAGGTCGCGCACCAGGTAGGAATTGATCTCGGTGAATTCGCCCGACAGGTTCGACTTCACGTACAGGTTCTGGAAGGTCGGCTCGATGCAGGCCGACACGCCGATGATGTTCGAGATCGTCGCGGTCGGAGCAATCGCCACGCAGTTCGAGTTACGCATGCCGAATTGCTTCACACGGCTGCGGATCAGGCTCCAGTCCATGGTTTCGGAGGTGTCCTGCTCCAGGTAACCGCCGCGCTCTTCCGCCAGCAGCTTGATCGAATCCTGCGGCAGGATGCCGCGGCTCCACAGCGAACCTTCGTACGACGCGTAACGGCCGCGTTCCTCGGCCAGCTCGGTCGATGCCAGGTAGGCGTAGTAGCAGACGGCTTCCATCGACTGGTCGGCGAACTGTACCGCTTTATCCGAGGCGAACGGCACACGCATCATGTGCAGGCAGTCCTGGTAACCCATGATGCCCATGCCGACCGGACGGTGGCGCAGGTTCGAGTTGCGGGCCTTGTCGACGGCGTAGTAATTGATGTCGATCACGTTGTCCAGCATGCGCATCGCGGTGCGGATCGTCTTCTGCAGCTTGACCGCATCCAGGCCGTCGCCCTTCATGTGCGCCGGCAGGTTGACCGAACCCAGGTTGCAGACGGCGATCTCGTCGGCGTTGGTGTTCAGCGTGATCTCGGTGCACAGGTTGGACGAGTGCACCACGCCCACGTGCTGCTGCGGCGAACGGATGTTGCACGGATCCTTGAAGGTGATCCACGGGTGGCCGGTCTCGAACAGCATCGACAGCATCTTGCGCCACAGGTCGAGTGCTTCGACTTTCTTGTACACGGTCATTTCGCCGCGCGCCGCCTTGGCTTCATAGCCGAGGTAGGCTTCCTCGAAAGCCTTGCCGACCTTGTCGTGCAGGTCGGTCACTTCCGACGGCGAGAACAGGCTCCACGAACCCTTTTCCATCACGCGCTTCATGAACAGGTCAGGAATCCAGTTCGCGGTGTTCATGTCGTGGGTGCGGCGGCGGTCGTCGCCGGTATTTTTGCGCAGGTCGAGGAATTCCTCGATGTCCAGGTGCCAGGTTTCCAGATAGCCGCAGACCGCGCCCTTGCGCTTGCCGCCCTGGTTGACTGCCACGGCGGTGTCGTTCGCCACTTTCAGGAACGGCACCACGCCCTGCGACTTGCCGTTGGTGCCCTTGATGCGCGAACCCATCGCACGGACCGGGGTCCAGTCGTTGCCCAGGCCGCCGGCGAACTTCGACAGCAGCGCGTTTTCCTTGATGCCGTCGTAGATGCCTTCCAGGTCGTCGCTGATGGTGGTCAGGTAGCACGACGACAGCTGCGAGCGGCGGGTGCCCGAGTTGAACAGGGTCGGGGTCGAGCTCATGAAGTCGAAGCTCGACAGCAGGTTGTAGAACTCGATCGCGCGCGCTTCGCGGTTTTCCTCGCGCAGGGACAGGCCCATGGCGACGCGCATGTAGAACGCCTGCGGCATCTCGATGCGGGTTTCGCGGATGTGCAGGAAGTAGCGGTCGTACAGGGTCTGCAGGCCGATGTAGCCGAACTGCAGGTCGCGGTCGGCGACGATGGCCTTGGCCAGCTTCTGCAGGTCGAACTTGCCCAGCTCTTCGTCGAGCAGCTCGGCGTCGATGCCTTTGGCGATGTATTGCGGGAAGTAGGTGACGTATTCCGCGGCGGCGCCGGCTTGCGGCACTTCGTGGCCGAACACTTCCTTGCGGATGGTGTGCAGCAGGATGCGTGCGGTGACCTGGCTGTAGGCCGGGTCTTTTTCCATCAGAGCGCGGGCGGCCAGGATGGCCGACTTGTGCAGCTCTTCGACCGGCACGCCGTCGTACAGGTTCTTGACGGTTTCGGCCAGGATGGCGTCGGCGTCGACGTGCTTTTCGAGGCCGACGCAGGCGGCGTTGATCAGGCTCGCCACTTCGTTCATGTCCAGCGCGCGGCGCACGCCGCCGTCGACCACGGTGAATTGCTGCACAGCGACCTGGGTGGCGCCCGACGCTTCCTTGGCGGCGCGGCGCTCGTCCATGCGCTTGGCACGGTACAGCACGTATTCGCGCGCGACGTCATGCTCGCCCGAGCGCATCAGCGACAATTCCACCTGGTCCTGCACGTCTTCGATATGGAAGGTGCCGCCGTTCGGCTGGCGGCGCACCAGCGCGCCGACCGCGTTGTTGGTCAGTTCGGTGACCAAAGCGCGGATGCGTGCCGACTCGCGTCCCACCTCGCCGTTCACGGCCAGGAACGCCTTGGACAGCGCAACCTCGATCTTGTTCGGCTCGAACGGCACCACGGCGCCGTTGCGGCGGATGATGCGGTAGTCGGCCTTGGCGACCAGCTCGGCGGCACTGCTGCCGGCCGTCGTTGCGACGTTGGGATTGATGGAAATGGCCGAAGATGTTTGCATTGGGGCTCCCGATGCCAACCGATTAATGTTGGCAGCCTAGTAACTTTTTGAGAATGGTGAACAGGGACGCATGGTTGTAAAACGCTGGCTGCGCCCCTGCTCCTAGTGCTGTGTTTGCTGGCGCGGACCACTAGATGTAGTGTCGGACCGGCGTTAGAACCTAATTGTAGTCGATATTAAGCGAGCTCATGAGATTTGCTCGGCGGATTTTTTTGTAGTGCCGAGCTTGACATTTGCTAAAGCCTGATCAATCAAGCCTCCGCCCGATAGCAAGCACTAACATCACGTTTTAAGGGCGCAACCGTGGTGCGCGTCATGCACCAGCCATGCCCGGGACCGCTGGAATGCTGCGATGGCGAAAAGGCAACAGCATCTGCTTAACGCATGAGCACGATCAAGGTTCCGGCGCGTTGATGTTCAATTTCTGCATCTGGTAACGCAGCTGGCGCACGCTGATGCCGAGCAGGCTGGCGGCCTGGGTGCGGTTGAACTGGGTCTGGGTCAGCGCACGCAGGATGATGTCGCGCTCGACCTGGTTCAGGTAATCCGGCAGGTTGCTCGGCAGTTCGCCGGTGCCGAGCGCGGCCGCCGCTTCCGGCGCCGCAGGCGCCGGCTGGACCGCAGCGCCAACGGCAGCGGCAGGCGGCAGTGCCAGCCCCACGGCCGCCGTCGCGGCAGCCGGAGACGCAGCGGCCGGCGGCGACGCAGCGGGCGCGGACGGCGCCGCCTCCCCCACGCGCGCGCCCTTCAGCAGCAGGTCGCCGACCTCGATCACGCCATCGTCGGCAAACGCCAGCGCCCGTTCCAGCACGTTTTCCAGCTCGCGCACGTTGCCGGGAAAGGCATAGCCCTGCAGCGCCGCCAGCACCCCGTCCCCCAGGCGCGCGCGGTTCGACACCTCAGGCCCGGCTAGCCGCGCCAGCACGGCGTCGACCAGCAAGGGCAGGTCGTCGAGGCGCTCGCGCAGCGGCGGCAGCGTCAGTTCGATCACGTTCAGGCGGTAGAACAGGTCCTGGCGGAACTGGCCGTTCTCGACCAGCTTCGCCAGATCCTTGTGGGTGGCGCTGATGATGCGCACGTCGACCGCTTCCTCGGCGGTGGCGCCGATCTTGCGCACGCGCCGCTCCTGGATCGCGCGCAGCAGTTTCACCTGCATTGCCAGCGGCAGGTCGGCCACTTCGTCCAGCATCAGGGTGCCGCCGTTGGCGGCCTGGAAGAAGCCGTCGCGCTCGTCGTTGGCGCCGGTGAAGGCGCCCTTGCGGTAGCCGAAGAACTCGGCCTCCATCAGCGCTTCCGGGATCGCGCCGCAATTCACCGCCACGAAAGCCTTGCTCGCGCGCGCGCTCTGGGCGTGGATCTCGCGCGCCGCCAGTTCCTTGCCGCTGCCCGACTCGCCGTTGATGGCGATCGGCGCCTGCGAGCGTGCCAGCCGCCCGATCTGGGCGCGCAACGCCCCCATCGCCTGCGACTGGCCGATCAGGCGCGAATTTCCCTGCGCCATGCCCTGTCCGCCGCCACCCCCTGCCTGCGCGGCAGCCTTGCCGCCGCCGTCGGACAGCTTCAGGGCCGAACGCACCATCGTGCGCAGGTCGTCCAGCACCACCGGCTTGGACACGTAGTCGAAGGCGCCCGCCTTCAGCGCCACCACCGCGTTCTCGGCGCTGCCGTAGGCGGTGATCACGGCGATCGGCGTGCTGCGGTAACTGGCCGCCACTTCGCGCACCAGTTCCAGCCCGAGTCCGTCCGGCAGGCGCATGTCGGTCAGCACCAGCGCATACGTGGTCGCGGCCAGCAGCGAACGCGCTTCGCGCACGGTGGCGGCGCTGTCCACGTCCAGGCCCATCTTGAGCAGGGTGATCTCGAGCAGTTCGCGCAGATCCGCCTCGTCGTCGACCACCAAAATCCGCGGTGCACTCATGCTTTGTTCCCAGGCTCTCTAATATATATACGGCGGTCTACGCGGACGCCCCGAAGGTGATCACGAAGCGGCCGCCCGGCGCGCCGCCGGCACTGTCGTCGGCGCGGTATTCGTAGTCGAGCATGGCGCCGTTGTTCAGGCACAGCTCGCGCGCCAGGTACAGGCCCAGGCCGGTCCCCTTGCTGGACGTAGTATAGAAGGGCTCGAACAGGTGGGCACGCACTTCCGGCGTGATGCCGGGGCCGTCGTCCTGCACGTGCAGTTCGACCCGCCCGGTGGCGTCCAGCACCGGGAACACCCGGATGCTGGCCGCGGCCCCGCTGGCATAGCGGATGGCATTGCCGAGCAGGTTGACCAGCACTTCGCGCAGGTGCAGGCTGTCGAAGCGCACGCTCCTGCCGCCGCTGTCGCCTGTGCCGGCCGCGCCGATCCACACCATGTCTTCGGCCAGCTGTTGGGTTTCCGTGAATTCGGCGCGCAGCTCGGCCAGAAAGCCATCCAGGGCGACCGGCGTGCTGTTCGGCTGCACCTTGCGCGACAGTTTCAGGATGTCCTCGACCATGCGGTTCACGCGCACCACGTTGTCGTTGACGATGCGCAGCAGGCGCGTCTCGGCCGGCCCGTGCAGGTCTTCGGCCAGCAGCGAGGTCGCGTGGCCGATCGCCGACAGCGGATTCCTCACCTCGTGCGCGATGCTGGCCGTGAGCCGGCCCATCGACGCCAGCTTCAGCTGCTGTGCCTGGTTTTCGATGGCGCTCACGTCCCGCATGAAGATCACGCTGCGCTCGACCGCGCCGTCGGCGGCGCTGTCCGGCGTGCCGACGCTGGCGAAGCGCAGCTTCAGGTGCACCGGCTGGTCGAGGCGGCCGCGTACTGCGCCGTCCAGTTCGTGCCAGCGCTTGATGGTCACGAAATCGGGCAGCGCCATGCCGTCGGCGCCGCCCTGGGCGAGCCAGGTTTCGAAGCTGTGCGCCACCGGTTCCAGCGCCGCCACCTCGGCCAGCCGGAAGCCTGTCAAGCCCTCCCCTTCACCGGTATCGAGCTCGAGCCCGAGCATGCGGCGCGCCGCCGGATTGCCGGCAAAGACGAAGCCGTCGCGCCCCAGCACCAGGATGCCGTCGTCGACGTCGTCGACCACGATGCGATAGATCGCCTGCTGGATGCGCAGGTCGGCGCCGCGCTGCGCGGCCAGCTCTTCCTGGCGGATCAGCTTGGCCGCCAGCCGGTTCACCACCAGCACCAGCGCGAAGAAGGCGGCGCCGCTCATCCCCGCCTGCATCAGCGGCGGGTCGGCAAAGCGCAGGATCTGCCAGACGCTGTCGCCGAGCACGAACAGGGTCGCCAGCGCCGCCGAGAACAGCGCCATCAGCAGCGGCGCCAGGATCGCGGCGCCGGCCAGCGGGAACAGGTACAGCAGCGCAAAGCCGCTGGCCATGCCGCCGGCGGCCAGGTAGAGCAGCGAGATGAAGCCGATGTCGGCCAGCACCTGGGCGCCCAGCTGCAGCAGGAAGCGGCGGCGCCGGAAGCGCGCCAGCCAGGCGAACAGCAGCGCGCCGGCAACGTAGATGACGCAGGTCTCGCCATAGCCGCTGCCGGCCAGGCGCGCGCGCCCGACGTCGAAGCTGAGGTACAGCAGCAGCACCACCGTGATCACGATGCGGGTCACGGTGAAGGTCTGCAGCGAGCGCCAGAAGGTCGCCCGCGATCCGGCGGAGATGGTCGGCCAGCGCGCCATGCAGCCGCTTAGCCGGCTTTGTGCAGGGACGTCTGGTGCGCGTGCGCCGGACTGCAATAGTCGCGCCCGTCCACCCGCACCGCTTCCGACGACGGGAAATACACGCCGCAGGCGGCGCAGCAGGACATGCGCTCGGCGCCGTCGGGGACGCGGCGGGCGTCCTGCGGCTGCCCCTGGTTCCGGTTGGAGGCCGCTCCCGGCGCAAAACCTTCCCGGTACGGCGCCATCATCGCGCGCACCTTGCTGCGCACGGCCCAGATCACCAGGATGGCGACTGCAATCCAGACGATCAGTCGCATCATATGAACCCCCTGTGTAAAACGACTTCAAAGACAAAACGGCTGCCGACGTAGGCCAGCGCCAGCGTGGCGAAGCCGGCCAGCGTGAAGCGCAGCGCGGTCTTGCCGCGCCAGCCGCGCCAGCGGCGTCCGGCCAGCAGAGACGCGAACAGCAGCCAGGACAGCAGCGCGAACACGTTCTTGTGGTCCCAGCGCAGCGCCTTGCCGAACAGCTGTTCGGAGAACACGACCCCCGACAGCACGGTCAGGCTGAGCAGGATGAACCCGATCGCGATCATCCGGAACAGCAGCTTTTCCATGGTCAGCAGGGCCGGCAGCTGGTCGATAGTGCCGCCCAGGAAACCGGGCTTGGCGCTGCGGGTGTGCAGGCGCGCCTCCTGCAGCGCCATCAGCACCGCGTGGAAGGCGGCGATGGTGAGCGTGCTGTACGCCATCACGGCGACCACGACGTGCCAGACGGCGGGCGACTCGGCCTGCACCGGCATCAGCGTGCCGGGGAACAGCGGCGGCAGCACCGCGGCGACGGCCGCGAACGGCATCACCATGCGGCGCAGGCCGTCCAGCGCGAAATTGCGGTTCTCGAGCCAGTAGGCGGCGACCGAGACCCACAGCGCCGCCGACAGCATGAAAGCGAAGCCGACGCGCAGGGCACCGTTCGCCACCGCGTCCGGCAGCAGCGCCGCGCCATGCAGCGCCCAGGCCACGGCGGTCACGCCCGAAATGGCCGCGCCCCGCTTCGACGGCAGCAGGGCGCATACCGCGTACAGGATGGCAGCGGCAATGAATAAGGTGGTTTGCATAGGGGCGAGTCTACACCATCCCGGCAGCGGCGGGATGGGTTGGCAAAAGGCAAAGGCCGGTCATTGTGTGCGTTATTGTGCGCGTTAACTACACGTCATCCCCGCGCAGGCGGGGATCCAAGTTCGTCGCGGGCCGCAGGCACACGCCATGGCTACGCAAGCAACTTGGGTTCCCGCCTTCGCGGGAACGACGGTTAAAACGGCACGGACTCAGTCAACCGCCGCCGAGCGCATCTCCGCCTCATGATGCCGCTGCTGCTCTTCCATCACCAGCTGCCCCAGCTCGCGCTTGAGCGCGTTGAATTCCGGCGCGCTCGGGTCGCGCATGCGCGGCAGTTCGACCAGCAGGTCGCGCTTGACCGTGCCCGGCCGGTAGGTCATCACCACGATGCGGTCGGCCAGGTAGATCGCTTCCTCGATACTGTGGGTGACGAAGATCACGGTCTTCTTCAGCTCGGCCCACAGGCGCAGCAGCTCGTCCTGCAGGTTGCGCCGGGTCAGCGCATCCAGCGCGCCGAAGGGTTCGTCCATCAGCATGATCGGCGAATCCAGCGCCAGCACGCGCGCGATCGCGACGCGCTGGCGCATGCCGCCGGACAGGTCCTTCGGATAGCGCTTGGCGAAGTCTTCCAGCGACAGCAGGCGCAGCAGGCCGGCCACGCGGTCGCTGATGCGGCCCCGTGCCATGCCCTTGATCTCGAGCCCGAAGCCGACGTTCTGCTCCACCGTCATCCACGGGAACAGCGCGTATTCCTGGAACACCATGCCGCGCTCGGGGCCCGGCCCGGCCACCGGCACGCCGTCGGCCAGGATGCTGCCGCTGGTCGGCGGCGCGAAGCCGGCGATCGCGTTCAGCAGCGTCGACTTGCCGCAGCCGGAGGGGCCGAGCAGGCACACGAACTGGCCACGCGGGACGGCGAGGCTGATGTCCTGCAGCGCGACCATCCGGCGGCCCTCGCTGTCGAACACCTTGCCGACCCGGTCGACGATGATGTGAGCGTTCATGTCAGTGCTCCAGGCCGCGGTGCCAGCGCAGCAGGTAGTTGTTCAGTTTGTTCATCCCGGCATCGATCGCCAGGCCCAGGATGCCGATCGTGATCATCCCGGCGATGATCTTGTCGGACCAGAAGTACTCGCGCGCCTCGAGGATGCGGAAACCGAGGCCGTTGTTCACCGCGATCATCTCGGACACGATCACCACGATGAAGGCGGTGCCGATGCCGATCCGCATGCCGGTCAGGATGTAGGGCACGGCCGCCGGCAGGATCACGCGCAGGAACAGGGTCGGACCGCCGGCCCCGAGGTTGCGCGCGGCGCGCAGGTAGATGCCGTCGACCTGGCGCACCCCGGCGATGGTGTTCATCAGCACCGGGAAGAAGGCGCCGAGCGCGATCAGGAAGATCGCCGGCGGGTTGCCGAGCCCGAACCACAGGATCGACAGCGGGATGTAGGCGATCGGCGGGATTGGCCGCAGCAGTTGCACCAGGGGATTCATCCAGGCGTAGACGATGCGGCTGGCGCCCATGGCGAGGCCGAGCGGCAGCGCCAGCCCGGCGCCGACCGCGAAGCCGACTACCACCCGGTACAGGCTGCCCAGCGAATCGTGGATTAACTCTCCGGAAAACAGCCACCCCAGGCGCCCGCTGTCGGCGCTGTTGCCATGATCGGCGCTGTAGGCGGCGAAGTCCTGCAGCGGCAGCAGGTAGGCCACCCACTTGCGCCACACCTGCAGCGGCGACGGCAGGATGTTTTCGTTGACCCATCCCTGCACCGCCACCCACTGCCAGATCGCGATCGCGGCAATCGGCACCACCAGGCCGACCGCGAGGTCCTGTCTTTTTTGTTTCATGGTCATCAGCCTCCGTAGGTGGGCTCGCGGCGCACGCTACATATAGGGAATCATTTGACGTTCAGGCTTTTCTTGGCGGCGTCCAGCAGGTCGGTCTTGACCCACTCCTTGGCCTGCGGCGGACTGGCCATGCGCCCGACCCCGGTGGCAGCCATGATGTCGGTGGTGACCTGGATGTGCTGCGGCGTGATGTCGTAGGTGAACATCGAATTGCCGATCGCGTCCTGGTAGTCGTCCTGCGTGATCTGGCCCTTGAACACGGTCTCGCGCACGTATTTCTCGGCCAGCGCCGGGTCGCGCAGGAAGATCGAGGTGGCCTGCACGAAGCAGCGCATGAACTTCTCGGCCACCGGGCGATGCGTGGTGTAGAACTTCTCGGTCATCGCCATGGTGCGGACCGGCTCCCCGATCGGCGTGTCGTAGGGCTTGATCACCTCGACGCCGAAGCCTTTGTTGATCGCCTGCGAGGACTGGGGTTCGGACTGCATCATGGCGTCGATGTTCTTGCCCAGCAGCGCCTGGTTCAGGTCGGCGTAGGCCAGGAACACCAGCTGCACGTCCTTGCCCGGCGCCGGCGCAGCGCTCAGTCCGGCCTTCAATAGTTCAGCCATCAGGAGCACTTCCTGGATGCCGCCGCGCGTCACGCCGACCTTCTTGCCCTTCAGGTCGCGCACGCTCTTGATGTTGGTGCCCTGGCCGGCGACCAGGCGCGCGCCGCCCTTGGCGAAGCCGGCCACCACGTAGATCGGGGCGCCGCTGGCACGGCCGGAAATCGCCGCCTCGGAGGCGGTGGTGCCGACGTCCAGTTCGCCGGCGATGATCGCCTGCATCACGTCCAGGCCCTTGGCAAACACGCGCTCCTCGACCTTGATGCCGCACTTCGGTGCGATCTCCTTGATGTACGACACCGCGCCATAGTGCGCGAACTTCAGGTTGCCGAGGCGGACCACCTCCTGCGCCTGCACGCTGCCGGCGGCCAGCGCGAGCGCCGCAGCAGCGAGGATGGTCTTGCCGAACACGTTTGCCTTCATTGCCTGTCTCTCCGTAATGGTTTTACTTCGATACCTGCCGGTTGACTTCGATACGTGCGGTGATATTGCGATGACGCTGGTGTATGTACGTACAGTACAGGCTATACCGCCGAGCAATATTCTGTCAAACCGTGGAATCAATGTTTAGCAAGTATCAAACAGGGCACTTGACTCGACCGCTTGAAAAGCGCAGGACCGCGGCCTTGTCCTGCAAAAAGATGGCCCGACATGCGGTAAAATGGGCGTTTGCCCGTACGCGCTCACACATCCATATTAGGTAAGAAGGTAGAACATGCTGGATAACTTAACCCAACGCCTTGCCAAGGTCGTCAAGACGATGCGCGGCGAGGCGCGCCTGACCGAAGCCAACACCGCCGAGATGCTGCGCGAAGTGCGCCTGGCCTTGCTCGAGGCCGACGTGGCGCTGCCCGCAGTCCGCGAATTCATCGCCAAGGTCAAGGAAAAGGCGCTGGGCGAAGAGGTCGTCGGTTCGCTGTCGCCGGGCCAGGCCCTGGTCGGCGTGGTGCAGAAGGAACTGGCGGCCCTGATGGGCGCCGACCTCGGTCCCGAGGCGTCGCAGCTCTCGTTCGCACAGCAGCCGCCGGCGATCATCCTGATGGCCGGCCTGCAGGGTGTGGGTAAAACCACCACCACCGGCAAACTGGCCAAGTACCTCAAGGAACAGAAGAAGAAGGTGCTGACCGTGTCGGCCGACGTGTATCGTCCGGCCGCAATCGCGCAGCTGGAGTCGGTCACCAAGCAGGTCGGCGCCGACTTCTTCCCGTCCACCGCCAGCGACAAGCCGGTCGACATCGCCCTGAATGCGCTGGACTGGGCGAAAAAGCACTACCACGACGTCCTGATCATCGACACCGCCGGCCGCCTGGCGATCGACGAAGCGATGATGCAGGAGATCGCCGCGGTGCACGCGGCCGTCAAGCCGATCGAGACCCTGTTCGTGGTCGACGCCATGGTCGGCCAGGATGCGATCAACACCGCGAAAGCCTTCAACGACGCCCTGCCCCTGACCGGCGTGATCCTGACCAAGCTCGATGGCGACTCGCGCGGCGGTGCCGCGCTGTCGGTGCGCCACGTGACCGGCAAGCCGATCAAGTTCGCCGGCGTCTCGGAAAAGCTGGACGGACTGGAAGCCTTCGATCCGGCCCGCATGGCGAACCGGGTGCTGGGCATGGGCGACATCCTGGCGCTGGTCGAAGAAGCGCGCAAGGGCGTGGACATGCAGGCTGCGGCCGACATGGCCAACAAGATCAAGTCGGGCGGTAAGTTCGACATGAACGATTTCAAGGCCCAGCTGAGCCAGATGAAGAAGATGGGCGGCATGGCCGGCCTGATGGACAAGCTGCCGGCCCAGTTCCAGCAAGCCGCGGCCGGCGCCAACATGGACCAGGCCGAGAAGCAGGTGCGCCGCATGTGCGGCATCATCGATTCGATGACGCCTCTGGAGCGCGCCAAGCCGGACCTGATCAAGGCCAACCGCAAGCGCCGCATCGCCGCCGGCGCCGGCGTGCAGGTGCAGGAAGTGAACCGCATGCTGAACCAGTACGAGCAGATGAACACGATGATGAAGAAGCTCAAAGGCGGCGGCCTGATGAAGATGATGCGCGGGATGAAGGGCATGATGCCCGGTATGCGCTGACCCTCCTTCGACGCCCCCAAGCGGTTCAGTAAGCGGGTCCGTAAAAAAGCCGTGCAAAGCCAGCTTTGCACGGCTTTTTTACGCCTCAAAACGCGCGTTTTTCACTCTAAGGCGAGGTTGGTAACACATCCTGCCATTTTCATGCTTGTTAGAGTGAAAAAATTTCGAAAAAGACTTGCACGAACACTAAAACCCTACCAATATAAGCCGTGCGATCAATAGCGCAATTATCCATGTGTTCCGATTAGGAGGCTCGAAGATGGCAACAGCCAAAAAAACCACCGCAGCGCCTGCAAAGAAGGCGGCCGCGAAGCCGGCTGCAGCGGCGAAGCCGGCAGCTAAAAAGGCAGCAGCTCCTGCCAAAGCAGCAGCACCAAAAACGACTGCCGCGGCAGCCAAGAAGCCGGCCGCTGCGCGCAAGCCCAACGCCGCCTTCATGAAGGAAATGACCCCGTCGGCAACGCTGGCCGAGGTCGTCGGCACCAAACCGCTGCCGCGCACCGAAGTGACCAAGAAAGTCTGGGAATACATCAAGAAGCAGGACCTGCAGGATGCCGCAAACCGTCGCATGATCAATGCCGACGACAAGCTGAAAGCCGTCTTCGGTGGCAAGGCCCAGGTCTCGATGTTCGAAATGACCAAACTGATCTCGGATCACCTCAAATAAAAAGATGCAGGCTGTGCCCCAGCCAAGATACGAAAAAGCCCCGGTTTGCCGGGGCTTTTTGTTAGGGGTCAGAGCCCGGTTTTTCTTTCAGGGCTCTGACCCCGGTGTTCAGCCTGCGGCTTTGGCACGGATGCGCCGCCGCGGGTTAACGCGAAGCGATCGACCCGCTCGCCATCGGTTCCTGATTCAATTCCCAGTTCTTCCACGCCGCCAGCACCGCATTCGGATACTCCGGCCGTCCGCGGCTGCCGTTGTAGCGGCCCAGCGCCAGGTACAGGTTGCCGCCTTCCATGTCGATGTACATGCGCAGGATCGAGCAGCCGTAGCGCAGGTTGGTCTGCATGTCGAACAGCGCACGGCGGTTGGCGTCGCCGATCACCTTGGTCCAGAACGGCATCACCTGCATGTAGCCGCGCGCGCCGGCAATCGACACCGCGTACTTGCGGTAGGCCGATTCGACCTGGATCAGGCCCATCACCATGGCCGGATCGAGGCCGGCACGGGTCGATTCGTACCAGGCCACCTCCAGGAACTCGCGGCGCACCTGCTCGTCCGGCAGGCGGCGCTTGAGACGCGCCGAGGTAGCGTCGAACCACTGCTGGTAGCGCAGGCGCCCCGCCTCGTCACGGAACACCGGTTTCGGTGGACGGCTGTCGCCGATGGCACGCTCGAGCGCCAGCCGGACCGAATCGGCCATCGCTTCTTCCTTCTGGTTGCCGGCCATGGCCTGCCCGCCGCTCAGCAGCGACGCGGCAAACAATGCGGCACCCAACCCGGCCGCGAGGTGGCGAGAAAAAACCGAACGCATCACTTGGCCAGCTTGTCCTTGATGAAGCCGACCATGCCGGCGACGGCGACGGCAGTTGCCTCGGCATCGCGGCGACCCTGGTATTCCAGGTTGCCTTCCTTGAGGCCGCGCTCGCCGATCACCACGCGGTGCGGCACGCCCAGCAGCTCCCAGTCGGCGAACATGGCGCCCGGACGCAGGCCGCGGTCGTCGACGATGACATCGACGCCAGCTGCCTGCAGTTCGGCGTACAGGCGGTCGGTTTCCGCCTTGACCAGTTCGCTGCGGTCATAGCCCATCGGGCACAGCACCAGCGTGAACGGCGCGATCGCGTCCGGCCAGACGATGCCCTTGTCGTCGAAGTTCTGCTCGATCGCCGCGCCCAGGATGCGGGTCACGCCGATGCCGTAGCAGCCCATCTGCATCGGTGCCGGCTGGCCCTTCTCGTCCAGGTAGACGGCGTTCATCGCGGCCGAATACGCGGTACCGAGCTGGAACACGTGGCCCACTTCGATGCCGCGCTCGATCGCCAGCACGCCCTTGCCGTCCGGCGAGGCGTCGCCTTCGACCACGTTGCGCAGGTCGGCGACGACCGGCTCGGCGACGTCGCGGCCCCAGTTGGCCCCTAGCAGGTGGTATTCGGCTTCGTTGGCGCCGCACACGAAATCGGCCATGTTGGCGACGGTGCGGTCGGCCACGATGTTGACCGGCTGCTTGGTATGGATCGGCCCCAGGTAGCCCGGCACGCTGCCATAGGCTTCCAGGATCTCGGCTTCGGTGGCGAAGCGGAAGTCCTTCAGGCCCGGGACTTTCGCCACCTTGACTTCGTTCAGCTCGTGGTCGCCGCGCAGCAGCAGCAGCCAGTTTTCGCGGGTGACCTTGCCGTTTTCTTCTTTTTCGACGGTCAGCGCGATCGACTTCACGGTCTTGTCCAGGCCGATGCCGAGCAGCTTGGCGACCTGTTCGCACTTGGTGGTGTGCGGGGTCGAGACCTTGGTCAGTTCTTGCGACGCGGCGCTGCGCTGGGGGATCAGCGGCAGCGCTTCGGCCGCTTCCATGTTGGCCGCGTAATCCGAGGTCGGGCAGTACACCAGCGCGTCTTCGCCGGTGCTGGCGATCACGTGGAATTCGTGCGAACCGGTACCGCCGATGGCGCCGTTGTCGGCCGCCACCGCGCGGAACTTCAGGCCGAAGCGGGTAAAGATCCGGACGTAGGCGTCGAACATGGTCTGGTAGGACAGCTGCATGCCGGCGACGTCGCGGTCGAAGGAATAGGCATCCTTCATCGTGAACTCGCGGCCGCGCATCAGGCCGAAGCGCGGACGGCGCTCGTCGCGGAACTTGGTCTGGATGTGATAGAAGTTCAGGGGCAGCTGGCGATAGCTCTTGATCTCGCTGCGCACGACATCGGTGATGACTTCTTCCGAGGTCGGCTGGATCGCGAAGTCGCGGCCATGGCGATCCTTGACGCGCATCAGCTCAGGGCCCATCTTGTCCCAGCGGCCAGTCTCTTGCCACAGTTCGGCAGGCTGTACCACGGGCATCAGCAACTCGATCGCGCCGGCTTTATTCATCTCTTCGCGGATGATGGCCTCGACTTTACGGATGATGCGCAGGCCCACCGGCATGTAGGTATAGATGCCGGAGCCCAGGCGCTTGATCATCCCGGCACGCATCATCAGCTTGTGGCTGACGATCTCGGCGTCGGAAGGCGCTTCTTTGAGCGTTGAAATAAAAAATCGTGAGGCACGCATATCGATGAATTCTTTTTAAAAAGAGAGGGTTATAATCGACCTAATTTTAAAGGATTAGCTGGCCGATGCATCCAATCTTTATACAAATGGGTCCGAAACAAGTGGTGCTTGGCGTTCTTCCTGTGCTTGAGAACGACACACATGCTTGAATGACACCCTGGAAAACCGTAGCGAGCGGCAGCAGTTTTGAACGAGAAGCGCAGCTGTACGTGAGTACAGCGAGCATCGCAGATCAAAAATGCAACACGCAGTAGGTTTGGCAGGGTGTCCGGATTTGTAGGTAAAAATTAAGAGCGAGGCTGGCAGAAAGTTTCGAGGTGAATCATGCTCGATCGTGAAGGGTTTCGCCCCAACGTCGGCATCATCCTGCTGAACGCCAACAACGAGGTGTGGTGGGGCAAGCGGGTGCGCGAGCACTCTTGGCAATTTCCACAAGGGGGTATCAAATACGGCGAGACGCCGGAACAGGCGATGTACCGCGAGCTCGAGGAAGAAATCGGCCTGCGCCAGGAGCACGTCAAGATCGTGGGCCGCACCCGCGACTGGCTGCGCTACGAAGTGCCGGACCATTTCATCAAGCGCGAGGTACGCGGCCATTACCGCGGCCAGAAGCAGATCTGGTTCCTGCTGCGCATGGTGGCCCGCGACAACGACGTCAACCTGCGCCTGACGGATCATCCGGAGTTCGACGCCTGGCGCTGGCACAACTACTGGGTGCCGCTGGACGTGGTCATCGAGTTCAAGCGCGACGTGTATCAGCGCGCATTGCAGGAACTGTCGCGCTTCCTGACCTGGCCTTCGGGTGGACAGGGCGAGCGACGCCACAGTTCGCGTTACCTGCGCCAGCCGCATGCGTCGCGTTCGCAGGGCCAGCCCGGCAATCAGCAGGGCAAGCCGGCCGCGAACAGCAGCAGCAAGGCGGTGGTGGCGGCCAGCAAGGCGATCGCCGATGCCTCGAGTAGCGCCCAGCTGGTGCTGGCGCGTGACAAAGAGTGAGAATTCGCTACCGCAAGTAGCGTAGACGCAACACCTTAAAAGGCAAGTGCAGCCACGGAAAGCTGCGCTTGCCTTTTTCTTTTTCGGCTTGCGATATTTATAAGGTTGCGCTGTAGAATTATCTACATGAAAACCTTTCGCTCCCGACTCGCCGGCACGCTGCTGGCCGCCCTGGCTTGCATCAAGGCCCAGGCAGCGGACGACGCCTGCCAGTACCTGCAAGCCGCAAAGCTGCCGCTGCATTACCGCGGACCGGGACTGGAGATCACGGTCGACGGCCTCATCAACAACACCCCGGCCGCGATGCTGGTCGACACCGGCGCTTTCACCACACTGATGACGCGTACCGGTACCCGCAAACGCGAGATGGCGCTGCACCGGACATCCAGCGAGGCGGAAGGCATCGGCGGCGTGTCGAGCCTGTACACCGCCCGGGTCGACCAGTTCTCGATCGGTCCCTCGCAGGCCAAGCCGGGATGGGTGGCCGTCATCGGACTGACCGGCGACACCCCGCCCTACGATGCCATCGTCGGCGCGCCCTTCCTGCTGCAGATGGACATGGAGCTTGCGCTCGCGGACAAGGAAATCAAGTTCTTCAAGCCGCGCGGCTGCGGTAGCGGCGACTTCCTCGCCTACTGGGACCGCAACGCCGTCGCGATCCCGGCCAGGCGCAGCTACGACACGCCGAACCTGCACTTCAAGGTCCAGGTCAACGGCCGCGAACTGGATGCGATCATCGACAGCGGCGCCGGCGTGAGCTCAATCGTGGCGCGCGCGGCACGCCGCATCGGCGTCTCGCTGGCCAAGCCCGATCTCAAGCGCCTGCACTACAGCGCCGGTATCGGCGAGAGCCTGGCGCCGACCTGGAGCGCGCGCACGGCGTCGATCAAGATCGGCAACGAAACCATCCTCGACGCCGACATCGGCATCATCGACGTCGACGGCTACACGCCCGCCGACATGATCCTGGGCGCCGATTTCCTGCGCGCCCACCGGGTGCTGTTCGCGATGAGCCAGGACAGGCTGTATATCAGCTACACGGGCGGCGACGTGTTCCAGCAACGCGCCGGCATCGAACCCTGGATACAGCGCGAAGCGGACGGCGGCAATCCGGACGCCCAGATGCTGCTGGCCAGCAGCTACCTGCGCGGCGACGGCGTGCCCAAGGACGCGGCCAAGGCCCAGGCCTTGGTCGAGAAGGCCGCCGCCCTCGGCCATGCGCGCGCCAGCATGGCCGACGGCTACCGCCTGCTGGGACTGGAGCGCTATCCGGAAGCCGCCGCACGCCTGGCGGTGGGCCTGGCCGACGAGCCGGACGGACGCTACGACGCGCTGGCCCTGTACCTGGCACGTGTGCGCAGCAGCCAGCGCGAACAGGGCGAGAAAGAGCTGAGCACCCGCTTTGCGCGGTATACCGACGAAGCCTGGCCCGGCCCGATCGCGCGCTTCTATCTCGGGCGCATCGGCATCGACACCGCGCGCGCCCAGTCCCTGACCGAACCCGAATTCGCCAAGCAACGCAGCTGCGAGGTCGACGAATACCTGGCCGAACTGTACCGCGCCCGCGGCGACGACGCGGCGGCCGAACCGGTGCAGCAGGCCTGGAAACAACGCTGCGGCACCAAACCGCCCTGACCCGACGACAGGGCGGCACCATGCACACGCCGGCGCGACCAGTACACCACCCCGGCATCCGCCGCAACGAACCAGGACACATCGACTCGATGAAGACGCTTCACCTCATGCGCCGCCTCGGCGCAGCCGCCCTGCCCCTGCTGCTGCTGCCGCAGCCGGCCCAGGCCCAGGACCCGTCAGCGTCCAGGTGCCACTATGCCGAAATCGCCCAACTGCCGCTGCGCTATGCCGGCACCGCGCTGCAGCCGGCCGTGGCCGGCGTGATCGACGGCGTCCCCGCCGTGATGCTGGTCGACACCGGCGCCGATGCGAATTACCTGACCATGACCGCCACCCTGAAGCGCGACCTGCCGCTGCGCGTGACGCTGAACACTGTCCACGGCGTCAGCGGCAAGTCGCGCCTGTACACGGCGCGCCTGAAGGATTTCTCGGTCGGCACGATCAGCAGTTCCGGCAGGAAGGAACTGTCCGTCATCAAGTCGATGACGTCCACGCCGGGCTTCGACGCGATCGTCGGCGCCCCTTTCCTGCTGCAGGCCGACTTCGAAATCGACCTGCGCGCCAAGCAGGTCAAATTCTTCCGTGGGCAGGATTGCGACCACACGCCGCTCAACTACTGGGAAGAGCCGGCGACCGACGTCCCGTTCGCGCAGACGCGCGAACACGATCCCAATCCGCATTTCAAAGTGCTCATCAACGGCAAGGAAGTCGATGCCATGATCGATACCGGTGCCTCGACCAGTTCCCTGTCGCTGGCGGCGGCCACGCGTATCGGCATCGACGTCAGGGCACCGGATGCGCGCCTGCTCGGCAATACCGGCGGCGTCGGCGTGAAGCGCATTCCGCGCTGGAGTGTCCCGGTCCAGTCGCTGGAGATCGGCACCGAGAAGGTCGGCAACGTGCAGCTCGGCGTCATCGATTCGCAGTCGGAATACACGCCCGACCTGTTGCTTGGCCAGGACTTCCTGCGCGCCCACCACGTGCTGTTCGCCATGAGTCAGAAAAAGCTGTACGTGGCCTACATCGGCGGCGATATCTTCGGCCACCCGGCCGGCATCGAGCCGTGGGTGCGCGCGGAAGCCGAAGGCGGCAATGCCGATGCGCAGTTCGTGCTGGCACAGGCCTACCTGCACGGCCGAGGGGTGGCGCCGGACGCGCGCCAGTACCGGACCTGGCTGGACAAGGCGGTGGCGCAGGACCACCCCCAGGCCAAGCTGATCCTCGGACGCCAGTCCTACACCGAAGGCAAGTACGCGCAGGCGATCCCGCTGCTGCGTGCGGCGCTCGCCCAGATGCCCGACGAGCGCATCGCCCCGCTGTGGCTGTACAACGCGCGGGTGGCCAACGGCGAGACCGAACTTGCCGCGCGCGAACTCGAGACCGCCTTCAAGACCCAGGACTATGACGACTGGCCGGCGCCGGTGGTGCGTTTCTACCTCGGCAAGGAAAGCGCCGCACAGGCGCTGGCGGAAACCGCCCAGGGGTCGCCGTCGGCCCACCACGACAGTTGCACCACCACCTCCCTGCTGGCCGACTGGTACGAGGCACGCGGTGACAAGGCGCAGGCCGCACCGCTGCACGCGGACCTGCGCGCGCGTTGCGCCGCCGGCCTGGACGCGCCCCAGAAAGCCGCCAACCGCTAAGGCCGCGGCAGCGAAGAGGAAGCGGGCGCGCTACAATGGCGCCCTTCCCGTCCGTTTTCCAGTGTCCCCATCATGTTCACTCCCTCCTCCAACGACGTGCGCCGCTTTTTCTGCGAGGCGCACCGCAAGCGCCGTGCCGGCGAGATCCTGACCCCGATGGATGCGATCGCCGCCGACTGGATCGACCATCACCCGGAATACCACGACACGCTCGGCGACGCCGACGAAGCCGTGGCGCGCGACTATTCGGTCGAGGGCGGCCAGGCGAATCCCTTCCTGCACCTGTCGATGCACCTGTCGATCACCGAGCAGGTCTCGATCGACCAGCCGCGCGGCATTCGCGCCGCCTTCGAGGGCCTGGCCGCGCGCATCGGCGAGCACGACGCCCACCACCAGATCATGGAGTGCCTGGGCGAGATGATCTGGTCGGCCCAGCGTCACAACACCCAGCCGGATACCGAGGCTTACGTGGAGTGCGTGCGCAAGCGCATCCGCTGAAAAAAATCCCCCGGCCGGGGGATTTTTTTCGCCTGCGCATTCATTGCGCACTCATTGCGCATTCATTGCGCACTTGCCGGCGTAGTTATTTGCGTACGACCAGCGGCCCCGGCAGGCTTTGCAGGTAGACCGAGATGTCGGCCATGTCCTGGTCCGACAGCGGCTGCGCCATGCCGGCCATGATCGGGTTGTTGCGCCCGCTGATGCTCTTGTTGCCGCGTTTGTACGAGCGCAGCGCATGCGCCAGGTAGTCGGCGTGCTGGCCGGCCAGCTTCGGATAGCTGGGGTCGATCGGGGTCTTGTAGTCGGCGCCGTGGCAGGACGCGCAATTGTATTTCTTGGCCAGTTCGGCGCCGCGCGAGATATCGGCGGCGGCCAGGACGGACGTGGAAACGGCGCAGCACACCAGCGCCAGCAAGAGTTTTTTCATGGCGTCCCCGTTTTATTTGTTCGGCGTGGCCGCGCTCTGCTGCGAATAATAGGCAGCGATGTCGGCGATGTCCTGGTCCGACAGCACCTTCGCGGTCGGCGTCATTTGCGGATGCTGGCGGTCGCCCTTTTTATAGGCTTGCAGCGCGGCTTCGATGTACTTGGCGGACTGGCCGCCGATCATGGGTACCTGGTAGACCTCGGGGAAGGCAGTCTTGTAGTCGGGGATGCCGTGGCAGCCGATGCATTGTTCGATCTTGTTGGGGGCCGCTTTCGGATTGCCGACGATCTCGGCGGCGCTCGCTGCGCTGCCGAGAGAGCAGAGCGCGCCGAGCACAAGTACAGCTGACAATTTTTTCATGGTTGGGCAATCGTAAGGTTGGATCGAATACCGCACTGCACAAAAACATAGCATTTGTACTACGACTGGCCGATTCTATATGAGAACCATGGCTCAGTCTACAAAGCAACACGCCCGCTCCCGGCCGGTATCTGGCATATACTCGATGGCATTCCCACATCATTGCCAACCGCGCCGACCACGCCCATGCCAGCCTCCCCACGCTTCGAAGGCAGCGACAACTACGTCGCCACCGATGACCTGAAACTGGCGGTGAACGCCGCCCTCACCCTGGCCCGTCCGCTGCTGATCAAGGGCGAACCCGGCACCGGCAAGACCATGCTGGCCGAGGAAGTCGCCGCCGCGCTCGGCATGCCGCTGCTGCAGTGGCATATCAAGTCGACCACCAAGGCGCAGCAGGGCCTGTACGAGTACGACGCGGTCTCGCGCCTGCGCGACTCGCAGCTGGGCGACGAGCGCGTGCGCGACATCCACAACTACATCGTCAAGGGCGTGCTGTGGCAAGCCTTCACGGCGCCCGCACCGGTGGTGCTGCTGATCGACGAGATCGACAAGGCCGACATCGAATTCCCGAACGACCTGCTGCGCGAACTCGACCGCATGGAATTCTTCGTCTACGAGACGCGCGAGATGGTGGTGGCGCAGCACCGGCCGCTGGTGATCATCACGTCCAACAACGAGAAGGAATTGCCGGACGCCTTTTTGCGCCGCTGCTTCTTCCACTACATCACATTCCCCGACCGCGACACGATGGCCGAGATCGTGAAGGTGCACTACCCGCACCTGAAGCAGGAATTGCTGGCCGCGGCGCTGCACAGTTTTTACGAACTGCGCGAGGTCGCGGGCCTCAAGAAAAAGCCGTCGACCTCGGAATTCCTCGACTGGCTCAAGCTGCTGCTGGCCGAGGACATTCCGGCGGAAGCGCTGCGCAGCCAGGATGCGCGCACGGTGGTGCCGCCGCTGCACGGGGCACTGCTGAAGAACGAGCAGGACGTGCACCTGTTCGAGCGCCTGGTGGCGATGGCGAGGCACAACCGATGATCCGCGTCGATCCGGTCACCCTCGAATTCCGCGGCATCCGCCTGGAACCGCTGGCCCTGCACCACGTGGACGGCCTGCGCGCCGCCGCCTCGGACGGCGAACTGTGGAAGCTGCGCATCACCTCGGTCCCGGAACCGCACACCACCGAAGACTACATCCGCGCCGCCCTGGCCATGCCCGACCGCCTGGCCTTTGCGGTGGTCGATGCCGCCACCGATACCGTCATCGGCTCCACCAGCTACCACGACATCCTGCCGGCCGTCGACCGCGTCGAGATCGGCTATACCTGGTACGCGCGCAGCCGCCAGCGCACTCACGTGAACACCAGCTGCAAGCTGCTGCTGCTGTCGCATGCCTTCGATACGCTGGGCTGCGCCGTGGCCGGCCTGCGCACCGACAATTTCAACTACGCCTCGCAGGCCGCGATCGAGCGCCTGGGCGCCAAGAAGGATGGCGTGATCCGCCACCACGGCCTGCGCCGCGACGGCACCGTGCGCAACACCGTCATGTACAGCATCCTGCGCGGCGAATGGCCGGAGGTGAAGACGCACCTGCACTACCTGCTGGAGCACCACGCAGGGGGCCACTAAGATGCTGATCGACTTCTTCTTCACCCTGCGCGACGCCAAGGTGCCGGTCACGATCAAGGAATTCCTGACGCTGCTCGAGGCGCTGGAAAAGAACGTGATCGCGCCCTCGCTCGACGCGTTTTATTACCTCGCGCGCCTGACGCTGGTGAAGGACGAAGCCCATTTCGACAAGTTCGACAAGGCCTTCGGCGCCTACTTCAAGGGCATCGACACGGTGTTCGACACCAAAGCCGACATTCCCCTGGACTGGCTGATCAAGCGCCTGGAACGCGAGCTGACGCCGGAACAGAAGGCGGAGCTGCAGAAACTCGGCTACGACAAGTTGATGGCGCGCCTGCAGGAACTGCTGAAGGAGCAGAAGGAGCGCCACGAGGGCGGCAGCAAATGGATCGGCACCGGCGGCACGTCGCCCTTCGGTAATGGCGGCACCAATCCGGAAGGCATCCGCATCGGCGGACAAGGCGGCAAGCGCAGCGCGGTGAAAGTGTGGGACCAGCGTTCCTACCGCGACTACGATGGCGAACGCGAACTGGGCACGCGCAACATCAAGGTGGCGCTGCGCCGCCTGCGCCGCTTCGCGAGACAAGGCGCGGCCGAGGAGCTGGCGCTGGACGACACTATCCGCTCGACCGCCAACAACGCCGGCTGGCTCGACATCAAGATGCAGCCCGAGCGCCGCAACCGCATCAAGGTGCTGATGCTGCTGGACGTCGGCGGCACCATGGACGACCACATCGAGCGTACCGAAGAACTGTTCTCGGCGGCCCAGTCCGAGTTCAAGCACATGGAATTCTTCTACTTCCACAACTGCGTCTACGACCACCTGTGGAAGCACAACCGGCGCCGCCACGCGGAGCGCTTCCCGACCTGGGACGTGCTGCGCACCTACCCGCCGGACACGCGCCTGATTTTCGTCGGCGACGCCACCATGAGCCCCTACGAGATCCTGGCGCCCGGCGGCTCGGTCGAGTACAACAACGAGGAAGCCGGCGCCGAATGGCTGGCGCGCTTCGTCAACGCCTTTCCGAAATTCGCCTGGCTCAATCCCGAGCCGGAGAATTTGTGGCCGTACCGCCAGTCGATCGCCATCATCCGCCAAATCATGGGCAACCGCATGTTCCCGGTGACGATCGACGGGCTCGAGCGCGCAATGCGCTTGTTAAGCAAGTGAACTTCACATGGTGCGCGCACGGATCGCCGCGCGCACCACCAGCAGGCCGACGATATCGATCCACAGGTGCACCAGGATCGCCGCAATCAGGCCGACGTACTGGAACACCAGGCCCAGCACCACGCTGCTGCCGAACACCCCGGCCGCCTGCACCAGCGACGCCCGGTCCAGCTTGCGGAAGCGGTACACCGGCACGTGCGTGACCAGGAACAGCAGCGACACGATCCACACGCCGAGCAACGGCTGCAGCGCCGCGCGGAACAGCATTTCCTCGCCGATGCCGGCAGCCAGCGCCATCCACAGCGGGTTGAAGCCGGCCAGGTCGAGGCGCGCATAGGTCGCGATGGTCCTGGCCGTGGACTCGGACGAGGCGCCCAGCCGGTACAGGCCATACGAGACGGCCGCCGCCAGCAGTGCCAGGCCCTGGCCGATCACCAGCTGCCACATCGGCGCCGCGGGACGCGTGAAGACGGCCAGTGGCGCATCCTGCGTGAACCAGATGATGGCCGCGGCGATCAGGCACATCACCAGGCAGGTCAGCACCTGTGCACTCAGGCGGATCGGCGGGCGCGCCGCCGTGGATGATTTCGGGAGGTCGGACGATGCGGGTAGGGTCATGGCAGGAGCGCGCGTGGCGATGTTGGGTATCGGCCAGCATTCTATCGTGTGCGCGAGGCCCTCTTGCGCAATCGGCCTACATAATAGGGGCCTTCATGCCCGGCCTGCGCGCCGAAACCCGACGTCCCTGCTCAGGCCAGGGCCGCCAGCGCTTCCGTCTTGCGCGCACCCGGGCGCAGGATGCGTTCCAGCAGCGGCCGCTTGACCGGCAGCGGCGCCGGCAGCGCGCGGTCGACCAGGCCGGCCCACTGGGCGCTGAGCTGCTCGCAGGTGGCGCGCAGCACCGGGTCGGCGTCCGGCAGGCGCGCCAGCGCGACCAGGTGGCGCTCGATCACCGAGGCGAGCTTGATGCAGGGCTCGTTGCGCTCGCGCGTCGTGTAATGCGACATCAGGTGCAGCACCGCCGCCACCAGCACCGCGTGCTGCGCAGAGCGCGACGCCGGGGGCACGCCCGGCAGCTTCAGTTCGTCCGGCAAATCTCGATCCATTCCACCCTCCTCGGTTGAACATCATCTATTTATGAGAATGATTCTCATTCAAATTATGATGTGCGCCGGTGGGCAATGCAAGCGAAATTCGATTGCCACTTGATTCGGGCCCTGCCGCGCACGCTGCGCCTGAAAAGCTGGCGACGGCGTCGCCGTACCGGGTGGTGGGGTTGTCCGAGATCAGTTGAATGGTGGTGGCGGGGGATACGGCGGAAGAGGTGGTGCGGCCGTATCGGGAGCTTGGGATTCAGTTGACATTTGCCTGACGTTTTTAGGCCAACGCTTAAAGCCGCGTCTCCCGCGCCGCCCTCAAGAACTCATCCAGCACCGGTGTGCAATCCAGCAGATCGCCGCCCCCGGCCCGGTGGAATTCCGGATGCCACTGCAAGCCCATCACGAAGGGCGCGCGCTGGTAGCGGATCGCCTCGACCACGCCGTCCGGGTCCGACATCGCCTCGATGTGGATATCCCGCCCCAGGTCCTTGACCGCCTGGTGGTGGATCGAGTTCACCAGCGCGCGCCCTTGTGTAGGAAAGATTTTCTTGAGCGAGGAGCCATTCGGAAACACGATCGGATGGCGGTGCGCGTCGTAGAGTTCATGCACGTGGGGATGAGCGTCCGGCAGGTCGGTGGCCACGTCCTGGTGCAGGGTGCCGCCGAAGGCGACATTGATCAGCTGGCAGCCGCGGCAGATGCCGAGCACCGGCTTGCCGGCCTCGACGAATTCGTGCAGCAGTTCGAGTTCGTAGACGTCGCGCGCGCGGTCGCCGCTCCATTCGGGCCGGGTCGGGCTTTCCGAATAGGTCATCGGCGAGACGTCGGCACCGCCCTGCAGCACCAGGCCGTCCAGGTGGCGCGCGTAGTGGCGCAGCGTGATATTGCTGGGATGGAGCAGGCCGCTCGTGTTCACGGTCGGGACCATAAACACCAGCACGTCGCGCGACATCACCCATTGTGCGATCGACTCTTCCAGGTATTGCAGGTTTTTGCTGCGCAGGCCGGTGGCGCCCGGTTCCGGATGGTAGATGCGGGCCGAGACGCCGATGCGCAGCGTGCGCCGCATGAAATCGCGATGGAAACGGTCGGTCAGGGCCCGCCAGCGCGAACGCAGCACGCGTCCGGCCAGGGTCAAAGGCGTGTCGCCCGTGCGGAGGTAGCGCGATGATCCTCCCGTGGCGCGCCGATCCGGCACACGCGGCGGTCCGGGAGGTCCGTCCTGCGGCGGGCCGGCAGTATCGCGCTTCTCGATGTCTTCTGCCATGTTTCAACTATAGACCCGCCGGGGCTGCGTGGTACGTTTGCGCCGATAAAAATGTCGAAATGTCATGATTACAGTGACTTAGCGTTGTCAATTGACACTTTGACCTTGCAAACTTGGCCTTGAAACGCAAGAATACTGTATCTATATACAGTACAAGTCGACATACCCCTTTCCAAATCGCGCGTTCCGATTGAAACTGCTGCCTTCGCGGTTTTTTGAAGCTCTATTTCCGCGCGACAAGATAGAATGCGCAAGCATTTGACTTAATCAAGATCCAGCATGGCCACCAAGAAAAACGCACCCGACTACAGCGAATCATCCATCCGTGTCCTGAAGGGACTCGAGCCCGTCAAGCAGCGCCCGGGCATGTACACCCGCACCGAGAATCCGCTGCACATCATCCAGGAAGTGATCGACAACGCCTCGGACGAAGCGCTCGGCGGCCACTGCAAGAACATCGCCGTGACGGTGAACGGCGACGGCTCGATCACGGTCGAGGACGACGGCCGCGGCATCCCGGTCGGCATCCACCCGGAAGAAGGCGTGTCCACGGTCGAGATCGTGTTCACGCGCCTGCACGCGGGCGGCAAGTTCGACAAGGGCTCGGGCGGCGCCTACGCCTTCTCGGGCGGCCTGCACGGCGTCGGCGTGTCGGTCACCAATGCGCTGTCGAAGCGCCTGGAAATCACCGTCTGGCGCAAGGACGAGCAGGGTAACGGCATGCACCACCTGGCCTTCGAGGCGGGCGACGTGGTCGAGCCGCTCAGTTCCGGCCCTGCAGAGCGCGGCGGCAAGAAGAACGGTACCCGCGTCACCGCCTGGCCGGACGGCAAGTACTTCGATTCCCCGAACATCCCGATGGCCGAGCTGCAGCGTCTGCTGCGCTCCAAGGCCGTGCTGCTGCCGGGCGTCACCGTCACCCTCACCAACGGCAAGACCGGCGACGTCCAGACCTGGCGCTACGACGAAGGCCTGCGCGGCTATCTCACCGAAGCGCTGGCGCAGCATTCCGACGGCGAAACCCTGATCCCGCTGTTCGAAGGCGCGCAATATGCGGCCGCCGGCGACGAGGGTTTTGCCGAAGGCGAAGGCGCGGCCTGGGTCGTGGCCTGGACCGAGGCCGGCGCCGTGGTGCGCGAATCCTATGTCAACCTGATCCCGACGGTCAGCGGCGGCACCCACGAATCCGGCCTGCGCGACGGCTTGTTCGGCGCCGTGAAAAGCTTCGTCGAGATGCATTCGCTGCTGCCGAAAGGCGTCAAACTGCTGCCGGAAGACGTGTTCGCGCGCGTTTCGTTCGTGCTGTCGGCCAAGGTGCTGGACCCGCAGTTCCAGGGCCAGACCAAGGAGCGCCTGAACTCGCGCGACGCCGTGAAACTGGTCTCGACCTTCACCCGTCCGCCGCTCGAACTGTGGCTGAACCAGCACGTCGAATACGGACGCAAACTGGCGGAACTGGTCATCAAGCAGGCCCAGTCGCGCCTGCGCTCGCTGCAAAAGGTCGAAAAGAAAAAATCCTCGGGCGTAGCGGTCTTGCCGGGCAAGCTGACCGATTGCGAATCGACCGACATCACCCGCAACGAACTGTTCCTGGTCGAGGGCGACTCGGCCGGCGGTTCCGCCAAGATGGGCCGCGACAAGGAATTCCAGGCCATCCTGCCGCTGCGCGGCAAGGTGCTGAACACCTGGGAAACCGACCGCGACCGCCTGTTCGCCAACAACGAGATCCACGACATCGCGGTGGCGATCGGCGTCGACCCGCACGGCCAGGACGACAATCCGGACATCTCTGGCCTGCGCTACGGCAAGATCTGCATCCTGTCCGACGCGGACGTCGACGGCTCGCATATCCAGGTCCTGTTGCTGACGCTGTTCTTCAAGCACTTCCCTGCCCTGTTCCGGAATGGCCACGTGTGCGTCGCTAGGCCCCCGCTGTACCGCGTCGACGTCCCGGCACGCGGCAAGAAGCCGATCCAGAAGCTGTACGCGCTGGACGACGGCGAACTGCTGGCGATCGAGGACAAGCTGAAAAAGGAAGGCCTGAAGGAAGGCGTGTGGAGCATCTCGCGCTTCAAGGGCCTGGGCGAGATGAACGCCGAACAGCTGTGGGAAACCACGATGAATCCGGACACCCGCCGCTTGCTGCCGGTGGCGTTCGGCGACTACGGCCTGGCCGAATCGTCGGCGCGCTTCAACATGCTGATGGGTAAAGGCGAGGCCGCTGCACGCCGGGCCTGGCTGGAAGAGCACGGTAACGAGACCGAGGCCGATATCTGATCTGATTGATAGGTGCGGCGACTCGCCGAACTTGGGTTCCCGCCTTCGCGGGAACGACGTATCTAGCGTTGTTGGCTTTAAAACCGTCATTCCCGCGCAGGCGGGAATCCAAGTTTGCCCGAGCAGCCTATAGCGCCGCAGGAACGAACAAAGAACATGACCCAAGCAAACCTCTTCGAACAACAAAACCCACCCGCCGGCGGCGGCGGTGACGGCGGCGACGCCGAAACCCTGACCCTCTCCACCTTCGCCGAGCGCGCCTACCTGGACTACGCGGTCTCGGTCGTGAAAGGCCGCGCCCTGCCCGACGTGGCCGACGGCCAGAAGCCGGTGCAGCGCCGCATCCTGTACTCGATGAACGAACTGGGCCTGGGCCCGACCGCCAAGCCGCGCAAGTCCGCGACCGTGGTCGGCGACGTGCTCGGTAAACTTCACCCGCACGGCGACCAGTCCGTCTACGACGCGCTGGTGCGCATGGCCCAGGACTTTTCGCTGCGCTACCCGCTGATCGATGGCCAGGGCAACTTCGGCTCGCGCGACGGCGACGGCGCGGCGGCGATGCGTTATACCGAAGCGCGCCTCACCCCGGTCTCGCGCCTGCTGCTCGACGAAATCGACATGGGCACCGTCGACTTCCAGCCGAACTACGACGGTTCGAGCGACGAACCGCGCACCCTGCCGGCGCGCCTGCCGATGCTGCTGCTGAACGGCGCGTCCGGCATCGCGGTCGGCATGGCCACTGAAATCCCGTCGCACAACCTGCGCGAAGTGGCGACGGCGGCGGTGGCGATGATCCGCAATCCGAAGATCACCCACGCCGAACTGATGACCCTGATCCAGGGCCCGGACTATCCGGGCGGCGCCCAGATCATCACGCCGGCCTCGAACATCGCCGACATCTACACCTCGGGCCGCGGTTCGCTGAAGGTGCGCGCGCGCTGGAAGATCGAAGAACTGGCGCGCGGCCAGTGGCAGGCGGTGGTCAACGAACTGCCGCCGGGCGTATCGAGCCAGCGCGTGCTGGAAGAGATCGAAGAACTGACCAACCCGAAGATCAAGGCCGGCAAGAAGACCCTGCTGCCCGAGCAGCTGGCGCTGAAGCAGACCATCCTCGGCGCCCTGGACACGGTGCGCGACGAATCCGGCCGCGAGGCGCCGGTGCGCCTGGTGTTCGAGCCGAAGTCGAAGAACCTCGACCAGGGCGAGTTCATGCTGATGCTGCTGGCGCACACCTCGCTGGAAAGCTCGGCCCCGATCAACCTGGTGATGATCGGCGGCGACGGCCGGCCGCGCCAGAAGGGCCTGTCGGAGATCCTGCAGGAGTGGATCGACTACCGGTTCGTGACGGTCCGCCGCCGTACCGAATTCAAGCTGGGCAAGGTCAACGACCGCATCCACATCCTGGAAGGCCGCGAGACCGTCCTGCTGAACATCGACGAGGTCATCGCCATCATCCGCAATGCGGACGAGCCGAAGGCGGCGCTGATCGAACGCTTCCGCCTGTCCGAGCGCCAGGCCGAGGACATCCTCGAGATCCGCCTGCGCCAGCTGGCGCGCCTGGAAGCGATCAAGATCCAACAGGAACTGGCCGAGCTGCGCGGCGAAAAGGAAAAGCTCGAGGACATCCTGAACAACCCGTCCTCGATGAAGCGCCTGATCATCCGCGAGATCGAATCCGACGCCAAGCAGTACGGCGACGACCGCCGCACCTTGATTGAAGAAGCGCAGAAGGCCGTGCTCGAACAGAAGATCGTCGACGAGCCGGTGACCGTGATCGTCTCGGAAAAGGGCTGGGTGCGCGCGCGCACCGGCATCGGCCACGATCCGGCGCAGTTCACCTTCAAGGCCGGCGACTCGCTCGGCTACGCCTTCGAATGCCGCACCGTCGACACCCTGCTATGCATCGGCGACAACGGCAAGGCGTATTCGGTGCCGGTGGTCGCGCTGCCGGGAGCGCGCGGCGACGGCGTCCCGATCACCACGCTGGTCGATTTGTCGGGCGGCGGTCGTATCCTGTACTACTTCGCCGGCAGCGCCGACACCCGCCTGCTGCTGGCCACCAGTGCCGGCTTCGGCTTCATCGCCAAGGCCGGCGACATGGCCACCCGCTTGAAGGGCGGCAAATCCTTCATCACACTGGACGACGGCGCCGTGCCGCTGGCCCCGCGCGTGGTGCCGGACAATGCCGGCGCCATCGCCTGCCTGTCCGAAAAGGGCCGCGTGCTGGTGTTCGGCATCGACGAGATGAAGACGCTGACCAACGGCGGCCGCGGTGTCACGCTGATGGAACTGGAACCGAAGGAAACCTTGACCGCGGCCCAGCCGATCAGCCAGCGCGGTGTGAACGTGGTCGGCACCTGGGCCGGCGACAAGCCGCGTACGGTGGAACTGTTCGGCGTCGGCCTCGAGCCGCACTTCGGCAAGCGCGCCAAGAAGGGCAAGCCTTTAAGCGCCAAGCTCAAGGCGAAAGACCTGGCGATGCGGCAGACCGACGCCGGCTAGTAAGCGCGCATGTGCGTAGGGTGGACGGCACAGCCGCCCACCCTACGTAATTCGAGGCGCAAAAAAAAACGGACCCGAAGGTCCGTTTTTTATTTCTGCCCTTCGAATTACTTGGCAGCGTCCTTGTGCGCATCAGCCATCGCTTCCGAGCGCTTCTCGGTTGCCTTGGCTTGTGCCTTGGCCTTGTCGGCGTTCGCGTCCACGATCTTCTTCTGGGCTTTTTCGTCGGCCTTGATCATGGTCTTCTGGGCGTCGTACTGGGCGTCGGCGATCTTCTTCTCGGCCTTGGCCGATGCCTTGGCCTGGTCTTCCGGATCGGCCTTGGCTACTTTTTCCTGGGCGTCAGCGATTTTCTTATCGGCCTTTTGCTGGGCCTTGGCTTTCTTTTCGCTGGCCTTGGTGCTGGCCTTGTGGATCTTTTCGTCCTGCTTGGCGACTTCCTTGGCTTCCTTCTGGTCGGCCTTGGCGATGTCCTTGTCGGCGCCTGCATTGCCGGTTGCGGTGACGCTGGCGTTGCTGCTCATGCCCGAGTGCACCGCAGGGGCGGTTTGTGCGTAAACCGAGGTAGCGAACAGGCCGGCGATCAGGGTAGCGAGCAGTTTGTTCATGGTATTTCTCCTTGTCGTTGTCTATGGTAGGGCAGCTTGAGCGCCTTGTTGTTTTCGTCTTGCTGTGTATCCAGAATAGGCTGCCGGGACCTCAGCTTCTGTTCGCCAGCGCACGCTGCATTTAGGAAAAATGTTAAAGTTGTGACAAAAGTTTTCAGCGTGCGCTGGGCGCCGTATTAACGGTTTTCGCCGGTGCCGCCGGCAGCACGTTCGGCCGATTTACGGTTCGATTTTTCCTTGGCCTCGGCACGCTTCTCGAGACCCGCTTTTACCGAAGTCTCGGTCTTCATGCGCGAGCCGACCGGCTCCTTGACCTTGGTCGTGTTCGACTTGCGTACTTCCTTTTCGGCCTTGGTGCCGGCCTCGCCACGGCCGCCGGTGGCTGGGGCGTCGGCTGCAGTGCTGTTCGGTGCGGTGGTGTTGGTGGCCTGGGCATTCACGTTGTCCGACTTGCCTGGGGCGACGCCGACCACGGACGTGCTCTTGCCGGTGACCTTGCCGGCAGCGTTCACGCCGGCCGCCTGCAAACCGGTAGCGGTGTGCGCGGAACCGGTGTTGGCGGTGCCGTCGGTGCGCAGGCCGGTACCGGACACGCCTGCGGCGGTCGAGTTGTGGCCGCTGACGGCCTGGCCGATCGGTGCCGAGTTGGCGCTGCTCTCGCGCTTCGACTCGGGCTGCGGCTTGGCTTGCGGCTGGGTTTGGGCTTGGACGGAGGCGGCCAGCAGGCCGGCGATCAGGGTAGCGACGATTTTTTGCATGATAAATCCCGTTTCATATGGAGGAGATAACTGTAAGCCGGCGGTTTGTAGCCGGAATACTCTTGATCTGATTATGAAACTAGGATAGAAGGCGGCGCGCCACCTATCTGTTCGGCAGCGCACCCCTGCACGGTGTTGCCTGCAAGCCAGTTATTTAGCCGGGCGCGCGTACAGGTCGATGATCTCGCTGATGCCGTCACGGCAGACCGGGCAGAACTGCTCGCTGCGGTCGAACATGATGCATTGCATGGCCGGACGGTAGTAGCCGCTTGCCTCATAGTTGGCGCCCTCGAAGGCGCCGATCGCCGTGCGGTAGCGCGCCTGCGCAAACAGTTCGCGCGTGCGCGCCAGGTCTTCCCGGAACAGCGCGCTCATCTCGGATTCGGGGCGGTTGGCGGCGCGCAGCGCGGCGCGGCGCTTCTGGTAGGCGCGCGAGGCGCTCTCGTAGTCGGCCTTGGGCCAGGGCGTGGGCAGCGGCGTGCCGGCCGGCACGTGCTGCTTCCACTTCAGCCGGGCCGGATCGCGCAGCGCGGTCACGTTCGGCTCCCACGGTTCCATGCGCGCCCCGCTCGACTGGTAAGCCACCGGCGAGGTGTAGTACTCGTCGGCCAGGCCGGCGAAATGATGGCCGAACTCGTGCACGAACAGGTACGCGGCCCACTCGTTGCTGGCCGCGGCCGTGCTGAACTGGCCGAAGATGCCACCGCCGCCATAGGTGTCGTTGTTGACCAGGATCTCGATGAATTCGTAGGGCGCGTATTGCGCGATGTCGCGCAGCGCCCGGTTATCCAGCGTCAGCACGTAGCGCTCGCTACCGAAGATGTCGTAGCGCGTGCCGAGCGCGGAGGCGTGGTGCACGCCGGTCGACGGCCGCGAAATGCCCGATTCGCTCGTCGGCACCGCCATCGCCCAGACGTTGAAATCGCGAGCGCGCTCCTTGAACGGCGACACCGCGAACAGGTGGGCCGACAGGCGGCGCGCATCCGCTTCGAACTTTTTCATGTCGGCCTGCGTGTAGCCGTCGCCCAGGATCAGAAGATCGACCTTCTGCGGCGACGGGCCGTTGACCACGATCGGGATCGGTTGCGCCAGCGCAGGCGCCTGCTTGCGCACCACGTCCTGGCCATCGGTATCGACCTCGATGCTCCAGGCCACCGAGAACCCGTTGCGCTCGTCACGCTTCAGGATGCGCACGCGCACCGGCTTGTCGAACTTTGGAAAACGTATCGATTCGTGGAAGCCACGGCTGACCTTGTTCGCTTCCTCGGTGGTCTTCCACTCGCCGAAAACCGTCGAGAAGTCGCGCGAATACAGCAGGTCGCCGGTCTTCGCGTCCGCCACCTCGACCCGGTTGTTGCCGCGGTTGGTGTCGTCGAAGCGCTGCGACAGGTCGCCCGGCCAGGGTAGCGGCTCGATCAGCACCCGTTCGATGGCGTAGTGCTCGTCCAGCGCGTTGCCGCTGTGGGTGTAGTCGAGGCGGACGGTGGCAGGCTGCTGGGCGGCCTGGGCACCGGGGCTGACGCACAGCGCCAGCAGCACGGCGGATACGGTCGGTCGAAGAAGCATGGCAGAGTCTTTCTTGCGGCTGGGATGCCGGCATTGTAAGCCCGGCCATCCCGGAACGGCACAGTTCGCAGCCACCCGATGTGTATTGACCTGACTATTGGGCAACCCTAGGATAGGGCAATCTTTCACGACGAAAGCCCGTATGCCGCGCATGTCCTTTCCTCTCGTTCTGGTCTCGTTTCTCCTGCTGGCCCAGGCTCAGGCCCAAGCCCCGGCGCGGGCCCAGGCGCCCGCTGTCGGCGCCGCCCATCTGCCGGACACGGTCTGCCGCACGCCCGGCAAGGCGGTCGACGAGACAGGCTACGTCACCATCGGCGGCATCGAGCAATGGGTCAGGATCAAGGGCAGCAGCTGCAGCAACCCGGTCGTCCTGATGGTGCATGGCGGACCCGGCAATCCGACCACGCCGTGGGCCGACGCCGTCTACCAGGCCTGGGAAAAGGATTTCACCCTCGTCCAGTGGGGCCAGCGCGGCGCCGGCATGACCTGGCGCCGCAATCCGCTGGGGGACGACGTGCCGCTGCGGATCGACCAGTTGCGCGACGACGGCCTCGAGGTGGCGCGTTATGCGGCGCGGCGCTTCGGCAAGCGCCAGGTGATCCTGATGGGTGGCTCCTGGAGCTCGGTGCTCGGCGTGCACATGGCCAAGGCCGGACCAGCGCTGTTCTGCGGCTTCCTCACCAGTTCGCAAGTGGTCGGCCCGCTGCCGACCCAGGACAGCCTGGAAGCCACCCTGGCGCTGGCACGCGCCGCCGGCGACCAGGACTCGGTCGCCAGGATCGCGGCACTCGGCTCCCTGCCCTGGACCGATCCACGCGCGCCCGGCATCTTCCGCCGCGTGATCCGCAAGTACGAACGGCTGCGCACCGAGCCCGTGCCCAAGGCCTGGACCGTCCATGCGCCTGCCTACGCGACGCTAGAATACGATGCCGACTACACGGCCGGCGAGGATTATTCCTGGCTGCAGTTCGTCGGCCTGAAGGGCGACGGCATCGCCTCCAGGATCGACCTTTATAAACTGGGCCCGGCCTTCGCCATGCCGGTCTACATGGTGCAGGGCCAGGAAGACCTCTTGACCATGCCCGCGCCGAGCAAGCGCTATTTCGATGTCATCCAGGCGCCGCGCAAGGACTACGTGCTGGTGCCGCGCGCCGGGCACGATCCGAACCCGCCGATGGTCGATGCCCAGTACAAACTGCTCAAGCAAGGCCTGGGGAACTGCCGCTGACCAATGCCAGGCCTTCGTCGAGCCAGCCTGTTACCCCGCCGATCATCAGCTTGACCGGCCGCCCGAGCCGGGCCAGCCGGAGGGCGGCGCGGTGGGCGCCGTTGCAATGCGGGCCTGCGCAATAGACCACGAACAGGGTGGCGTCAGGATAGTCGCGCAGCTTGGCCTCGACGATCTTGGCCTGCGGCAGGTTGAGCGCCCCGGGTACCTGGCCCTGCGCATACAACTCGGGACTGCGCACATCGAGCAGGACGAAATCCTGGCGGCCGTGGCGCATCGATTCGAACACGTCCCTGCAGTCGGTTTCATAGGCAAAGGCCGCACCGAAGTGGGCGGCCGCGCTGGCGCTGGGTGCTGCAGGGGTTGCCGCTACCGCTGATACCATCATCGTTCTCCTTGTGAATGAGACGCCAGTGTGGCAGCGCAGCCCCGCGGCCGGCAGTCCTTTGCGTGACAGAAATTGGTAAGATCCTGCCATGACCCACCACGTCGCCATCGTCGCCTATGACCGCTTGTGCACCTTCGAATTCGGCTGCGCGATCGAGCTGTTCGCCCTCGAGCGCCCCGAACTCGGCGTGCGCTGGTACAGCCATGCCGTCTGCGCCGTCGAGCCCGGTCCGCTGCGCGCCATGGGTGGCCTGACGCTGCAGGTGCCGCACGGTCTCGATGCCCTGCTGGCGGCCGACACCATCGTGATCCCGGGCTGGCGCGATGCCGACGAGGCGCCGCCGCCGGCGCTGGTCGAGGCCCTGCGGGCGGCGCAGCGCCGCGGTGCACGCATCTGCTCGATCTGCTCGGGCGCCTTCGTACTGGCCCATGCCGGCCTGCTCGACGGCCGCCGGGCCACTACCCACTGGCGCTACCTGGAACGCCTGCGCATGCGCTTTCCCGCGATCGCCATCGACCCTGCCGCCCTCTACGTCGACGATAGCGGCATCGTGACCTCGGCCGGTTCCGCCGCCGGCCTCGACATGCTGCTGCGCACGCGATCGCCCGCCTGCTGGACTGGATACGCGAAAACATCCGGCTCGCGCATACGGTGGCATCGCTGGCGGCGCAGGCACGCATGGGGACACGTACCTTCCAGCGCCGCTTCAAGGACAGCACCGGCCTGCCGCCGCTGGCCTGGCTGGTGAGGGAACGCGTGGCGCTGGCCAGGGAGCTGCTCGAGACGCGCCAGGCGCTGGACATCGATGCCGTCGCCGACCTGGCCGGACTCGGTTCCGCGGTATCGCTGCGGCGCCATTTCCGCACGCAAGGCCTGGCCCCGCCGGCCCGCTACCGCCGGCGCAGCAGCGGGCACTGCATTGGCCCCGGCGCCGCCTGACTATTTATATTGGTACAGCGGGCGCCGGATCAGGATCGGCCGGATGTCCAGGCGCAGGTTGTAGATCGAATAGGCCTCGGTCGACGCCGACTGGTAGCCGACACTGTCGCCGGCGCGCGTGAAGCGAAACTCGAAGCCGAGGTCGGGCTGCACGCCGCTTGGGCTGCCGAGCGTGATGCCGATGGCTTCCGGCTGGTCGCTGTCGATCAACTTGCTCATCAGGTCGACCACCGTGCTGTTGCCGAGGATGTCGGCGCTGAACAGCGGCTCGCGGTAATAGGGCCGCGACGCATCCAGCTTGCCGTCGGCCTTGTCCTCGGACGGCGTGAAGGCGTGGGTATCGATGTTGAAGCGGTCGCCGTTGTCGAGGTAGCTGACGCGCACGTTGCTGACGTTGAAGGCGCCCTCGTGCACGGTCGCGTCGGCCAGGTCGAGCACCAGCGCGCCCTTGTAGCCGATCACTTCGACGTCGCGGTTGGGCAGCACCACCATGGCGCTGTCCTCGTCGATGCCGAGGCCGAGCTTGTAGCCCTTGGCCAGCATGGCCGGCAGCATGCGCGCAAAGCGGCCGCGCACCAGCAGGTGCTGGTCGACGAACACGTCCTTGCCGATGAAGCCGAGCCCGTCGGCGAGCTCCTGCCCTTCCGCCACGCCCAGCTTGAGCGTGGCCAGCACCGCGCGCGGGCGGCCGAACATGGTGCTGCTCATGATGGCGGCGCCGGCGCTGGAACCGGCGACCACGCCGCCGTTGCGGTACAGGTCCCACACGGCATCGAGCACGCGGGTGCGGCTTCCGTCTGCATGCAGCAGGGCACGCGTGATGCGGCTCTGGTCGCCGCCGGCAAAGAACACGCCATTGGCGTTGCGCACCGCCTGCGCCAGTTCGGGATCGTCGGCGGCGGCCTGGTAATCGCTGCCGGCCAGCTTGACCGCCACCGGCACGAAGAAAGCGCGCGCGCCGTAGCGGTTGAAGACCTCGACCAGGCTGCGGCCCGAGCGCTCGGGATAGCCGGATGCGGAAGCGAACACCGCAATACGCGCTCCCTTGCCGCCGGCCTGCTGGACGATGCGCTCCCACACTGCGCCGTTGCTGGGCCGCAGATTGCCGCCGATGATGACGAGGGACCCCTTGGGCGGCGGCGCCTCGGCTGCCGAGGCAGGCTGGGCGCCGGCCGGCTGGGCAGCGGCGCACAGGGGAACGGCAAGGACAACGGACAGGACGGACAATACACGGACAACATGGCAAACGGCAGAGCGGAACATGAGATTCCTTCCCAACAAAGAGCGCAGACCGATGGATCGGGGCGGCGATCGCGGCCTGGGTGGTCCGGACCGGGATCAGCGCTTAGCGTAATTGTAGGGCAATGCAGTTGTGTTGACCGAAATTTGACAAATATGTCTTACGTTGCTGTAGCGGGACAATCGCCAGGAAAAATAATCAGTATAAATAATCAGGACAAATACAGCTTGGGCAGGAAACGCTCCATGATGGTGTCGGGGCGCTTGGGGATGCAGAAGCCGAAGCGCTCGAACAGGCTGTGCGCATCGGTGGTATTGACCGTGAAGCGGCGCAAGCCCTGCAGGCTCGGGTGCTCGATCACCATGCGGATCAATTGCTTGGCATAGCCTTGGCCACGAAATTCCGGGACGACGAACACGTCTTCCAGGTGGGCGATGGTGGCGTAGTCGGTCACGACGCGCGCGAACGCGATCTGGCGGCCATCGATGTAGCCGCCGAAGCACAGCGAATTCTCGATCGAGCTCTCGACCACGCTGAGCGAAATGCCGATGGCCCAGGTCGAATGCTCGCTCAGGAAGCGATAGATCATCGGCACGTCGAGCCGGGTACGGTCGGTGCTGACCTGGAAACTGGAGTCGTTAGTCGTTGAAATCATGGAACGCCACACACCAACTCTGGTAAAAAAGCCAATTCTAGCGCCGATCCCCGAAAGGCCAAACGAAACGCCCAATCGTGCGCGCCTGCCGGCCCCTGCCCGGCCTGCCGTCAAGGTTTCGGCAGGTAACGCTCCGGCAGCGGCAGCTCTTTGTCCTCGGCCCGCCATACCAGATTCACGATCCACCAGCGCTTGCCGTCGTGGGCCAGCTGGATGCTGTTGATGCCGCGCTGGAACGGCTTGGCATCGCCGGCGGCATGACGCGATTCGTAGGTGCTGAACACATGCGCGATCTGGCCGAAGGTCTCGCTGGTACGCGCCGCCTCGCGCTCGAAGAAGCCCATCGTCGCAAAGGCTTTCGCATTGCGCCCGATATAGTCCTCGACCGTCATCGTGCGCATCACCACCTCGCCGTCGGGCCGGCGCGCGACCGCCATCAGCCGCCCTTCCGGCGCGAACAGCGAGCGCATGCGGTTCCAGTCGCGCGGCTTGCCGGCCTCGCCCGAGATCACGTCGTACAGGGCCGCGACGATGGCGTCGATGCTAACGACGTCGGCGGCGCGGGCCTGGACCGCTGCCTGCAGCTGCGGCTGCGTTTGTGTTTGCAGCTGGGCCTGCGCTGCACCAGCCGGCAGCGCCACTGCTGCCGGGGTTGCCGGGGTTGCCGGGGTTGCCGGGGTTGCCGGGGTTGCCGGGGTTGCCGGAGTTGCCGGGGTTGCCGGGGTGGCCGGCATAGCCGTCGCCTGTGCCTGCGCACCCGCCATCGCGCCCACCGTTCCCATCGTCCCTATCGCCACCATCGCTGCCACCGCAATCGTCCGCTTCATCCGCGTCTCCAAGTTGTCAATTACATCAGGAGACAACATGATCCGGCATTTTGGCGCGGAAGTCATCGGACAAGATGCGCGAGCAATATGCGAGGGCGCTGCGCAGCCAGCGCGGTGGCCATTGGCCGCCGTCCGGCGTGCACAGTTTATAATCAGGAAATCCAATCCGAGCAATCCAGTCAACACCCTTCATTGCCTCACTCATCGCCTCCATCATGACTTCACAATTCGACAAAAAAGCGGAAGCCTGGTCGGCCCGCTTCTCCGAACCGGTCTCGGACCTGGTCAAGCGCTACACCGCCTCGGTCTTCTTCGACAAGCGCCTGGCCCTGTTCGACATCCAGGGTTCGCTCGCCCACGCCGAGATGCTGGCGGCGCAAGGCATCATCAGCGCCGCGGACCGTGCCGAGATCGAGCGCGGCATGGCCCAGATCAAGGGCGAGATCGAAGCCGGCCAGTTCGAGTGGCTGCTCGACCTCGAGGACGTGCACCTGAACATCGAAAAACGCCTGACCGAATTGGTCGGCGATGCCGGCAAGCGCCTGCATACCGGTCGTTCGCGCAACGACCAGGTTGCGACCGACATCCGCCTGTACATGCGCGCCGCCATCGACGACATCCTCGTCCTGCTGAAGGGCCTGCGCGGCGCCCTGACCGATTTGGCCGAGCAGCACGCCGGTACCATCATGCCCGGCTTTACGCACCTGCAGGTGGCGCAGCCGGTGACCTTCGGCCACCACCTGCTGGCCTATGTCGAGATGTTCGGCCGTGATGCCGAGCGCATGGCGGACACGCGCCGCCGCGTGAACCGCCTGCCGCTGGGTGCCGCCGCCCTGGCGGGCACCACCTTCCCGATCGACCGCCTGCGCGTGGCCAAGACCCTCGGCTTCGAAGACGTCAGCCACAACTCGCTCGATGCCGTGTCTGATCGCGATTTCGCGATCGAGTTCACGGCAGCCGCATCGGTCTTGATGATGCACATCTCGCGCATGTCGGAAGAGCTGGTGACGTGGATGAGCCCGCGCGTCGGCTTCATCGACATCGCCGACCGCTTCTGCACCGGCTCCTCGATCATGCCGCAAAAGAAGAACCCGGATGTGCCGGAACTGGCGCGCGGCAAGACCGGCCGCGTCTACGGCCACCTGATGGGCCTCCTGACCCTGATGAAGGGCCAGCCGCTGGCCTACAACAAGGACAACCAGGAAGACAAGGAACCGCTGTTCGATACCGTCGACACCGTGCTGGATACCCTGCGCATCTTCACCGACATGGCCGCCGGCATCACCGTCAAGGCGGACAACATGCGCGCCGCCGCACTGCAGGGCTACGCCACCGCCACCGACCTGGCCGACTACCTGGTCAAGAAGGGCCTGCCCTTCCGCGACGCCCACGAAGCCGTGGCGCATGCGGTGCGTGCCTGCGACGACGCCGGCTGCGACCTGTCCGAGATGGCGCTGGAGCGCCTGCGCGAATTCTCGCCGCTGATCGAGCAGGACGTGTTCGCGGTGCTGACGCTGGAAGGGTCGGTGGCGGCGCGCGACCACGTCGGCGGCACCGCGCCGAACCAGGTAAGACTGGCGATCGCACGCGTGCGCAGCCAGCTCGGCGAATAAACGGCGCCGGACGAGTAGCGCCTGATAATAAATAGCCTGGCCGCCCCCGCACAGTACCAGCCTCGGCCGGCACTGTGCGGGGGCTGCTTTTTTTACACTGTCAGAAGCGGTACACCGCGCCGACGTTGACGAAGCGCCCGACCGCGCCCGCCGAGTGCAACGACAGGTTGTACGGATAGCCGCTGCCGTAGGTGCTGACGTCGGCCGGCGGCTGGCGGTTGAACATGTTGCGCACCGAGGCGTGCAACGTCCACTGGCCGGTCATCTTGTAATTCACCGTCAGGTCGGTCTGCATGAAGGAGCCGACCCGGCAGAAGTTCTGCGGCACGTTCCCGCTCGGGAACACGCCGTTCATCGCCGCGCCTTCCTCGCAGGTAGCCTGGCCCTGGGTCGGATCGGTCAGGTCGTAGCCTTTCACCCAGTGCAGCGTGGTGGTCGCTTCCCACGGGCCGCGCTCCAGGCCGAGCTCGAACTGCGCGCGGTCCTTCGGGTTGGCGGTGTCGGCGCCGATGCCGGCCGGGCCGTGGCCGCCGGCCAGTTCGTATTCCTGGCCGGCGATCGTCATCGTGTAGCTGAAGGCGTGCGCGTACTGGAAGTCGGCGCGCAGGCGGCCATAGCTGCCCAGGTTCCAGCGGTAGCGGGTATCGAATTCGACGCCGCGGGTACGCGTGCTGTTGGCGTTGATCGGCGTCGCCGGGTAGTAGGCGATGCGGCCGATGCTCGGGGTGCAGGTAACCGTACCGCCGTTGCCGTCGGCGCAGTCGCTCGGCACCGGCGCGATGCGCACCGGGGTGCCGGCCAGCGGGCCGCCGACGATCTGGTCGCTGACGCGGATCTGGTACAGGTCGACCGTCGTGCTCCAGCCGCGCACCGGTTCCAGGATCAGGCCCAGCGTGGCCGACACCGAGTGCTCGGGCTTGAGGTCGGGATTGGTGGTGGTCAGGCCGATCAGCGACTCGTTGCAGGAGGCGATCACGGTGCCCGCCGGATAGCGACCGTCCGGCCGGTAGCCGCCCGCGCACAGCACCGGGTCGGCATTGCTGCCGACGCCGCCGGCGCTGGCCGAGTTGCCGTTTTCCGCCGGCCCCGGCGCGCGGAAGCCCTTGGCCAGCGTGCCGCGCAGTGCGAACACCTCGTTCGGCGTGAACTTGAAGGCCAGCTTCGGCGTGGTCGAGTTGCCGGCCAGGCTGTAGCGGTCGTAGCGCACCGCGCCGTCGATTTCCAGGTTCTTCAGCACCGGCGCCGTGAATTCCGCATAGGCCGAGTTGACCGTCTCCGAGCCGAAGGCATAGGCACCGTTGACGATGCCGTCCGCGTTCGGCGCGGCCGGCGCCGACAGCTTGGTGTGGAAGGCACTCAGGCCGGCGCTGACCTGCAGGTCGCCGCCGGCCAGCTTCATCAGCGAACGGCCGGCACGGGCTTCGGCGAAGTCGAGTTCCGAGGTGTCGAACGAACGCGGGGTGCGGAAGATCGCCGCCAGGTCGGCGGCGCTGTTGGCGCCGTAGATCAGGTAGGGATTGGTTGCACGGTTCAGGGCCGCGTTCAGTGCCGGCACGTTGAGGGCGCCGTGGTTCTTGCGCTCCAGGTTGTTGCGGGTGTAGCCGAGCGAGAAGGCCAGGTCCCAGTCGTGCCAGCTGCCGGTGAAATCGGCCGCCAGGCGGTAGGCGCGCGAATCGGTGGTGATGTAGTGCTCGGGCGCGTCCGGGATCGGTCCGCGCACGATGGCCGGCACGCCGAACGGATTGCCCGGGTAGCCGGCCGGGATGCGGATCGCCGGTATCGCCGAATTCGGGATGTAGTGCGGCGCCACGCCCGACATCAGTTCGAGCTGGCTGCCGTACGAGGAGGGGAAATTCGTGATGCCCTGATTGAGCCTGACGCGGCTCTCGAACATCGACGCCTTGAGGTCGGCGCGCCAGTCGCCGCCCAGCTTCTGCGTGTAGCTGGCGAGGATGTTGACGTTCTCGGTCATGGGCTGGATCTGCTTGGTCGGATCGTCGTAGGCGCAGCCGCCGGCGGCCACCTGGGCATAGCTGGCGCAGGCGGTCCCCGGGAAGAACGAGAAGGCGGCGCTGTTGTTGGCGCCGGCCACGCGCGGCACGTTCGGATTCAGCAGGTAGGGCGACAAGGTCAGCGGCGCCGTGTTCTGCGGCGTGAACACGCCGAGCGCCTTGTTGCTGCCGCCGAAGCGACTCATGTCCAGCTCCTGCCAGATGCCCTTGCCCTTGCGCTGGGTGTAGTAGATCGGGTCCTGGTGCCGGTATTCGACGCTGATGTAGGCATTATGGCCGTCAGAGTCGAGGTCGCCGCGGCCGAAGGTCGCCGTGAAGTGCTCGGTCTTGCCGCCGCCCTCGGTGGCGATGCCCTTCTCGGCCGACAGCGTAGTGCCGTTGAAGTTCTTCCGCAGGATCACGTTGACCACGCCGGCCATCGCATCCGAACCGTACACGGCCGAGGCGCCGTCCTTCAGGATCTCGATGCGCTCGACCGCTTCGAACGGAATGTTGGAGATGTCGACGAAGGAGCGCGAGCCGTCGTCGGCCAGCGGATACGAGGCCATGCGGTGGCCGTCGATCAGCACCAGGGTCGCGTTGTTGTTCAGGCCGCGCAAGGAGATGCCGCTGCCGCCCGCCGCGAAGCCGCCCGTGAAGTTCTGGCTCAGCGTGCCGGCGCCGTTCGCGGTCAGGTTCTGTAGCACTTCGCCAACCGAGGTGTAGCCGGAATTGCGCAAGTCCTTGGCATTCAGCACCTGGACCGGACTCGGCGTTTCGCCGTCGGCGCGGCGGATGTAGGAGCCGGTGATCTCGACGCGCTGGACGCCAGCCGCCGGCAGGCCGTCGGCTTGCGGCGCGGTCGGCCCCGGCTGCTGCTGGGCCATCGCGCCCGACACGAAGGCGGCGGAAAACGCGCCGGCCGCCACCAGGTGGCGGATTGCGCGCGGCAAGACTTTCATGTTGCTGGACATGTTCTCTCCTTGGGTGCCTGCTGTTGTGGTTGTGTTTGCAGTGGTCTTTTTTAATGTAGTAACGCGGAAAATCTTGTGTCAAACGAAATCTGGAAATTCGCTTCTGTTCACTTTCATGTAACGAAACAATGTTATTTGGCAAAAAATGAATTGACACGTGCTCATGCGGACGCCTAAGTTGGGATGAGTCCAAGGAGATCCGTCCATGTCCCGCAATCCATTCGCCCGCGCTGCGCTGTGGGCGTCGCTCGTCCTCGCGTTCGATGCCGCTGCCGCCCCTGCTGCCGTTCCCGCTCATGGTCCCGCTCATGGTCCCGCTTCAGCGCAAGCGCCGTTTTCCTTCGCCGCCTCGCCCGGGCACCTGCCCAAGAACGTGGTCCCGCTGGACTACCGGATCGCGATCGTGCCGGACGTGGCCAAGCGCACCCTGCGCGGCACCGGATCGATCGACCTGCGCTTCGACGAAGCGACCGACACTATCCAGTTCAACGCCATCGGCATGCAGTTCGCCAACGTGCGCCTGGACGGCAAGCCGGTGAAGACGGTCAGCATCGACGCCAAGCGCGAGATCGTCACCGTGATGCTGGCGGCCAAGGCCGGGCCCGGGCGCCACGTGCTGAACCTGGCCTACGATGCCAAGATCGAGAGCGGCCCGCGCGGCCTGTTCGCCCAGCCCTTCCAGAAGCCGGACGGCAGCCGCGACATCCTGCTGTCGACCCAGTTCGAAGCCACCGATGCGCGCCGCATGTTTCCCTGCTGGGACGAGCCGGCCTTCCGCGCCCGTTTCGAGCTGACCGCGACCGTCCCGGCCGCATGGGCGGCGATCTCGAACATGCCGGTCAAGCGCCGCGTGGTGCACGGCGACCTGGCCACCACCACCTTCGAACGCTCGCCGTCGATGTCGTCCTACCTGGTCGAATTCACCGGCGGCGACATGGCCAGCATCGGCACCCGCGCCGGCGCCACCGCAATCAACGTCTGGGCCGTGCGCGGCCAGGAACAGAACGGCAAGCAGGCACTGGAAGATGCGCGCACCATCCTGCTCGACTACAACGATTATTTCGGCGTGGCCTTCCCGCTGCCCAAGCTCGATGCGATCGCCGTGCCGGGCGGCTTCCAGGGGGCGATGGAAAACTGGGGCGCGATCACCTACAACGACCAGACCCTGCTGCTCACGCCCGCCTCCACCCTCGACAACCGCCAGCTGGTCTTCAGCATCTCGGCGCACGAGATGGCGCACCAGTGGTTCGGCGACCTGGTGACGATGGGCTGGTGGGACGACATCTGGCTCAACGAAAGCTTCGCCTCCTGGGCCGCCGCCAAGGAAACCGACAAGCGCAACCCGGCGTGGCGCGTGCGCGAAACGGAAGACGGCGGCAAGGAAGCGGCGATGCGGGTCGACGCGCGCCTGGCTTCGCGCGCCGTGCACTACCCGGTCGAGAACGAGCTCGAGCCGCAGAACAATGCCGATCCGCTGATCATCTACAACAAGGGCCAGGCCGTGCTGCGCATGCTCGAAGCCTACCTCGGCCCGGACCGTTTCCGCGACGGTATCCGCGCCTACATGAAGGCGCGCCAGTACGGGAATGCGACCAGCACCGACCTGTGGAATGCGCTGGGCGCGGCCAGCGGCCGCGACGTCGCCGGCCTGGCGCGCGACTGGATCGAACAGCCCGGCTTCCCGCTGGTCGCCGCCCGCGCCGAGTGCGACGCCGCCGGCGCGCGCACCCTGACGCTGACGCAGTCGCGCTTCCTGCTGCAGGGCGAGGCCCCGGCACAGCCGCGCTGGGCCGTGCCGCTGCGCATGCGCGTCGGCAGCGCGGCGCCGCAATCGGTGCTGCTGGAACAGGATGGCCAGCGCGTCGCCGCCGGCCGCTGCGACCAGCCGCTGTCGCTGAACGCCGACGCCGACGGCTTCTTCCGCGTCGCCTACGACGATGCCCTGCTGGCCCTGAACACGCGCCAGTTCGCCGCCCTGCCGGACGGCGACCGCATCGCCCTGCTGGACGACCAGTGGGCGCTGGTGGAAAGCGGCCGCCGGCCGCTGGACAGCTACCTGGCGCTGGCGCAGGCGATGGGCGACCGTCCCAACGAACGGGCCTGGAACCAGATCCTGGGCGCCCTCGACACCATCGAACGCGCCGAACGCGGCACGCCCGGCCACACCGCCTTCGTCGCCTGGGCGCGCGGGCTGGTCAAGCCGGTCGCCGCGGGCATGGGCGCGGCCGGCGCCACTCAGACCGCCGGTTTGCAGCGCCTGCAGCGCAACCTGGTCGCCCACCTGGGCGCCTGGGACGACCCGGACACGCTGGCCGAGGCGCGCCGCCGCTTCGACGCCTTCGTGCGCGACCGCGCCAGCCTGGCCCCGGACGAGCAGGCGGCGGTGCTGACCGTTGTCGCCCAGCACGCCGACGCCGCCACCTTCGACCAGTTGCACGCAATCGCGCGCGCGGCCAAGAACGAGACCGAGGTACGCCGCTTCTACCCGATCCTGATGCGCGTGCGCGACCCGCAGCTTGCAGCCCGGGCGGCCGCGATCGCGCTCTCGCCCGAGATCCCGCCGCAGGCCGACGTGCTGCGCCTTAACCTGGTGCTGACGCTGGCCGGCGAGCATCCGCAGCTGGCCTGGACCACCTTCACCGGCCAGCTCGAGCGGCTGACCGCGGCCAACCCGGGCAACCGCCCGAACGTGCTGGCCAAGACCGTGCCCGAGGTGTTCTGGGCCGGCATCCCGGCGGCCACGCTGCAGGGCTGGGTCAAGAACCAGATCGACGCCGGCATGGCCGACACCCTGGGCGACAGCATGCAGACCGTGCGCTTCCGCCAGGACGAAAAAGTCCGCCTGGTCGAGGCGGCCGACCGGATCGCCGCGCGCCGCTCCTGATCCGCCCACCGGCGCCATCCGCTGCCGTCCGCCGCCGTCCGCGGCGAGCCGCTACAATCGGCGCGCCAGGACACAAAGGACACACCATGCAGCGCTACAGGAACAGCGGCGGCGACTCCGGCGTCGTCGCCTACGACATCGATGCCGGCCAGATCATCGTCCAGTTCAGGAACGGCGAGCGCTACCTGTATACCGAGGACAGCGCCGGCGCCGCCAACATCGCCAGAATGCAGGCGCTGGCCCAGGCCGGCCATGGCCTCGGCAGCTTCATCAGCCAGCACGTGCACGACCGCTACGTCCGCAAGATCAATTCCCGGAAACTCGACTGACCAGCATGCCCCACACCACCCAGACGCAACTCCCCGACCATCACTTCGCCGCCTTCCTGTTCGACATGGACGGCACCATCCTCACCTCGATCAAGGCCGCCGAGCGCGTCTGGGGCGACTGGGCCGCCGGCCACGGCCTCGACGTCGCTGCCTTCCTGCCGACCATCCACGGCAAGCGCACCGAGGAAACCGTCCGCGCGCTGGCGCTGCCCGGCGTCGACCCGGTGGCGGAAGCGGCGCGCATCACCCTGGCCGAGATCGAGGACGTGGCCGGCATCGAAGCGATCCGCGGCGCCGCCGACTTCCTCGCCAGCCTGCCGCCGCAGCGCTGGGCGATCGTCACCTCGGCCCCGCGCAAGCTGGCCGAAGCGCGCATCGCCGCCGCCGGCCTGCCGACGCCGGACGTGCTGGTGGCCGCCGAAGACGTCGAACGCGGCAAGCCGGCACCTGACCCCTTCCTGCTCGGCGCGCGCAAGCTCGGCGTGGCGCCGCAAGACTGCCTGGTGTTCGAAGATACCCTGGCCGGACTGCAATCGGCGGCGGCGGCCGGGATGACGAGCGTGGTGGTCACCACGACGCATGCGCACCCGCTGGAGACGGACGTGATGGCGGTGCTCGACTACGAGCAGTTGCGCGCCATCACGCTGCCGGAAGGCGGCCTGCGCCTGCAAGCCGCGGGCTGACACGGCCTGCTCGGCCGTCCCGCAGCCGCGGGGCGGCGTGGGCCGCAGCGGCATCGGGAGCAGATTCGGAAGCGTGATCAGTCGTGGCGGTACACGCGCGGCTTCAGGATTTCGGGATCGATGGCCAGCGGCTGCGCCGGGGCATCCGACGCGGCTGCGGCGGCCTTCGGATACGGCGAGCCGTCGCGGTGCGTATAGTGGTCGGCGCCGTTGTCCCAGATGAGGTCGATGTCTGCATAGGTGACGCGGTCCTGGGGAATGCGCGACCCCACCACCAGGAACAGCGCCGTGCCCCAGCCCTTGTTGATCAGGTGATGGCCGTTCGGCCGCCCGGCCGGAAAGGCCGCGCAATCGCCGGCGCGCATCAGGGTCTCGCCCTCGTCCGTCACCAGGGTCAATTCGCCCGACACCACCGTGACGAATTCATCTTCGTGGGAATGCCAATGGCGCTGCGACGACGCGGCGCCCGGCTGCAGTTCGACCAGGTTGACGCCGAACTGGCTCAGGCCGCCGGCCTCGCCCAGCGCCTGGCGGCTGCGTCCGTTGACGGCCTCGGCGAAGGGTTCGGGGTAATCGGTGCCGGTCAGCACGGGAATACTGCTCAAGTCTAGCCTGGACATGGGACGCTGCTCCTTGTTGATTGGACACGTGTTTCGACCCGACTAGGATAGCGCAACTGGCGGCCAGATCACTGTTCCGGTGAGAATGTGTGCACCCGATCGGGCGCCGAAGCTGCGCTTCCAGCACATGCGTTGCGCGCGCTCATCCTTTGTGGGTAGCGCGCGCAACGATCCTGCTCAGGTGCGCTTCTGCACCAGGGTCAGGATGTCGTAGCTGGCCACCAGTTCCTCGTTCTGGTTGGTCACCTGCACGTCCCACGCCACTACGCCCTGGCCGCGCCCCTGCTCGTCCGTGCGGTTGCGGTCGACCTTGCGCTTGCAGGTGAGACGGGCGCGGATGGTGTCGCCGATCGCCACCGGGGCCACGAAGCGCAGGTTGTCGAGGCCGTAATTGGCCAGCACCGGTCCCGGCGCCGGCGACACGAACAGCCCGGCCGCCGCCGACAGCACGAAGTAGCCGTGCGCGATGCGCTTGCCGAACTGCGTGTCCTTGGCTGCGATCTCGTCGAAGTGCATATAGAAATAGTCGCCCGAGACGCCGCCGAAATTCACGATGTCGGCCTCGCTGACGGTGCGCCGGTGCGTCAGCAGCGAGTGGCCGATCTCGAGGTCCTCGAAGTGGCGGCGGAACGGATGCACCTCGGTTTCCTTGACCGCGCCGCCGCGCACATATTCTCCGGTCACCGCGGTGAGCATGGTCGGCGAGCCCTGCACTGCCGCGCGCTGCAGGAAGTGCTTGACGGCGCGGATCCCGCCCAGCTCTTCGCCGCCGCCGGCGCGGCCCGGACCGCCGTGCTTCAGCTGCGGCAGCGGCGAGCCGTGGCCGGTGGAATCGACCGCCGCCTCGCGCTCCAGGATGTGCACACGGCCGTGCGACGCGGCCGCAATCGGTACCGCATGCGCAGCGATCGCCGGGTCTCTGGTCACCAGCGTGGTCACGAGGCTGCCGCGGCCGCGCGCCGCGAGGTCGAGCGCTTCGTCGATGTCGCGGTAGGTCATCATGGTGCTGACCGGGCCGAAGGCTTCGATGTCGTGCACGGCATCGTTGGCCATGGCGTTGCGGCACAGGATCAGGGTCGGGGAGAAGAAGGCGCCGTTGGTAGCGCCCTCGCCCACCGGCTCGGCACCGTCGCGGCCGCTGAACAGGACTTCGTTGCCGCGCGCCAGCATCTCGACGCGCGCGCTGACGTCGCGGTGCTGGTCTTTCGACGCCAGCGCGCCCATGCGCACGCCCTCGACCTTCGGATTGCCGACCACGATCTTCGCCAGGCGTGCGCGCAGGCGTTCGCCGAGGGCGTCGACGTGCCGCTCGGGCACGATCACGCGCCGGATCGCCGTGCACTTCTGGCCGGCCTTGCCGGTCATCTCGCGCGCGACTTCCTTCACGAACAAATCGAATTCCGGATCGTCGGGCGTGATATCCGGCGCCAGGATGGCGGCGTTCAGCGAGTCCGCCTCGGCCGTGAACGGCACGCCCTGGCGCAGCAGGTTGGCGTTGCTGCGCAATGTGACGGCGGTGTCGGCCGAGCCAGTGAAGGTGACCGCATCGAAGCCGGTCAGGCGGTCCAGCAGGTCGCCGGTGCCGCCGATGACCAGCTGCAGCGCGCCTTCCGGCACCAGGCCGGATTCCATCATCATCTTGACGACCGCGTGGGTGAGGTAGCTGGTGGCGGTGGCCGGCTTGGCGATGCAGGGCATGGCCGCGAGAAAAGTGGGCGCGAGTTTTTCGAGCAGGCCCCAGATCGGAAAGTTGAAGGCGTTGATGTGCACCGCGACACCGCCGCGCGGCACCAGGATGTGGGTGCCGGCAAAGCCGCCGCGCTTGCCGAGCGCCATGGCCGGGCCTTCGTGCAGCACGTTCGACGAGGGCAGCTCGCGCGAACCCATGCTGGCGTAGGCGAACAGGGTGCCGATGCCGCCTTCGACGTCGACCCAGCTGTCGGGACGGGTGGCGCCGGTGAGATGCGAGATCTCGTACAGATCTTCTTTGCGTTCCATCAGGTACAGGGCCAGGGCTTTCAGGCGCTGGGCGCGTGTCTGGAAGTCCAGCTGCATCAGGCTGCGGATGCCGGTCCGGCGGGCGTAGCGCAGGGCTTCGTCGAAATCGATCTTCTCGGCATGGGTGTGGAAGATCAGCTTGTCGTCGAGGGCGCTGTGCAGCGGGGTATGAGCCTCGAGGCCGTGCCAGCGGCCGGCGATGTGGCTTTGCAGGGTTGGAGCGTTCATTTTTGTCTCCTCTGGATGAGGTGTATATATCAGTTGTTATTCGATTTCTGATGCTTTAACTTGGGTCCCCGCCTTCGCGGGGACGACGGCTCTACCGTGCGTAGCCACAAATACTGTCGTGCCCTTCACCCCTAGCACGTCATTCCCGCGCAGGCAGGAATCCAAGTTGCACCTATGATCGACAGCTATTTTTTAGGCCGATGGGGTTCGTCGAACACCAGGCGCCGCCGGCCTTCTTCCACCTCGGTAAACGCCTCCACCTCGCGCATCGTCTGCATCGAGCGCAGGTTCAGGTCGTGGTACTGCCGCGTGCCGTAACTCTTCCAGGCCAGCTCCTCGTCCGTCACCGTGCGCATCACCCGTGCCGGCGCGCCCAGCACCAGGCTGCGCGGCGGAATCACCATGCCGGCCTTGACGAAGGCCGCCGCGCCGATGATCGATTCGGCACCGACCACGGCCTTGTCCATCACCACCGCATTCATGCCGACCATCGCATTGCGCCCGACGCGGCAGCCGTGCAGCACGGCGCCGTGGCCGATGTGGCCGTCCACCTCGACCACGGTGTCGTCTTCGGGGAAGCCGTGCATCACGCAGGTGTCCTGCACGTTGGCGCCCTCTTCCAGCACCAGGCGGCCGAAGTCGCCGCGCAGCGAGGCCAATGGCCCGACGTAGCAGCGTGGACCGACGATCACGTCGCCGATCAGCACCGCGGTCGGATGCACGTAGGCGCTCGGGTGGATCACCGGACGCAGGCCGTCGATTTCGTAGACTTTCACCATCGTCTCTCGGCCCTTCATTGTTTCGGACGCTTGTCGAGCACGCGCCGGGCCTTGCCGGTCAGCGAACGTTCGATGCCCTGCGCCGGCAGCAGTGTGACGTTCGTCGTCACGCCGATATAGGTCTTGATGCGGTGCTGCAGGTCGCGTCCGACGGTGTCGACCAGGTCCGCCGGCACCTCGCCGTCGCGCAATTCGCAGTGGACGTCGAGAGCGTCGAGATGGCCGTCGCGCGTGACCACCAGCTGGTAATGCGGCGCCAGCGCCGGCATGCCGAGGATCAGTTCCTCGACCTGGCTCGGGAACACGTTGACGCCGCGGATGATCAGCATGTCGTCCGAGCGGCCGTTGATGCGGCCCATGCGCCGCATCGCACGCGCCGTCGGCGGCAGCAGGCGCGTCAGGTCGCGCGTGCGGTAGCGGATGATGGGCAGCGCTTCCTTGGTCAGCGAGGTGAACACCAGCTCGCCCTCAGCGCCGTCCGGCAGCACTGCGCCGGTATCGGGGTCGACGATCTCCGGATAAAAATGGTCTTCCCAGATGACCGGGCCATCCTTGCTCTCGATGCACTCGCTGGCGACGCCCGGCCCCATTACCTCGGACAGGCCGTAGATGTCGACCGCATCGATGCCGGCACGCGCTTCGATCTCCCTGCGCATCGCATCGGTCCAAGGTTCGGCGCCGAAGATGCCGACCTGCAGCGAGGAGCTGGCCGGATCGATCCCCTGGCGCTGGAATTCCTCGACAATGTTCAGCATGTACGAGGGCGTGACCATGATGATCGAAGGCTTGAAATCCTGGATCAGCTGCACCTGCTTCTCGGTCTGGCCGCCCGACATCGGGATCACGGTACAGCCCAGGCGCTCGGCGCCGTAATGGGCGCCGAGGCCGCCGGTGAACAGGCCGTAGCCGTAGGCGACGTGGACCATGTCGCCGCGGCGCCCGCCGGCGGCGCGGATCGAACGCGCCACCACGTTCGCCCAGGTGTCGATGTCGTTGCGGGTGTAGCCGACCACGGTCGGCTTGCCGGTGGTGCCGCTCGATGCATGCACGCGCACCACCTGTTCGCGCGGCACCGCGAACAGGCCGAACGGGTAGTTGTCGCGCAGCGTCTTCTTTTCGGTGAACGGGAATGTCGCCAGGTCGCCCAGCGACCGCAAGTCGCCGGGATGCACGCCGGCTTCGTCAAAGGCGCGGCGGTAGTGCGGCACGTTATCGTAGGCGTGCTGCAGGCTCCACTGCAGGCGTTCCAGCTGCAGGGCCTGCAGTTCGTCGCGGCTGGCGCGCTCGATCGGTTCCAGTTCGCCGGTGTGCGGTGTACGTTGCACCATCTTGCAGTCTCCTTTTATCAAGCGCCGGCATGCGTGCCGACGTCGGCCACCATGCCGCCCACGCGGTGCGATTTGCCGCGGAACAGCGCCAGCTTGCGCCCTTCCTGGTTGCTGACCACGATGTCGTAGACGCCGGTCTTGCCGGACAGTGCCTGCTCGACCGCTTCGGCCACCAGCACGTCGCCTTCGCGGCCGGGAGACAGGTAGTCGATCGTGCAGCCGGCGCCGACGGTATTGAAATTATGCGAATTGCAGGCAAAGGCAAAAGCGCTGTCGGCCAGCATGAAGATGTAGCCGCCGTGACAGGTGCCGTGGCCGTTCAGCATGTCGGCGCGCACCGGCATCGACATGCGCGCGTAGCCGGGCCGGATCGCGTCCAGCGTCATGCCAAGTGCCTGGCTGGCCGGATCGCGTTCGTACATGGTCTTGCCGGCCAGTTCGGCCAGTGCTTGCGGGTCGTTCATCCCGCCTCCGGATGGGCGTACAGCTTGCGGCGCAGTAGCGGCGACACGCGGTAGCGGTCCTCGCCATAGCTCGCCGCCAGGTTGGCCAGCACCGTCACGACGTGGTGGAGACTGATCTGGTCGGCCCAGGCCAGCGGACCGCGTGGATAATTGACGCCCTTCTGCATCGCGAGGTCCACCGCCTCGGCGCTGCACACGCCCTGGTTGACGGCGTCGGCGGCTTCGTTGGCCAGCATCGCGACCGTGCGCATCACGGCCATGCCGGGCACGTCGTCCAGGCGCGTGACCGCGAAACCGGCCGCCTGGAACAGGCCGACCGCCGCCTGCCACGCGGCCTCGCTGCACTGGTCGGCGCGCGCCAGCGCGATGCGCGTGGCCTTGCCCGGGTCGAGCATCAGGTCGAACAGGATCGTGTCCGGGACGCCGTCGTCGAAGGCGCGCTGGGTGGCGCTGCGGCCGTCGGTCAGGAAGATGCTGGCGCCATGGACGTGGAAGGCCGGCGCCTCGCGGCCCTCGACGCCATCGAGCAGGCCCGGATGGCTGACCGCGACGCCGGCCGCCGCCAGGCGCACGTTGACCACGTCGTGCAGCGCGTCGAACACCGGTTCGTGGAACTGGCGCACGCGGGTGACGCGCACCGTGTGCGGCCGTTCCGCCAGCGGCTCCGTCTGCGCTTCGATGCGCGGTGCATCGTCGCCGTAACGATAGAAGCCGCGTCCGGATTTACGGCCGAGGAAGCCGGCATTCACCAGTTCCTGCTGCAGCACCGAAGGCGTGAAGCGCGGATCGTTGAAATAGGCGTGGAATACCGACTGGTTGACGGAAAAATTCACGTCGTGCCCGATCAGGTCCATCAATTCGAACGGCCCCATGCGAAATCCGCCGGCATCGCGCATCACGGCGTCGAGCGTGGCCGGGTCGGCGGCCTGCTCGCCCAGCAGGCGCAGCGCCTCGGCATAGAAGGGCCGCGCCACGCGGTTGACGATGAAGCCGGGCGTGGACGTCGCGTGCACCGGCTGCTTGCCCCAGCCGGCGGCGGTGGCGGCCACGGTGGCGGCGACGTCCTTGCCGGTGGCGACGCCGCTGATGACTTCGACCAGCGCCATCAGCGGCACCGGATTGAAGAAATGCATGCCGACCAGGCGTTCGGGGCGCGCCAGCGGGGCCGCGATCGCCGTCACGGAAATCGACGAGGTGTTGGTGGCGAGGATGCAGTTGTCGCCGACGACGTCTTCCAGCTGCCGGAACAGCGTACGCTTGACGTCCAGGTCTTCGACCACCGCTTCGACCACCAGCGCGGCATCCCTGAAATCCTGCAGCGATGCGGCCGGCTGCAGGCGCGCGCGCGCGAGGTCGGCATCAAGCGCGCCCATGCGACCCTTCTCGACCAGCTTCGCGAACACCTTGCCGATATCGGCGATCGCCTTGGCGACCGCGTCCGGGCGGGTGTCGAACAGGCGTACCGTGTGCCCGGCGACAGCAGCCACCTGGGCGATGCCGGCACCCATGGCGCCGCTGCCGACCACGCCGACGATGCCGCTTCTCTCCAGTGCCTGGGCCATGCTCACTCTCCCCTGAATTGAGGCTGGCGCTTGTCGATAAAGGCGGCCACGCCTTCGCGGTAGTCGTGACTGTAGCCCAGCTCGCGCATCATCGACGCTTCCAGCGCCAGCTGCTGCTCGAGCGTGTTGGTCGAGCTGGCCAGCATGGCCTTCTTGGTATAGGCCAGGCCTTTCGTCGGCGCCGTGGCGAAGTGCTCGGCCATGGCCATCGCTTCCATCATCAGCGCATCGTCGGGGACGCAGCGCCATATCAGGCCCCATTCCTCGGCTTTTTCCGCCGGCAAGCGTTCGCCCAGCATGGCCAGGCCCATCGCGCGCGCCGGCCCGATCAGGCGCGGCAGCGCCCAGGTGCCGCCGGTATCGGGGATCAGGCCGAGCTTGCTGAAGGCTTCGATGAAGCTGGCCGATTTCGCCGCCAGCACGATGTCGCAGGCCAGCGCCAGGTTGGCGCCGGCGCCGGCAGCCACGCCGTTGACGGCGCAGATCACCGGCATCGGCAGCGTGCGCAGGGTCATGACCAGCGGGGCGTAGTATTTTTCGACCGATTCGCCGAGGTCGACGCCTGGCGCCCCCGGCTCGACGGCGCGGTCGTTCAGGTCCTGGCCGGCACAGAAGCCGCGGCCGGCGCCGGTCAGCAACAGCACGCGGACGGTCGTGTCGGCCTGCACCTGGTCGAGTGCGGCGCGCACTTCGCGGTGCATGTCCTGGGTAAAACTGTTCAGGCGGTCGGGGCGGTTGAGGGTGAGGACGGCGATGCCCTTGTCGATCTTGAACTGGATGGTTTCGTAGGTCATGGTGTCTCCTCTGGTGCGTCGCTTTTGTTTGATTAGACGCTGCAATGATTCTTTTGTTACCTCGTCGCCCCTGCGCAGGCAGGGGTCCAAGGTAAGTGTGCGGATCAGCGAGCAAACTTGGGCCCCCGCCTTCGCGGGGGCGACGTTCTGAAGCGAACGATGCAAGTAGCGTTCGTGGTACTCACTCCGCCACATCAAAATCGACCACTACCCTGTCCGTCACCGGAAAACTCTGGCAGCTGAGCACGAACCCGCGCGCCACTTCGTAATCCTCAAGCGCGTAGTTGACGTCCATGTCCACCGTCCCCTCCACCACCTTGCAGCGGCAGGTCGAGCACACGCCGCCCTTGCAGGAATAGCGCATGTCGATCCCGGCGCGCAGGCCGGCGTCGAGCAGGGATTCCTTGTCCTTGTCCATCGTGAAACTGGCATGGCTGCCGTCCATGATCACGGTGACTTCGGTCAGCTGGGCCGTGTCGGCGCCGTAATGAGTGCGCGGCTCGCGCACCGCGTTGGCGGTAGCGGCGGCGAACAGTTCGATGCGGATGCGCTCCTTCGGCATGCCAGCTTCCTGCAGCGCGTTCGAGACGCCGTGCATCATGTCTTCCGGGCCGCAGATGAAGGCGTAGTCCACGTCTTCGACGCGCAGCCAGCGCTGGAAGAGCTGGCGGCACTTGTCCTGGGTGATGCGGCCGTTGAACAGCTCGATGTCCTGCTGCTCGCGGCTCATCACGTAGACCAGGTTGAGCCGCTCCATATAGATATCCTTCAGCTCGGCCAGCTCGTCGCGGAAGATCACCGAGGACGAGGCACGGTTGCCGTACAGGATGGTAAAGCGGCTGTGCGGCTCGGCCAGCAGCGTCGTCTTGACGATCGACAGGATCGGCGTGATGCCGCTGCCGGCGGCAAACGCGAGGTAGTGGCGGCGGCTTTCCGGTTCCAGCGGCAGGTTGAAGCGGCCTTCGGGCGGCATCACGTCCAGCGTCATGCCCGGCTTCAGGGCCCCGTTGGCCCAGGTCGAGAACAGGCCGCCGGCCACGCGCTTGATCGCCACCCGCAGCTGATCGTCCTGCACGGCGGCGCAGATCGAATACGAGCGGCGCACTTCCTCGCCGCCGATCATCGTGCGCAGGGTCAGGTGCTGGCCCTGGCGGTATTGGAAGGTCTCTTTCAGCTGCGGCGGCACGGCGAAGGTGACGGCGATCGCGTCGCGCGTTTCATGCTTGACCTGGGCCACGGTCAGGGGATGGAATGTGCTCATGTCAGTGACACTTGAAATAGTCGAAAGGCTCGCGGCAGTCGAGGCACTGGTACAGCGCCTTGCACGGCGTCGAGCCGAACTGGCTGGTGAGGCGGGTGTGGCTGGAACCGCAATGGGGGCAATCGACCTGCGGCTGCTGGATCGCATGGCGCGAAAAAGTAGCACTGCGGGTAGCACTGCGACCCTTTGACAGCGCGCTGATGTCGATTACCTGCTGCGCAGGGGGCGCGATGCCGTAGCCGCTCAGTGCAGCCTTGCCGGCGGCGCTCATCCAGTCGGTGGTCCAGGCCGGCGACAATTGGGTGGCGATGCGCACGCGCGCCAGGCCGCGTGCGCGCAAGGCGGCTTCGACGTCTTCGGCGATCACCTGCATCGCCGGGCAGCCGGAATAGGTCGGGGTGATCGTCACCACGCAGGCGCCGCTGGCGTCGATGCCAACGTCGCGCACGATGCCGAGATCCACCACCGAGATCACCGGGATCTCGGGATCGGGCACGTCGGCGAGCCAGGCCCAGACCTGCTCGATGGCGACCGGCGGCGTGTCCACGCTCATCACCACTCTGCGCCCGGATAGGCGCGCTGCAGGAACTGCATCTCGGCCAGGATATAGCCGAGGCGCTCGCCGTGCCGGCCCTGCTTGCCGCCGCGCTGCATGTAGGCGCTTGGCGCCGGCATGCGCAAGGTCGCTTCGTCGAATACCTCGGCGACGTGCTGCAGGAAGGCCTCGCGCAGCGCTTCCGGCGCCGGTGCGACGCCTTGCGCCACCATCGCCCGGTCGGTGTCGTCGTAGAGGAACATTTCGCCGGTATAGGTCCACAGCTCGTCGACGGCGCCCTGCATCTTGGCGTGACTCAACTCGGTGCCATCGCCCAGGCGCACCACCAGATCGCCGCTGCGGCGCAAGTGGTAAGTCACTTCCTTGATCGACTTTTCGGCGATCCCGGCGATGCGCGGGTCGCTCGATGCGAGCAGGCCGCGCATCAGGAAATAATGCCAGATGTCGAAGAAGAACTGGCGCACCATGACCATCGCATAGTCGCCGTTCGGCTGCTCGAGCAGCAGGCAGTT